>Ga0100392_1006433_pt1 | contig 10216 bp, 7 predicted proteins | sample CryGeymeta201516_FD_81548 | JGI IMG/M metagenome (GOLD analysis project Ga0100392, IMG submission 81548) | Groundwater microbial communities from Crystal Geyser aquifers in Utah, USA - Crystal Geyser metaG 2015-16 | ecosystem: Environmental > Aquatic > Deep subsurface > Groundwater | place: USA... | reverse complement strand
TGTAACCATAACCACCAAGAATTTGAATGGCATCCATACAGATTTTTGTCGCTCGATGGGCGGCAAAAAGTTTGGCACTGCTGCCAAGCTGCAGGGCTAGCTGCGAGCTCGGACCTTCTTTGTCAAAAGCAGCCGCCGCTTCATAGGTCAGGCTCCTCGCGGCAAGGTATTCCGCTGTCGCATCGGTCAACATCTGTGAAACCATTTGAAATTCGAAAATCGCTTTTCCAAATTGCTTTCTGTCTTTGGCGTATTTGGTGGCGTATTCAATCGCCGCTCTAGATAGCCCTAGAGAAATGCCTGCTATCGTAATGCGCTCAACGAGCAAGTTCGCCTTCATATGAGAGCCGCTACTGCCTTCTTCGCCGACGATGTTGGCCGCAGGAACTTTGCAGTTTTCAAAAATCAATTCAGAAGTTGGAGAGGCGCGCATGCCGAGTTTGTTGAGTTTTTTTCCAACACTAAAACCTGGAAAAGTTTTCTCAACAATAAAGGTTGATACGTCTTTGTTGGTGGGGCCGGTCTTGGCGTATACCCAGAAAAAGTCCGCATTGGGCCATTGGTGATCCACATCTTCGTTCCGTTTAAAACGTAGTAATCACCTTCGCGTTTGGCTTGGCATTGCATGCCCATGGCATCTGATCCTGCGGCAGGTTCGCTGATCGCCATGGCGCCGATCCATTCGCCTGAACAAAGTTTGGGCAGGTACTTTGCTTTTTGCTCTTCACTTCCGTTAGCATTCAAATTGTTCACTGCCAAAATAGAGTGGGCGAGATATGAAAGCGTCGTGCTAGCGCACACCGCACCAAATTCTTCCATCACCATAGTTGCGGCTACAACATCCAGATCGCTACCGCCATGCTTAGAGTCCGCTGTGATGCCTAGTAGGCCGAGATCTCCCATTTTGCGTAGAGCTTCAATATTAAAACCCTGCTCCTCATCCAAAACTTCTGCTTTGGGTGCGAGTTCGGTCTCCGCAAAACGGCGGAGACTATCTTTGAGGGCCAGGTGTGTTTCGTTGAAAAACAAACTCATAGAGAGGGGAATTTAAGCGGGTTTTGGAGTTTTCGTCAAAGCACTTTTGAGATAGAGTTCGAAGGATGTCACAAAGCAATCCACAAAGAGATTCACAGTCCCATTCACGGAGAATTTATCAATCCATGGAAGAGCTCATCGGACACACTCCTTGCGTTCGTCTGAATAACTCAACGAAAAACCTGCCTGTAGGAAGCTGGCTCAAGGGCGAAATACCGGCAGCTGAGACCTATTCTTTGAAGAGTGAGCTTTATGCCAAGATTGAGTTTATGAACCCAGCGGGCAGCGTCAAAGATCGGGTGGCTTTGAGTATCATCAACGGTGCCGAAAAGCGCGGTGAATTGAAGCCAGGCGGCACGATCGTCGAGGCGACTTCTGGCAATACTGGTGCAGGTCTGGCGCTTGTGGCAGCTCTTCGCGGCTACAAGTGCATTTTTGTGATGCCTGACAAGATGTCAGCCGAAAAGATCAACGCTCTGAGGGCATATGGAGCGAAGGTCATGGTTTGCCCGTGCGTCGAGCCCGAGCATGAAAATTCGTATTACAACGTCGCAAGGCGCATGTCCGAAAGCGTCGACAAAGGATTTCTCGCCAACCAATATTACAACCCAGACAATCCCCAGGCTCATGTAGAAACAACAGGGCCTGAGATTTGGAATGATTTTGGAGATTCACTAGACGTGTATTTTGCAGGTTTGGGAACTGGCGGAACTTTTTCGGGAACTTCGAAATTTTTGAAAGAAAAAAATCCCAAGCTTCAGTGTGTTGGAATCGATCCTGTTGGAAGTTTGTATTACGGACTTATTCGAGAAAAGAAAGAATCCGCTATACACAATTACCTCACTGAAGGTGTTGGTGAGGACTTTATTCCAGGAACTGTGGACCTCACATTAGCGGATGATTGTGTGCAGATTGCAGACAACGAAGCTTTTGCTGCTACACAAATGCTCGCACGCCGCGAGGGTTTACTTGTCGGCGGAAGTTGTGGAATGGCCTTTTATGGAGCGGCACAATGGCTCGCCAAACACGAACTTCAAGGAGGAAAACCATTGAAGGCCTTGGTGATTTTGCCTGACTCTGGTTCTCGCTATTTGTCGAAAGTGTTCAATGATACTTGGCTCAAAGACAATGAAATGGATACCACTTGGCCAGAGTCTGGAACAACTGGTGCTGTAGAATATGTCACTGGTGCTAGGAAAGTACCTGGGGTTTAATGATGAAAATGTATGGCGATCCCAAAAAACGTCTAGAATCCTTCCGCAAACTTGGTTTTGCCAGCAACGCGATTCATGGAGGTCAACACCCTGATCCCGTCACTGGCGCGGTCATGCCTCCGATTTTTCAGACTTCAACTTTTGCACAATCAGAAGCTGGCAAAACGATCGGCGGTTTTGAATATTCAAGATCCCACAACCCCACTCGAAGAATGCTTGAAGACAACCTTGCACTTCTAGAAAGTGGAACCTACGGACTAGCCATGGCTTCTGGGATGGCTGCGGCTACTCTTGTCATGAGCTTGTTCGATCCGGGAGATGAGATCGTTTGCTGCGATGATGTTTATGGCGGGACGTACCGATACCTCACTGCGATTCTTCAAAGGCAAGGTTTCAAGATCAAGTTTGTTGATTTGTCGGACGAGTCACTAATCGAAAGTGCAATAACTAACGAGACAAAATTGGTTTGGGTCGAAACTCCGACGAACCCTTTGCTCAAATTGATTCCGATCAAAAAAGTCAGTGACCGGGCTAGGTCGGTAGGGGCACTCACTCTTGTCGACAACACTTTTATGAGTCCTTATTACCAAAAACCTTTGTCGCTGGGGGCAGATATCGTTCTTCACTCCATGACGAAATACATCAATGGGCATAGTGACGTTGTTGGCGGTTGTTTGGTAACTGAGCGTGAAGATATCGCTGATAAGCTGTATTTTGCGATGAACACAACAGGCGCGGTCTTGGCCCCTTTTGATTCGTGGCTTGTCATGCGCGCCATCAAAACTTTGCCTCTACGAATGAAGGCTCATGGCGAACAAGCTATGGCGCTTGCAAAGTATTTAGATAACCATTCCAAAGTTTCGAAGGTGATTTATCCTGGATTGGAATCACATCCACAACATGCCCTTGCGAAAGAGCAAATGTCGGGCTTCGGCGGAATGCTGAGCTTCTATATTGATGGTGGATTGAATGAAGCTCAGAAATTTTTGAGCTCAGTCAAACTCTTCACTTTGGCCGAATCTCTCGGCGGAGTAGAGAGTTTAGTTGAACATCCAGCGATTATGACTCATGCGAGTGTTCCTAAAGAGATTAGAGAAAAGAATGGCATTGCTGACGGATTCATCAGGGTCAGCGTAGGACTTGAGGACTTTGACGACCTTTGTGCCGATCTTGACCAAGCTTTGAGCTGATTCTTCGCTCTGAGGAGCGTGGAAAAGTGAGAGTTTTACCAAATCTTCACTTTTTGTTGCGTCGCGAGAAATGCATAATAAAACTATATGCATAGGCTTTTCTATACGCCTTGTGATGCCGATAAGATACTTGTGAGTACCCGAGCTAAATCGAATCCGTCCAAGTCGCCTCGTAAGCGCGGGCAGATTCTTATCTTGATGGCGATGATGAGCACAACGCTCATGATTTTTTTCGGGATGGTTGTCAGCATCGGCCATTTGATTCAGGCGCGTGTGAATCTGCAAAATTCAGTAGACCTTGCGGCCATGGTCGGGGCTTCTTATCAAACACGTTACCTCAACGCTATCAGCATCATCAATTACAGGCTGAGGCAGAATTACAAATTTGTCCTTTCAGATCTTTATATGACTCAATCTCGTTTCAACAAAGGGTGGCAGGACGCTCTCAGGGGGGGCGGAGGTGGGTTGTCCAAGATTGACCTCAATGGAGAAACGGTGGGTATTTGCATGCAAGCTCCCGGCTATCAGCCAACGACGCCCGAGGAGTTTGCTACTGGTGGGCGTGCTTTCCCTGAAACTAACTTATGCCGACATTTGTTTACGGGTAGTTCGGGAATTCCACACATTCGTTGGACACCCGTTCCAAGTTTCAATCCGATCGTTCAAGCGATCAACCTCACAAACTTAGCCTTGTCGGAAGATTTTAAAAAGACGTGTGATGAGGCAAGGGATCTCAATGGCGCTTACTTCGATTACATCACCACCAGATTGCTACAGCGAAACGAGACGCAGGTGCGGTTGCTTTCTGATGTTTTGGTGGACTTTGCTTCCGCATTCCCTAGAGGGCCTGATCGAGAACCCGTAGGTAGGAGTAATGCTCCCGCTGATGTGGCGATGTATAAGACTTTTCGCCAGAACTTGATCCAGGCCAACGACGCTAATTTTGATAGCGATGGCGATATTGAATACCTTAGCTCTTCCGCAACCCGAACTTTTGACTATTCAGGAAATATCAATGCGCTACAGTCAGAGGCTTTGAGTTCTGGAGGCGGAGGAAACTTTGGTAACTATTTTGATCGGCAATTGAGTAATATCACGATCAACGTCGTTCTATTCCAAAACACTGGCGGTGCCTGCCGTCCAGTTGTTGAGCGTAAGGAATCAAACGGTATATTTCTAGGATTAAGTCGTTCTCGAAATTCATCCGCATCGCCGGAACTAAACAACATAAACAAAGTTCGTACACCCTTTCATATTGTGCTTAGAGCTAGGGTGAGGCCGAACATTCTATTTTGGCCGAGAGGGCTCACTCCATACATTACGGCCGTTGGCGCTGCCAAACCTTTTGGCAGCCGGATTGGACCTCGCCTTAGAGACTCCAACATCGAGTTGACGGGACAACCCAACGTTGGTGGTGGGGGATCTATGGCAAATATTAGCTTCTACCCTGGAGACACCTCAACAACGGGAGATTACGGCTACGCTCACAAAATAATTTTACAAGGCTTAGCTGATGCGGCCTTTAGCAGAACCCCGGCGGCTTTTGAATCTGGAGCCCCTTCGGCGCGTCCACATCCCGCAAACGCTCCAGACTTTATGAAGATGACTCTTGCGCCTACTCTTTATGAGGGGTTGATGTGGAGTATTTTTCCTTATCCTGCTGAGATACATAGCCGTGGCCCCGCTGACTTTGCGGCATTCCCAACTCTGAATCTTGGACTCGGCGGTATGCAAGCCACTCAGATCTACCAGTTGGAAGATCGTGGAGGTGGAGGGAGTCCAACGGCCTGGCATGAAACCTATTTAGAATTAGGCGCAGTGGGAAGATTCAGGCTTGGCGGAAAGCCAAAATTTTACGCAGATGTTATTTCTGCGGCATCAGCCTTTAACCCGGAATGGCAAAATGCATCCGACATCACTGCGGCGTTGTCGGGCGGCGCGGGCGGACCGTCAGATGCTTCAGGTCGAACTGGATATCAAATCAAGCTCACCTCCATTCCACAAATCTGCAAAGAACTACAAGGGACGACCGTTGGAATCAATTCATCACTACAGCCTTACTGTAGCGGTGATCTTGAGCTAAGGTATTAGCTAGGAGTATGGATAATGAATAGTGGCCCTAAAAATCCGAACGACAAACCAGACGAAATAGATGGCGAAAACTGGGAAAGTGTTCGAATGACTTCGACAAAGACAGAAGTTATTACGACAACGACTACTGGTGATGAGCTTCTGAAAAATCAGAACGAATCTGATCCGGCGTTTATTGCCATCCAAGGTGATATGTTAGGGCGAGTCTTCAGACTCAAAGAAGGCACAAACACTATTGGTCGTCAGACCGACAATGAGATCATTATTAACCAACGTGCAGTTTCAGGACGACATGCCTGTGTGAAGCGCGAAGGCTCCAATGTGATTCTAGAAGATTTGCAGAGCACGAATGGAACGATTCTCAATACTAAGCGTATTGATCGGCCCATGCTCTTGCAGCAGGATGACGTCATCAAAGTAGGCAGTAGTGTTTTCAAATACACGGAAAACAATTTGGACACGGCGTTTACTGAGTCTCTCCACCAAAAAGGAACTGTGGATGAGCTCACTGGAGTTTACAATAAGGCTTATTTGCTTCAATCACTCAGCCAAGCGATTGAAGTCGCTAAATCTGGTTTTCCATTAAGCATTGTGATGTTTGATCTGGACCACTTCAAAAAAGTAAACGATAACTTCGGACATCTCGCGGGAGATTACGTCCTCAAAGAAACCTGTCGTTTGATCAAAGACTCTGTGATTCGCTCCGAAGATATTCTTGGCCGCTTTGGTGGTGAGGAGTTTGTTTTAATCATGCCCGACGCCAAACTTGAAGTGGCTGTTGGTGTAGCAGAGCGTGTTCGCAAAACGATTGAAGATCATTTGTTCGAACACTCAGGGAAAGTGATGCCTGTAACGACTTCTCTCGGAGTCTGCACTTGGAGACCTCAGGTCAAAACCGCAGATGATTTCTTAGAGGAAGTCGATAAGCTTCTCTATAAATCCAAAGAGGGTGGCCGAAATCGTGTCACGTCCTAAGGGATTGTAGATTACAATCCAGCTACGAATTCGTTTTGAAGATCGCGATCAGCCCAAACAAGGTCACGGCCCAATTTGATTGCAGCAATTGCTTTTTGGCCATCTTCTTGAATGATGAATTGAATTTCAATTCTGTGCTTTTCATCAAATTTCTTAAGAGCTGTTTCAACGCCAGCTTCAGCATTGGCTTCTGCTAGCAATGAGGCAAAAAGGTCACGGCCGAGTTTCTGATGGCCAGCTTCTCCTGTTTTGATGCGAGACATTTGAATGTTCTTACGTTGAGAGCGCAAAGATTCTTTTTGGGTTTTAGATTGTTGCTGAAGATCTTTTTCTAGTTGGCTGCGTTCAACACGAACCTTGTTGATCACTTTTGCAACTTGAGCTTTTTCACGCTCATTAAGATCGAAGTAGAAAGATGGCGCGGCAACAGTCACTTCCTGTGACTGTTCCGCTTCCTGACTAGACGGGTCCCGGGAACGAATTCCTAGAAGCGTCTGTAAATCCTCTGCCGTGAGGAATGCTCTACCTTGAGCGGGAAGCTCTACCATGAGCTTCTTATCGTTGGACTCTGCACCGTCATCAGCTCCAACCGTGGAACTAATAAGAGCGCAACACATAAGGCCTCCTGCCGTCAGTGTTCTTATTGTAGCGAGAATTCCGTTTCTCATAAGCGAGTCCTTTCTTTGTTCTCTCCAGAAAATCTTTTCCTGGAGCGCTCGTCCTGAGCCTTGGAACCTCCTATAGGTTGCATGGGGCGTGCCAGGTCTTCGTGAGATAGGAAATAATCTATTATTCTGGGTGTTTATGGAGAAAATGGTCCATGTAAAACTTTTGGGGTGGTGTAGAAATCTTCTACACAAAATGACCATTTCTGGAAAAACTCGCTTACTCACAGAACTTCGACAGCGGTTGGGGGGAGCTAAGCCTTTGAAATCAATTGTTAATTTTATGTTAAGACAAAAATTGCCGGGTAGGTGTTGAAGTTCTGGACACAAATCTGAGCAAGAGTATAGGTCTTAGACATGTCTAAAGCGCCTCAAGTCCAATTATTGAATTCTGAGATCGTCGGGCGCATTGCTGCTGGAGAAGTGGTCGACCGTCCGGCTTCCGTATTAAAGGAACTTTTGGACAATGCGATCGATGCGGGCTCCACGCAGATCAAAATCCTCTTAATAGAGGCTGGCATGAAACGCATCGAGGTTATTGATGATGGTGCGGGTATGGGGCCTGAGGATCTCAAGCTCTGCACCTTAAGGCATGCGACCAGTAAGATTTCCAGTCTCGAAGATCTCGACCACATTCATTCTCTTGGTTTCAGGGGGGAAGCGCTTGCTGCCACGGCTTCCGTGGCCAAGCTCCGAATCGAAAGTTTTCAGAAGGGGGCTTCTGAGGCGTGGGCATGGGAAGCTTTTGGTTCTACGAAGGGCGAGTTAACTCCCGTTTCTCTATCTAAGGGCACCAAAGTCAAAATAGAAGATATCTTTTTCAATGTTCCAGCTCGTAAGAAGTTTCTAAAGAGCTTGAGCAGTGAATATCAAGAGTGTTTGACCGTGCTTCAAAATATGGCTCTAGCTCATCCGCGGCTCGCGTTCTCTTGGAACTTTCTGAATGAATCGGGCGAGCTCAAAGAAAGTTTTGAGTGCAGCCCTGAAACTTTGGGTGAGCGATTCAGAAATTTATTTCCTCACGACGGAGAATTGCTCCACGTCCAAGCCGCCAAGATTGATGAGGGTGTCGAGAATGTGAACATGGCTTTTTATAAGTCACCTGTGTCTTCCAGATTCAAAAAAGACATCCACCTCATCGTCAACGGCCGTCCTGTTGAAGATGCGAGACTGCCATACGCCTTGAGGGAAGCCTACTCAGGATTGATTGAGTCATCTCGCTACCCTGTAGGCGTCATCGATATGAAGGTCGACCCCTCCATTATAGATGTGAATATTCACCCTCAGAAGAAAGAGGTCCGCTGGCCTAAGGGGTTTAGTGTGGCTTCGGTGGCCTATAGTCTTTTGAGGCCGCATTTAGAGGTGGCTCCTTCTGCGCCTCAAGTGTCCGATCAAGATCCGGGTTTAAGGTCTTCCTTTTCCGCTCCATCCGCTAGCACACTTTTCGCTTCGACAGCGAGAGCTCCTGCCCCCCATTCTCAAAATACCGCAGTCAATTCTTCAGGAGAGAGATTTCCTGTAGACAACTTTCGAGAATCAATGAAGCCATTTGTTGCTAAGCCAAGTCCTGGCGTCGCTCTTTCTGTTCCAGCGGGCCGTAAAGAGGACATACCCAATTTTAAATTTTCTGAACTTAAAATCGTAGGGGAGGTCGGTGCAGCTTGGATTGTGTGTGAGGCTCCGTCTGGCATGATAGTCCTTGATCAACATGCGGCTCATGAAAGGATCAACTTTGAAAAGATTTTATTATCAAAAGACCTCTTACGATCCAAAGCATTGTTGATCCCCGTTGAATATACGCTTCCTCCTTTTGCTCATGATGATGCTCTTCAGTTAGTTAGTGTCTTTGAAAAACTAGGGTTTGAATTAAGCGATGAGTCCTTGAAGTCCCTCAAAGAAAAATCGGGAGATACTGTTGAGTTCATCGCAGTGCCAGAAGCTGACCGAAAAATTGATTGGGAAGATCTTCTTGGTCAGTTGTTCTCTGAGATTAGAGAAGACGGCAACCCGGAGCATTGGGAAGCAAAGATCAAATATCGAATCGCAGCCTCTTTGGCTTGCCACGGAAGCATTCGCCGCGGTCAACGCATTGGTCATGATCAAATCAAGGCACTACTTGAGGATATGGACAAGATTCAATGGGGAGGCTTGTGTCCACATGGGCGTCCGGTTTGGCTAAGCTTCACACATGATTGGATTGAGACGGCCTTTCATAGGTAAAATGGATAGATAAAAACTATTCACATCGCAAAAGCATAGAAAAAATTTATAAATAATATTTACAGATAAGTTCGTAAGACAATGAAGAGAAACTTTTTAGACAAAATCGAAGCTTGGGATCAGCGTGGAGTTTTGTCTGTGGTTGGACCTACGGGCTGCGGTAAGACTTCAACAGTTCTCAATTACTTGCGATCCCTTCCTCCAGGGGACTCTGAGCGCTTCTTGATCGTTAGTGTCGATTCAGTTGCATTCTATAGAGGGCTTGATATCGGCTCCGCCAAAGTCATAGGAAGGGATCGTTTAGATTTTCAGTGGATTGGTTTGGATTTCTTAAACCTTGATGAGGTGGCTACGAGTAAGCAGTTCTTGTCTGTGGTCCAAGAGCCTATCTTGAAGCATCTTCTGAACGATGGCCCTGTTATCCTCGTGGGAGGCAGCGGTTTTTACGAACGAGCCCTTGTGGAAGGTGTTGCGCCTGGTGAAAAAAGTAATGAAGTGTATCAGAGATCATTGGACGACCAGTCCAATGAAGAGCTTCATGCGAAGCTGTTGAGCTTCGATAAAAGGTGGGGCGAAAAAATCTACCCCAATGATCGCTATAGAGTCACAAGATATTTGGATTTAGTAGATCGCCAAGGATTTTCTTGGGATGATCTCCGAAACATTAAGATTCGTGATCCGGGGTTAGCAAAAATTTGGAATGAAACCTCGATGCTAGTCCTGGGTGGGGGGGGGGCACGTAGTATCTTTCGTGGGCGGCTCAAGGGCCGAATCGAAGAAATGTTTGAGAGGGGATGGCGTGAGGAAGCAGAGGGTCTGCTGTCGA
>Ga0100392_1006429_pt1 | contig 10223 bp, 7 predicted proteins | sample CryGeymeta201516_FD_81548 | JGI IMG/M metagenome (GOLD analysis project Ga0100392, IMG submission 81548) | Groundwater microbial communities from Crystal Geyser aquifers in Utah, USA - Crystal Geyser metaG 2015-16 | ecosystem: Environmental > Aquatic > Deep subsurface > Groundwater | place: USA... | reverse complement strand
TGGTTCTTCGATTTCAATCAGCGCCGTAGTCTCACCAACGAGATGGGCCAGGTCATGGCCGCATTGGCGATGGTCACGAAAACCTACCGTATCAATCCTGATAAAATCTATGTGGCCGGCATGAGTGCCGGTGGCGTGATGACGGCAAACTTTGCGGCCTGCTACCCGGATGTTTTTGCGGGAGCAGCAGTCCACTCCGGACTCGCCTTTAAGATCGCTGAGAACATCATCGAGGCTCAAACTGTTCTCACCGCCTCTAAACTTAAGTCTCCCTCTTATCTCGGTAAAAAAGCTTTTGACTGCGGGCGCTTAGCAGGAAAGAGAAAACTCTCCCGCATGGTCCTGATTCATGGTGACCGGGATCCCCGGGTGGATGTCTTCCACACCAATCTTATTTCTGAATCCAACGAAGTTCTCATGGATTATGTGGACGACGGAAAAAGAAACCACTCCGCTCGCTATAGAAAATCGGAAAAGAGTGTCCGGCACTTTGCTTCTGGTTATGAAGTCGAAGTCACTGAGAAGCTTTATACCTCCACAGATTTTTCAGAAGTCACCTATCTCGTGAAGGGCATGGCCCACTCCTGGGGTGGTGGCAAACCTATCACTCCGAACTTCGAAGAGAACGCACCCTCAAGTACGGATTTCATACTCAATTATTTTGGACTCTAGAAAACAAGGTTAAATCATGATCGGAATCTTTGGTTTAGTGATCTCACTGATCGCACTCATGTACTTTGCCTACAAGGGCGTTAACGTCCTGATCCTTGCTCCTGTGTGCGCTCTCATGGCCGTTCTTTTTCAGTCTCACGAATTCACAGGCAATGGGATTCCTCTGGCCTACTACACTCAGGTCTTCATGAGTGCGCTCGGTAAATACATCGTAGCTTACTTTCCTCTCTTCTTACTTGGCGCGATCTTCGGAAAGCTCATGAGTGACACCCGTGCGGCCAAGGTCATCGGTGAGACGATCTCTAAAAAAGTTGGATCCCATCACGCGATCCTGGCCACGGTTCTTGCCTGCGCCCTTCTCACCTATGGAGGAGTTTCTCTTTTTGTTGTCGCCTTCTGTGTCTTTCCCATTTCTGTTTCTCTTTTCAATGAGGCCGGGATAGCAAAGAAACATATCCCTGGTGCCATCGCTCTGGGGTCATTCACTTTTACTATGACCGCCCTCCCGGGAACTCCTGCGATTCAAAACGCCATCCCAATGCCCTTCTTTGGAACCACAGCGTTTGCGGCACCGGGACTTGGGATCATCGCCGCAATCATCATGTTCGGTGTAGGAATGGTCTGGCTCAATTTCAGCGCCAATAAAACCCGGGTGACTCCGGGAACACTTCATGAGATCGAAGACAAAGATGAGAGATCCGCTCCAAGCTTTCTTCTCGCCATCACTCCCCTTCTCATTGTGATCGGGATGAACTTTCTTTTTTCTCAGGTGATCATTCCCAATTGGGATGCCTATTACTTAAAGCTTGCGGCATTTGGTGGGATTGAACTTAAGGCCGTCTTAGGTATCTGGGCCATCATCATCTCCCTAGTTCTCGCGATCCTTTTTATTCTTTCGACCATGAGGAGATTTAATTCCGACATGGTGGAAAGTTTGAATAAGGGAACCATGGGCTCTCTTCTTCCCATCTTCAATACCGCTTCCGAAGTGGGTTACGGCGCAGTGATCGCTTCCCTCGCATCCTTTGCGATTCTCAAAGAATTTGTTCTCGGCATCTCTCCGGGAAATCCTCTCATCTCTGAGGCCATCGCCATTAACACTTTAGCAGGGATCACGGGATCGGCTTCCGGAGGGATGAGTATCGGTCTCGCGGTCTTAGGTCAAAAGTATATGGAGATCGCTCAGACGATGAATATCAATCCTGAACTTCTTCACCGGATTGCCTCTTTAAGTTCAGGGGGCTTCGATACTCTTCCTCATAATGGGGCGGTGATCAGTCTTCTCACGATCTGTGGTCTCACTCATAAAGAATCCTATAAGGATATTTTTATGGTGGCAGTGGCGATTCCGGTGCTTGCGACCTTATCCGTTATCATCCTGGGGACACTCTTCGGTAGCTTCTAGTTCTGGCTCTTTCTTTGCACTTCAAAAGTCATCTAGCTTTTAGTCAAAGGAGGACTAATGTCGTACATCAAAGTCGGCTCGGAAAATCAGAGCGATATCAATATTCACTACACTGATCACGGTCGTGGTGAGCCGGTTATTCTTATTCATGGATACCCTTTCTCAGGTATGGCCTGGGAGCGGCAAGAGGCATTTCTCCTCGAGCAAGGTTACCGAGTCATCACTTACGATCGCCGGGGCTTCGGGAAGTCTTCCCATCCAAGCAAGGGCTATGATTATGACACTTTTGCTTCGGATCTCGATACACTGATCAACACTCTTGACCTCACAGGCGTCACCCTCGTGGGTCACTCAATGGGTACAGGAGAGATCGCTCGCTACATTGGAAAATTTGGTTCATCCAAAATTTCCCGAGCCATCATGGTTTCGCCTATTCCTCCTTTTCTTTTAAAAACACCAGACAATGAAACCGGTGTTGAGCGCGAGGTCTTTGAAGGATTCAAGAAAACTATCAAGGAAGACAGATACGCTTTTATGACAGATTTTCTGGATAAGTTCTATTCCCGCTCTTTCATGAACGGTGGAAAAGTGAGCGAAGAAAAACTCCGCGCCGATTTTAATCTTGGTGTTTCTTCTTCTCCCATTGGTTTCCTTCGCTGCGTGGATAGCTGGATCGAAGACTTTCGTCCCGATGTGAAAATGATCGACCTCCCTCTTCTTGTTATACAAGGTGATGAAGATCAGATTCTTCCCATTGATTCCACTGGAAAAGTTTTGACTCAAATGAAGGGAGAACTTCATGTTGTGAGCGGCGGCTCTCATGGCATTCCGTGGACCCACGGTGATGAGATCAATAGGGCGATGCTGGAATTCATGGAAAAGAATCCTCGGCTTGTCCGGGAGCGGGCCGACGAGCAGATGATCCACAAAGATATGCACTAGAAATCTTCAGAGGGGGCATAAGCCCCCTTCTTTCAACCACTTAGCTCTAACGTTCCCAAGCTTTTAAAATTTAAAAAAATCCTTTAAATTCCGAAAAGATAGCCATGATATTGAAGGGTTTTGCCCTATTCCTGGCTTTTTTCATCGCCATCCCTACCGGGAGGGCCCAGGACGTTACTGAACGAGTGGACTCTTTCTTCGGGCATCTTGGATACTTTATCACAGGAAATTCATGCACCGATGGAACGAGAGATGAGTACGATTATCTCTCCTGCACTCTTGATGTTCACACATCAAACATCGATCAGTTAAATGATTTCACCGAGGTCAACAAGGCAACGATCTTCACTGCCGCGGGAAGTGATGTCTACCACATGAACAAATGCCAGGTGGACTTCTTTGATCTCTATGAAAAAAACTCCGCTGAGAAAGAGGATCTCAACAACAGAGCCTTTGAGCAGTTCAAGGCCGTGCGAAGCGAAGTTTTCAAGACAGATCAGAAAATAGAAAACAGGACCATGGAAATGGTGGATGAGATGCAGGCCGCTCCTTGCATGAGTTCCATCGACTGCATCCCAGGTGCCTTGGCCGCCCAGGACCGTTTCGATAAAGACTCTGCCTACGACCGCCAAAAGCTCGATAGCCTCATCCGTTCAGTACCTATGGGAAATCGTCCGGAGATGAGACGCTTTCTTATTAAAGCCGCGGAACAGAACCTCGATGAGACGAACTTCAAGTATCAGTATGAAGCGGTAATGAAGACACTCAAGGCCCAGGCCGATGATTCTTTTAATTATGTTTCTGGGATGTCTTCCGTTTCCACTGGAGAAGATGGCAAACTCAGTTACAGCCTCCGCATGTCAGCTGACGGCGCTGGTGAATTCCGCCGTTCACTTTTAAGTAATGGAATCGTTCATAACGTTTTTCTCGAAAACCAGATGGAGGATCGCTTAAAAGACGGTCTCATCTGCCGGCTTCACCGGGATTACGAAGTGGGAAGTAGGATCCGGATCGGCGCCGAAATCGCCGCCACACTTCTGGTTCCCTATGCCGGTGCGGCCCTCGCACTTAGAGCGGGCTTGATCGCTGCCAGAGCGGGATCTTCCATCGTCCGGGGCGGAGCTCTTGTCACCCAGAAACTTGTGCCAGCGGTTCTTTTTGGTGCTGGATTTACTGAGGGAATGATCAACTGGAGAGAATTCGAATCTCAGTGCGTGAACTATCCGGAGTACATGGCCTCGAAATCGGCCGAAGGGTGTAGTGCTGAAAAGCAGATGCTTGAAATAAAAATGGAATCGAGTCTTGCGGCCTGTGCTCTCAATGTGAGCCTTGGAATCGGACTTCCACTGGCCGGAGTGAGAACCATCACTCTTGCCCGAAGGGCGGAGCAAGCTGCTGCCAGGGCCACTCAGGAAACTGCTGAAGTTATTCCTGAGGCTTCAGTCATTGTGGTCATAGCACCGAGGTCCCGTGGCAGGACTCCGGCGAGACAAACTGAAGAATCGGTTCTCGAGGAATACGCAACGAGGACGATCACAACCCCGGAGCAGAACACCCGCTTCACAGAACTCGCCCGGGCGACAAACACCCAGGCAGGAGTGGTCTTTGTCGATGCTCAGAACTCCATGCTCAAGTGGCTCAATGATAATCTTAAAAACAAATCACTTGTTGATGCTCTTAATAACCGGCATTCCGTCATGCTCCAGGATGCCATTGCTGACCTAGAAAGAAAGTTTCCAGGTCTCAAAGTCGAAACCTATGCCGATTACAAGGGAATCCGGTTTGCCGTAAAAGGCAGACCCGGGGATGAGGCAAAACTCACCAGAGAATTACAAAAAGTCACCCGGGACGTAGACAGAAGATTTCAGCGGGAACTCACAGAGAACAATTATGTTTCCGTTCAGGGCCGGGCCCGGAGCGAGAACTGGTTCTCTACCGGCGTGGGTGAGACGGCCGATCTCGCCAATCTCCAGGCACGAACAGGGATGGGACTTGATGAGATCGACGAGATCTGGAAAACGACTCGCACAAGAAGACAAAGTCTTGAGTCTCGCTTCGGCACCACTCCCCTCATGCGATCAGTTTCCGGCGAAGCCACTGCCAAGATCCCCACTGCAGAAGTCTTCGAGCAGCTCCGGAAGAATTCAGACAACGCTGAAGTTGCCAGAGTTTTAAATCACCGGCATGGCCTTGAACTCAGTCCTGGAGATGTAGAAGAATTCAGAACCTATGCTCAGGGAGCGGATCTATTTAGTCCCGGACTCCTCGTCACTCAAAGAGTTGAGCACAATTTTGATAACGCCACCCATGGGGCAATCACCATGGACTTCGGAGGTGTGGGCTCCCTCAACGCCGAAGCAACAGCTGAGGGTCTCGCCCAGGGCTTTAGTCTCAAGCGCTCGGTAATGAATGTGCGAATGAATGAAAGAGATGTCATCACCCCATATCTGGACCGGGTGAAATCGGAAACAGAGTCGGCCGTGAGTGCTGTCTTCGAGAGGCATTCCATGACGGCAGTGATCACCACAAGCGGTGACGACATGGTGATTATCCCTAGTGGGCCCGTGAGTGAGGCCATCAAGTCCGAACTCCTTGCGGCCCAGAGAACTGCTCAGGAGAGAATCCTCGGTGAGACCGGACGAAACACGAACGTCCGGGTGAGTTTTGTCAGACCCGATATTCCTGTTTCAGCTGACCGGGCCATCCTCGCAGCCGAAGGAGAGGGAATAGAGAAAATTCTTCGCAATAGGCTTGAGTTCGAACTCTCCCAGTCAGAACTGAGAGCTTTCACTATCAGCACCGACATGCAAGGCTCTTCAAGAGGTCAGGGTGGAGTGAGGCTTCTTTTGGGTGGGAATGTTCCCGAGGCAAAACGAGAAGTGATCCAGAGAGAGTTTGCCTCCGCCATCGCGGAGGCAAATAGAAAATACGGTTCGTCTTTTACAATTCCTTAGTTCGACTTACATTTGATGGACTGGACATAGTCATCCATCACTAGGAATGCTTCTTTCGAGTAGCCATTGATGTTGATCAGAAGAGATCCTTTTGAAGTCTTCGCCTTAACGATCAAGAGATTCCCGCTCATATCTTCGGAGTTCATATCTTTGATCGCAGACTGGATCGCCCAGCGAGCACCCTCCACGTTCTTGATGATACCTTTTCCGGAATCTACAGAAACACTCTGCCAGTTCACGGCCTGATCAGAGTTATCATTGGTGACGATCTTCATCACACCTTTTTCGATGGAGAAATCCACCATGGATCCGTGGTGCATGACTGCATCACAAGTGGCAAAGGGAGCTGCAGAGGCTAAGGCAGAGAAAGAGAGCGCAAGAGTGGCGATGAGAAGGTGTTTCATAGGTAGTCCTTATTTGGGTTGGATGCCACCATATTAAGAGGATCTCAGGGCCCGGTACAAGATCCTCTGTAAAAACGACCCAATACTACCGCCCCATCCCCCAACCACCTGTCATATTAAATGCCTCCCCTGTAATGGTCGAAGCAGACTCAGACACAAAGAAATTCACTAGATCGGCCACTTGATCGGTGGTGGTGAACTTCTTGATACACGCAGGCTTGAGCATAATATCGCTAATAACCTGCTCCTCACTCATCTTATTGAGTTCGGCCTGCTTAGCGACCTGGGCACGCATAAGAGGAGTGTCCACAAAGCCCGGGCAGATAGAATTCACAGTGATATTATTGGCCGCAAGTTCTAAGGCCATGACTTTTGAAAGACCTAAGACTCCGTGCTTGGCCGAAACATAAGCCGCTTTAAAAGGCGAAGCTTCTTTGCCGTGGATAGAAGAGACATTGATGATTCGTCCCCAGTTGCTCTTTTTCATAGAGGGAATCACGGCCTTAGAGCAGAGAAAGGTTCCCGTGAGCATGATGGAGATGAGCTGATTCCACTTATCCAGTGGGAATTCGTCCACCGGTGACATGAACTGAAGACCGCAATTATTCACAAGTATGGTCGGTGCCCCATATTTTTCCACCGTTTCATTTAAGGCCGCCTGTACCTTAGATTCTGAGGTCACATCACATTCCACAAAGGGGACGTTTTCAGCGGGGGGCTTGATGTCCCAGGAGACAGCTTTAACTCCACTTAAGGTCAAAGCCTTAACTATTGAAAGTCCGATCCCACTGGATCCCCCGGTCACAACTGCAATCTTTTCCATCACGTATCTCCTGATATTTGGGTCTTCTACCATAGCGGAAAACTGGTGTCACTTTGGGGTCTGTTATTTCTCCATAGTGGTTGATAAACATCGGGCAGTTTTGAATCGGTTTGAATAGAATTCGGCCATCTTAAGGAGCATATATGAAAGTTTTGGTATTCTGCCTGTTTGCTTTCTCTTGTCCCATCCTCTCTGCACAGAGTGTGAGTCTCGATAGCTTTTTAAATGTCCTCGCACAGAAAAAAGCCTCTCTTGAAGTCCTCACTCCAGGGATGAGTAAGCAGCTCACCACAGTTTCTTCCTTTGAATCAGAAGACGGCACTGTCTGCAATTACGTACAGACATCCACTCAAACGGTTCTCAAGATCGAGGGGGATAAAATGATCGTTCTCTCCGATGAAACATTTAAGCCTGGTTCAGAAGCAGGATGTGTTGGTTCAGAGGAATTCTCAGAAAAAGTTCTTTTCTTTGAAGACGTCCCTACCCTCGCGGGCCTTGAAGCTGACCTTCGTGAAACTCAGGTTCAGTCCATCCAGATGAATGGCAATATGGTTAATCTCAGTGTGATGGCGATGGGCACTGATGAGGAAGGCAATCCCGCCTCTGAGAATTTAAAACTCCTCTACAATCTCGGCATGCCTCTTTTTAAGATTGTTTCCCGAATCGAGGGCGAGCTCTACACCACTACCATGACAAATCTTCCGGATATGAATCTTATCGGTGTGGATTTAACGAATGTTCTTTTCTGCCCGAGTGCGGACTCCCAGGATGAAGAATGTGCTGAAGGAGACTTCAGCGACATCCTCTTTTAATTATTCCCATTCAATTGTCCCGGGCGGCTTTGATGTCACATCATAGACGACCCGGGTTATTCCCTTCACTTCATTACAGATCCGGGCAGAAACCTTAGTTAAAAAGCTCCACGGAAGTTCTGTCACTGATGCCGTCATCCCATCCTGAGAATTTACCATGCGAAGAGCGATCACTTCCTCGTAAGCGCGACCATCACCCTTCACTCCCACGGTTTTCACCGGGAGAAGGACTGTGAAGGCCTGCCAGGTAGAATCATAGAGTTTGTGGGATTTAAGTTCTTCAAAGAGAATCTGATCCGATTCCTGAACCTTGCGGATATGCTCCTTCGTGAGTTCTCCCATGACCCGAACACCGATCCCCGGTCCCGGAAAAGGATGACGGTAAACCCAGGAATGCTCAAGACCAAGTTCCAGACCCATGGCCCTGACCTCATCCTTAAAAAGAAATCGCAGAGGCTCAAGGAGCTTTAAGTTCATTCTTTCCGGAAGGCCCCCCACATTGTGGTGGGACTTGATGGTCACCGACTTTCCGCCCTTTTTATGAGGGGAAATAGATTCGATGACATCCGGGTACAGAGTCCCCTGAAGAAGGTATTCAAATTTTATTCCGTGGCTTTCTTCAAACTCATGGACTTTCTTTTCAAAGACTTCGATGAAGGTCTTTCCGATGGTCTTTCGTTTTACCTCAGGATCTTTCTGCTGATGAAGAGCTTTTAAGAATAGTTCGGAAGCATCAATGACTTCGATATTAAGCGAAGTCTTCTCCTGAAGAAGTTTAATGTGATGAAGATCCTGAGGACGAAGGAGTCCATGATCCACAAAAAAGCAGTAGAGATCATCCCCGATCACTCTCTGAGTAAGAGTGGCGGCCACGAGAGAATCCACTCCACCGGAGAAGGCACAGAGGACCTTTTTACCCTTCACTGCTTTGACTTCCTCCAGTGAAGTCTCCAGCATGGTTTTAGATGACCAGTCTTTTTTAAGACCCGCGACTTTTTCCAGAAAGTAAGAGAGAACTTCTTTCCCATGGAGCGTGTGCTGAACCTCCGGGTGAAACTGCAGGCCTACGATAGGTCGTGAGTGGTGAGAAATTCCGGCGACGAGTCCATTTTCACTTTGAAAGAGAAGTTTAAAGTCTTTCGGTAAAGCGATCAAATGATCCGAGTGGCTCATCCAGGCATCACTTACTTCCGGATGATCCGGAATCGCAAAACCAGGAACGAGATGAATCTTTGCTAAACCATATTCACCCTGAACTCCCTTCTCCACCTTTCCACCAAAGAACTGCCCCATGATCTGCATGCCGTAGCAGATCCCTAGAATAGGAAGATTGGCCTCGAAAAAAGGTGAGTAATCCGTCTCATCTTCAAAGACCGACTGGGGTCCACCGGAGAGAACGATCGCTTTAGGCTTTTCCGTTTTTAATTTCTCAAGGGAGTCTTCAAGAGTCATGATCTCCGAAGTAAATCCGAGTTCCCGGAATTTTCTCGTGATGAGCTGGGTGTACTGGGAACCGAAATCAACAATCCAAACAGATGCGTGCATGATTAAACCTGGCGATAGTTAGGAGCTTCTTTGGTAATCGTCACATCATGGGGATGGGACTCTTTGAGTGAAGCTGCAGTGATTTTAATAAACTTCGCCCGTGTGCGAAGGCTTTCGAGATTCTCGGCTCCCACATAACCCATCCCCGAGCGAAGCCCGCCTACGAGGTGATAGAGATTATTGGCAAGGGATCCACGGTAAGGAACCTGCCCCTCAATTCCTTCCGGAACAAGTTTTGAGATTTCTTCCACCGCCGATTGTCCATAGCGATCCTTAGATCCTTTTTCCATGGCACCAAGAGATCCCATGCCTCGGTACATTTTATAGGCCCGCCCCTGATAGAGAACCATTTCACCAGGCGCCTCATCGGTACCGGCAAAAAGGGAGCCGATCATAACGGAGCTTGCTCCACCGGCCAGGGCCTTAACAATATCCCCGGAGAATTTAATTCCTCCGTCAGCGATATAGGGAATGCCTGCTTTCTCACAAGGTCCTTTGCAGTCCATCACGGCCTGCATCTGAGGAACACCGATCCCCGCGATCACTCGGGTGGTACAAATGGATCCAGGACCAATCCCCACCTTGATTCCGTCCACACCGGCCTTGATGAGATCTTCACAGGCAGCGGAGGTTGCCACGTTGCCGGCGATGACATCGACTTCCTTA
>Ga0100392_1006426_pt1 | contig 10228 bp, 10 predicted proteins | sample CryGeymeta201516_FD_81548 | JGI IMG/M metagenome (GOLD analysis project Ga0100392, IMG submission 81548) | Groundwater microbial communities from Crystal Geyser aquifers in Utah, USA - Crystal Geyser metaG 2015-16 | ecosystem: Environmental > Aquatic > Deep subsurface > Groundwater | place: USA... | reverse complement strand
GACGATATATCAGCTATCGCTGTTATCAAAAAGTAGCTTCAAACACGACTTCGAGGTAGAATAAGTCATTATGAACAAGAAATTCTATATAACTACAGCTATCGATTACGCTAACGACACAGTTCACATTGGTCATTCGTACCAAAAAATATTGGCGGATACAATTGCGCGCTACCATCGTTTAATTGGTGATAAAACCTGGTTTTTAACCGGGACCGATGAACATGGCCAAAAAGTGGAAAAAGAGGCTGAAAAAAACCGAGTTGACCCAGAAGAGTTTGTTGATAAAATCGCCGCCGAAGACAAAAAAGAATGGGCTAGCCTAAACATCTCTTACGATCGATTTATACGAACTACGGACCCGGATCACAAGAAATTTGCTCAAGAAGCCTATCTAAGGGCCAAGAAAAACGGCGACATCTACCTAGGAAAATACGAAGGCCTTTATTGCGAAGGCTGTGAAGCTTTCCTGGCCGAATCAGACCTCAAGAGTGGGGTGTGTATTTTCCACCCCAATAAAAAACCTCTGAAGATTGTCGAAAAAAACTATTTTTTCAGACTTTCCAAATATCAAGACTGGTTGGAAAAATATATCGAGGAAAATCCTGATTTTGTTCAGCCTGAAGCAAAGAGAAAAGAAGTCCTGTCATTTGTCAAATCCGGCTTAACTGATTTTTCTGTCAGCCGCCAAGGGGTTAAATGGGGTATCCCCGTACCAGATGACCTGAGGCAAACGATTTACGTTTGGTTCGATGCTTTACTAAATTATCTTACCTATGGCTTAGAAGAAAAATGTTGGCCGGCAAACGTTCATGTCTTAGGCAAAGACAATCAAAGATTCCACGCGGTTTACTGGCCGGCCATACTTAAAAGTCTGGGTTATGAACTGCCAAAAACAATTTTGGTTCATGATTTCTTCAGTCTAAACGGCCAAAAAATCAGCAAGTCTCTAGGAAATATTATTAGGCCCTCTGAATTGGTAAAAAAATACACCACGGACGGGGTCAGGTATTATCTACTTAGGTTCGGACCGCTTAATAATGATGTTGATATCACTTTTGAGAAGGTAGCCGAATCCTACAATGCTGACCTGGCCAACGGACTAGGAAACTTAATCGCCAGGGTGGCCAAATTGGCTGAAAAAAGCAATTTTGAATTTAAGCCAACAAGTGAGGAAATACTTAAAAATGTCGGGCAAGAACTTGAGAAATACCAGGTAGATAAAGCCATTGAAAATCTCTGGAAATATATTTCGGACACAGACAAACATATTAATCTTAACGAACCTTGGACCAAGAAAGGAAATGAACTTAAAGAAATTCTTAACTACCTAATCAAACAAATAAGGGCAATCTCATACAATTTACAACCGTTTTTGCCCGAAACCGCCGAAAAAATTCAAAAACAGTTTGCCGGACCCAAGATTAAATCAGAAGCGCCGCTTTTCCCCAGAATATAAAAATGAGAGATTGGATTCTTAAACACGATCGGAGCGTTCAAAGAGCATTAGAGATTCTGCCGGGGTTCGTTTCCTGGAATATAATCCTATTCCCTTGGTGGGGAATACTGATTATCCCCAACGCGGTTGCTTACTTTATTCTGCTTTTTAACATCTACTGGCTTTATCAATCTCTTCAGCTTACCGTAAGCGCGATCATCTCCCACATCCACATCCAGGCCTCAATGAGCTATAACTGGCTGGCGGATCTAAAATCCTTTCCCGATTGGAAAAAAATTCAACATGTGGTCATTATCTCCACCTATAAAGAGCCGCTACACATCTTAGAAAGAACCCTTAAATCCCTGGCTAACCAGGATTTGCCAACCAAACAACTGGTTGTGGTCTTGGCCATGGAAAAAAGAGAATCCGCCGCGGAGCGAAAGGCTAAACGCCAAATGCTAAATGCTAAATTCGGAAACAGTTTCGGCAAATTTTTTATCACCGTCCACGAACTTCTTCCCGGCGAGGCGGCCGGCAAATCCTCAAACGAAAAACATGCCGCCCTTTGGGTTAAGAAAAATTACATCGATGCCTTAAACTTGGATTTGAACTATTTCACTGTCACCTCCTCCGACGCGGACCATAAATTCTACCCTAAACATTTTTCCTACCTGACTTTTAAATTTTTAGATGATCCCAACCGCTACCTTAAATTCTGGCAGGCAGCAATACTTCTTTACAACAACATCTGGGAAATCCCGGCCGTCACCCGCGTTCCCAACACCATGGGATCTGTTTGGAGCCTATCGCAACTGCCCCGCAAAGACAGACTAATTAATGCTCAAAACTACTCTCTTTCATTCAAATTATTGGATGAAGCTGGCTACTGGGACGCGGACAAAATTCCGGAAGACTGGGGAATTTTTTTCAAAGCTTTCTTTGCCAAAAAAGGCGGGGTTGAGGTTGAGCCAATTTATCTGCCTATTTATGCCGACGCCGCTCAATCGTCCGGTTTTTGGAAAACCATTAAAAATCAATTTGAACAATACAAACGCTGGGCCTATGGAGTCTCCGACGATCCGTGGATAATCAAAAACTATCTAACAATTGAGGGCGTGCCTTTTTGGGATAAAACCACCCGGGTGATGTGGGCCCTCTGGGCGCATTTCTCCTGGCCGATTCACTGGTTTTTAATTACCATCGGTATTACCCTGCCATCCTTGCTTAACCCCGCCTTTGCCAGAACAACTTTAGGCTTTACCGTACCTAAACTTTCTTCGTTTATTCTTTCCGTCTGTTTAGTCGCTCTTTTGGTCACTTTTTTCATCGACGCCGTTTATAAACCCAAAAGACAAGGAAAACACTCCAGATTTTTTACCCTGCTTTCGCCTCTTGAATTTATCCTCATGCCTATCTCCGGATTCCTGCTTTCGGCCTTGCCTGGCCTTAACGCCCACACCCGTCTGATGCTGGGAAAATATTTAGAGTATAAAGTCACCGAGAAAGTGTAGAAGGGTTTGCCTTTTCTTTAGCGATTTTCAAAGCAATATCTGAAAAATCAGTACATAAAACCTCAAAACCTTTCTTGGCAAAGAATCTCGAGTCTTGCCCCTGTCCGGCTCCTAAATCCAGCAGTTTAGCTTTTTTAGGAAAATACTTAACAACTTGCGTAGCAAAAATTGTCGGTTTATTTATCCACGGAGTAGTTAAATATTTTTTATGCCCACCTATCCAATATCTTCTGGCATCAATATTCATTTTGCAAATTTTTATAATACTCAATTGTTTTTTTAAGACCTTCGGTAACCGAGATTCTGGGTTCCCAGCCCAAAACTTTCTTGGCCTTGGAAATATCAGGCCTCCGGCGCATCGGATCATCTTCCCGAAAAACCCCGTTGAAAACGATCTTTGATTTAGAATTCGTTAATTCAATTATTTTTTGAGCCAGATCTTTTACTGAATATTCTTCGGGGTTACCCAAGTTAAATATTTCTCCTTTTGTTCCCTCCGTAAACATTGCTTTATAAATTCCCTCAACCATGTCGGCCACAAAGCAAAACGACCTCGTCTGGGTTCCATCGCCGTCAATATTCAAGGGAGAGTTAACCAAGGCCCGGGTAATGAAGTTGGAAATCACCCGACCGTCATCTTTCTGCATTCTGGGGCCAAAAGTATTGAAAATTCGAATCAGCCGGGCATCAAGACCGTATTTTTTCAAATAAACGTAGGTGGCGGCTTCGGCAAAACGCTTACTCTCATCATAACAAGCTCGAGGGCCGAAGGAATTAACGTTACCGAGGTAAGTTTCTTTTTGGGGATGCTCCAGAGGATCGCCGTAAATTTCCGAAGTTGAAGTCACCAAAATCCTGGCCTTGAGCTTGGCTGCCAATTTGAGCATATTTAAGGTTCCCAAAGAATTGGCCAAAAGAGTTTCTTCGGAATGGTTTTGGTAATCAACCGGGGAAGCCGGAGAGGCAAAGTGAAAAATATGGCTAATGGCTAAAGGCTGATGGCTAATGGCTAAAGGCTCGCAAACATCGGCCTGAATAAACTCAAAATTAGGATTGCCTAAAAGATGCTCGATATTTTTTTCGCTGCCGGTCAGAAGATTATCCAGACAAATTACTTTGTATCCTTTGGCCAATAACAAATCGCACAGGTGGCTACCAATAAATCCCGCCCCTCCTGTAACTAGACAAGTCTCCATATGCTAGAATTGTAGTATATATCGGCCATGAAAAAAATCCACGCTTTTTTGGCTAAGATCAGTCTTCCCAATTGGTTGGTAATCCTGTTGTTTATTGTTCTTATCTTACGCATCCCTTCTTTCTTTGAACCTTATTACTACGGCGACGAAATGATTTATTTAACCTTAGGTCAGGGAATCAGACAAGGAGTCCCGCTTTATTCCGGCCTGCACGACAACAAGCCCCCCATTCTTTATTTGATTGCGGCCGCAGCCGGCAACTTAGTCTGGTTTAAAATTTTTCTGGCCATTACCGGGATCGTGGCCATTGTTTTTTTTGCCAAGATCGTCAAACATCTCTTCGCCAATAACACCAAAGTCCAAAGGTTGGCCACTCTCATCTTTGCCCTTTTAACCACCCTTCCGTTTTTGGAAGGTAATATCGCCAACGCCGAAAACTTCATGATGGCCTTTTCCTTGCCCGCTTTCTACCTGCTGCTTACCAAAAAGCTAAAGGCTGAAAATTTAATGCTGGCCGGTTTTCTTTTCGGGCTCTCCTCTCTCACCAAAATCCCGGCCTTATTTGATCTGCCCGTCGTGATTGTCTTCTGGCTAATCAGCCGCCAGTTTAAATTCAAAAAGACTCTTTGGATCCTGGCGGGTTTCTTAATCCCCATTGCCTTGGGTTTTCTCTGGTTCTTTAGCCAAGGTGCTCTGGCGGATTATCTCCGGGCAGCATTCTTGGAAAATATCGGCTATGTTTCCTCTTGGCGGCAGGGTGATGTTCAGAAAAGTTTTTTGGTTAGAAACCTACCCTTTTTCATCAGGGCCGCTTTAGTTTTGGTCGGTTTGGCAACTTTGTTTAAATTCCATAAAAGGCTCACCCCGCCTTTTATTTTGGCTTCGGTCTGGACACTTTTGGCTCTTTTTGCCGCAACTCTTTCGGAACGGCCCTACCCTCACTACCTTCTCCAAACCGCTGCCCCGGCCTCGATTCTTTTGGGAATCCTCCTGGCTGACAAAAGCTTAACCCAGTCATTAACCGTAATCCCGCTTTTTCTCATTTTTCTTGTCCCGGTCTTCTACAAATTCTGGTATTACCCGACTGTTTCTTACTATTTACATTTCGCCAGATTCACCGTCGGGCTCGACTCCAAAGAAAAATACTTTTCCCAATTCGGGCACTCCACCAACCGAAATTATCTAATCGCCGATTTTCTGGTTAACTCCTCCCGGCTTTCGGACCGGGTCTTTGTCTGGGGACCGGATTCTCCGGCGATTTACGCTCTTTCCCGCCGACTACCGCCGATCAAATTTACAGCCGACTATCACGTCAGGGATTTTTCCAGTCAAGCTAAGGTGGCTCTTCTTCTTTCCCAAAATAAACCTAAATTTATAATTCTTTCCCCCGAGGCAAAAGCTTTTGCCGAACTTAATCCGCTTTTAAAAACCAGCTACCTTCTTATCAACCGGATCGAGGCCGCGGAAATATGGATAAAGTCCCGTTAAAAAATTACATTTTGGCCGGCGGGGCAATTGATTTGCTGACAGCCATTTTTGTCCTTTTTGCCCAAGGCAGACTCCCCCCCCAAGTCCCGCTTTTTTACGGACTGCCCCTGGGAGAAGACCAACTGACCAAACCCGTCTTCTTGCTTATCCCGGCAATTCTCTCCGGCCTGATTATTTTATTTAATTTACTCTTGGCCCGTTTAACTAAAGACGATTTCTTAAAAAAGGCATTCGCCGTAGCCGGCCTGGCCTCTGCGGTTTTTGCCGGAATTACTACCCTTAAAATTATTTTTTTGGTCGGAAATTTCTAAAAAATGCGGCCTGATATTTTTTCGATTCTCCTGCCCGGATTGGTGGCGCTGGGGACAGCCTTTTTCTTAACTCCCCTGGTTATTAAATTTGCCCGAAAATTCCGGATTATCGATGACCCCAAAATCAACCGGCACATCAAGGTAATTCACACCTACCCGGTTCCCCGGGCCGGCGGTCTGGCTACCTTTCTGGCAATTGCCGCCAGTTCGCTTGTTTTTCTACCCTTGGATAAACACCTCATCGGAATTCTCGCAGGAGCAATCCTGATTACCTTAGTGGGGATTTTGGATGATAAATATAACCTTAACCCTTATTTAAGATTATCCTTGGGCTTTATGGCCGCTCTTTTTCCTATTGCCGCCGGCATCGGTATTGCTTTTATCTCCCGACCCGGCGGCGGAATAATCGACCTTTCCCAGCCTCAACTGGTTTTTGATCTCTGGGGCAAAACGCGGAGTATCTGGATTCTCTCGGATTTGTTCGCTCTTTTCTGGATTGTGTTTATTATGAACATGCTTAACATGGGCGCTAAAGGCGTTGACGGCCAGCTACCCGGAGTTGTCGCTATTGCCGCTATTTCCATCGTTGCCTTTTCTTTAAAGTTTGCCCAAGACCCTAATCAGTGGCCGATTATTATTTTGAGTACTATCGTGGCCGGGGCTTACCTGGGCTTTTTGCCCTGGAATTTCTTTCCCCAAAAAATCATGCCGGGGTATTCCGGCAGCACCCTGGCCGGTTACCTGCTGGCGGTCTTAACTATCCTCTCCACCACCAAAGTCGGAATCTTAACCGTGGTTTTAGGAGTGCCCCTGATTGATACCGGCTATACCATCCTGCGGCGCATCTTAGCCGGTAAATCCCCTGTTTGGGGCGATCGGGGACATTTACATCACAAACTCCTAGGCTTGGGGTGGGGTAAAAGAAAGGTGGCTTTATTCTACTGGTTGATAACCGCTGTTTTGGGAATCTTGGCCCTTAATTTGAACACCGACTCCAAATTATATACAATGGTGGGGATCACCGTCGTTTTAGGAGGATTGTTTATATGGCTGACTTACCGATCTCGCTTATCAAAGTAGCCAGACCGATTCACTGGGTTAAAAACCTGTCTGTCTTTGCGGCTCTCCTTTTCACCGGCTACCTTTATCACAAATTCCCGTTTTTTACGGTTTTCTGGGCTTTCATTTGCTTTTGCTTGATCACTTCCACTGCTTACATCATCAACGATATTCTTGATATCAAAGCCGATCGGGTTCACCCGATCAAGAAAAACCGGCCGATCGCCTCAGGCAAGCTCCCGGTTTCGATTGCCTTAATCGAAGCGGTTGTTTTGGCTTTTCTGGCAATTATCCTTGCCCAGAGTTTAGGCAATTTATTCAGCTATCTTGTCTGGACCTACCTAATTCTGCAGGTTCTTTACTCGGTCAAGCTTAAAAATATTCCGATTGTCGATATTTTAATTATTGCTTTCGGCTTTATTTTAAGAGTCTATGCCGGAGCGGTGGTAATTAATGCCCATCTTTCGGTTTGGTTCCTGCTTTGTGTTATCTCTATCGCTCTTTTCCTGGCTTCGGGCAAGCGAAGGGCGGAGTTAAACATCAAAACCACCACTTTCGGAGCCACTCGCCAAAGCTTAAACAATTACAACAAAGGGCTTCTGAATTCCTACGTCACCATGTTTGGTAACGCCGCCTGGGTTTCCTGGGCCTTATTTACTTTTTTTGAAGGCCCCAAGGCCTCTTTGCCAATTTGGCTGGTCTTGGCCGAGTTATCCAAAACCACCACTATCGGCAAACTTTTGATGATTACCATTCCTGTCGTCATCTTCGGTATCATGCGTTATGAGTACCTGATCTTCGGCGACAAATCCGAGGCGCCCGAAAAAGTTCTTTTGACCGACAAGGCTCTCACTATCACCGTTGCCGCCTGGATTGGCCTGGTAGTTTGGGTCTTCTACGGCGGAGTTTCTATTTGAGCGTATTCTCCCGAAACCCACCCCGTTTGTCCGGTTAAGTACTCAATTTTAAGCCAGTCGGTTTGGGAATCTTTTTCGACCAGCAGGTATTTTTTACCCGGTTCAACCCGGCCGATTTCTTCCGCATTCGTACTTGGCCCGACCCTGACCCGCAAAAAACCGTTTGGGGTTTGCAAAATCAGCACCTGAAGCTTGGCTACGGGTGTCGGGGTTGGGCTCACCCCGGGCGCCGCCGAGGGAGTTGGTTGAACAGCCGAATTGACCGCCAATTTCACAACGACAGTCAGTTTATAACCCGCCCGGGTGTTAACTGTCAAAGTCTGCTCAACATAGCCGGGGGCGGAAACTCCGATTTGGTGTTGGCCCACCGTCAGTGTCGAGGTTTTATAGGGCGCAAAGCCCCGGGGCGTGCCGTCAATGGCAATTTGGACTGAATCCGGATCGGAAACTACTGCCAGAGCGGCTTCAATACCCGGAGTCCTTTCAAAAGAAACTATTTCTCCGAAAGACAAAGCTTCTGTTTCGGCAAAGTTCCTGGAAATTACGGTTTGAATACCAGAGCTTAATAAAACCCTGGTTTCAAAATTGGCCAGAGGTTTATCGCCGGCATCCGGCACCAGTTTTAAACCTACCTCACCGGCCCCAAAAGTCGCCTCATATGGAGTTTTGCCAACTTGGTTTCCGTTGATAAATACAACTGCCGCCGGGACAGAGGTAATTCTGATTCCCGCCTTCTTGGGTTTAAAATAGCCAAGCGCAAAAAGGGCGGCTAATGCTAAAAAGCCAAATCCCAACAAGATAAGAACAATTTTCCAAAACTTACTCATTGTAGAGAAAGTTTAACATATCAGTTAAAATATGCTCACGACCAGGTGCTCGAGTAGTTTATGTATTATGTTTATGTTCTTCAAAGTGCTGTAATGCATGCGGTTAAAAAAGAATTTTTGTCCAGGCTGAAAGAAAGTTTGATATAATATCTGAAGTGGCCACGTGGTGAAGAGGAAACACGGCTGTCTGCAAAACAGCTATGCACCAGTTCGATTCTGGTCGTGGCCTCCAAAAGCGGTCTGTCCTGCAGAGCAGGATCTCGCTCCGCGAGACAAAACCGTTTACGAGGGTTCGATTCCCTCACAGGTCACAATTTTGGAAATTGCAAGAGAATTGGGGGCAGCGCTGACTGCGCCCCCCTCCGCAGACAGCGCTGCAAAGGCAAAATTCAAATTCGCCGAGAGCCGCCGTAAAAAGAACAAAGAAAAACGCAAAAATTTTACCTGTCCGCCTTTGGCTGAAAGAACTTTTATATAACTTAAATGGCGCAACCGGTGGACTCAACAGAAATTGTCTTCCTATCGTCCGATTGCGCCATTAAAAAAGACAATTTCAAATTGTTGAGTCCAACTATAAATATAGAGTTTTTATTGGGAAAAAACAATAGTTCGATTACCCAAAAAGTCTAAATAAATGTATAATTATAAATACGTGGAACAATGTGAAGTATCTATACAACAACAAGAAGTAACTACGATAAAAGAAAGATTGCTGCCATATACTCCAAAATTGTCAGTAGTAATCCCCGTATTGAATAGAGCACATGAGTCGCCTCGATTATTCGAGTCATTAAAAACTCAAGAATATAACGGAGATTTAGAAATTATTATCGCAGATGCGGGAAGCACCGATGGATCCATTGAATTAGCCCAAAACGCTGGCTATCGAGTTGTGCCAGTACCGACTGAAAGTGGAATCGGTGCTACAAGACAAGCAGGATGTGAGTCGGCTACGGGCGAGATAATTATTAATACAGACTCCGATTGTTCATGGCCCCCAAATTATTTAAGTGTTGTTGCTAATACATTCTCAGATCCGGAAGTAATCGCCTCTTATGGACCCGTTGAGTAGTTGAGTATACTTATGAAGGCAAACCACCAGAAGGGTTTATAAAGAAGCTCGTACGAGAAAAAATGAGACGAGATGTACAATGATGGCATAAAAAAGGCCAGCCAATGATGGCTGGACCTAACTTTGCAGTATTAAAGTCAGTTTACGATGCGGTTGGCGGTTTTGATCCAAGGACGAAAAGAATTGAGGAACCTGTCGTATATATTCCATTATGGCATATGCCTGGTAAAATTGCTTTTGTTATGGATCAAAAAGTAGAAACAGAATTGCCTTGGCAAGAAAAAGGCAAACCTAGTATTTATAAGTTTTTTGCATATAAAGCTAAAAATGATGAATGGGTTCCATTAGCAAGAAGTATAATTCAAGAGAGATCGGGAAGATTACCTGAGATAAAATTAAAAGTTAG
>Ga0100392_1006417_pt1 | contig 10235 bp, 13 predicted proteins | sample CryGeymeta201516_FD_81548 | JGI IMG/M metagenome (GOLD analysis project Ga0100392, IMG submission 81548) | Groundwater microbial communities from Crystal Geyser aquifers in Utah, USA - Crystal Geyser metaG 2015-16 | ecosystem: Environmental > Aquatic > Deep subsurface > Groundwater | place: USA... | reverse complement strand
CTCTCACCAGCTTTAAGCAGCGCTTCACGCAGCAAGATTGGCTCTTCATCATCAATCTGCTCAAAAAGTTGAAGCCAAACATCTTCATGAACTGCAAAAAATGAGTAGGTTTTCATTTCCCCAGAAGCAGTGAAATTGGAGTTGATGACATCAACCACCATGGTTTTATTGCGTTTTGGGTTGTTCACAACCAACGCATCGGAGGTAGGTGATTGCTGCGCTACAACAATCGCTGCCTCATCTTGCTCTTGCGGCAGCATTTCAGTGACCATGACTTCAGCTACTGTTGTTGTTGCTTCTTGAAGAGGCTGCTCGGTTAACGAAGCGGCTGTATTTTGGGAAGGTTTATCTTCATCGCCCAAATTCATAAAAATAAATACAGCTACAAACATCAATACAGCAACAGCCACCCATGTTTTATTCGGTGAAATAGGGGCGTCTGGATACGTAATCGGGGCAGTCAACTCGAAGGTATTAGATTTAATACGCTGAATCTGAGGCTCGACATTAATTTCCAACAATTGCGCATATTGGCGTAAGAAACCCACAGCATACACTTCACCAGGCAAATCTGCCCAATTGCCAGATTCCAAGGCATCTAAGAAATGAGGGCTAAATTTTAGGGCTTTGATGATTTTTTCTTTGCTGATGCCTTTGCTTTCGCGCACTTCACGAAGCGTTGCACCAACTTCGCAAAATAAAGCTTCTTTGGCGTAAGTATTATCGTCTACGGGTTCTTGATCTTTCTCGTTTGTCATAAAACCCTCCCTTACTTCTGGCCAGAAAGGCGAGATAGCTCATCTTTCGCCCACGCTTTATGCAACTCATCAGGGCTTTGTTCGACAAAGGTATCTATATAATTTTTCAATAAAACGTCTTCGCCTTTACCTTTAAGAAGCGTAATTAAACCTGATAAGGCAGGTTGACTAATGGGATCTTGGCGTAAAATCGTTTCATATAGAGCCTGGGCGTAATTGGGGCGATTAAAGCGCACATAAGCAATGGCTTCACGCAGTTGCGGGTCTTGCCAGTTGGGAGCCAGCATATGTGCTTTTCGATATGCTGCGATAGCATCTTCAAATCGGTTTTGCCCCAGCAACGCATCACCGAGATTGGTAAAAGCCAAGCCCTGACTGTTGTAAGTTGGGTCTTCTAAAGCTTTGTTTAAATGGGTTTCAGCCAATTTGTATTCGCCCATTTCCACCAACAAGCTGCCATAGTTGTTGTAGGTGGCAGCCCCAGCATCATATTGAATGGCGCGCTCATAATAGGCGCGGGCTTCCTTTTGGTTGCCGCGTAAGCGCCATGCATAGGCAATGGCATCAAGGGTGACCGAATTTTCTGGGTCGAGTTTGTCGGAAATTAAGAGCTCATCAAAAGCTTTGGGCAAAAGGCCGCGGTGCAGGGCATCAATGCCCAAGCGGTAATGCAAGCCAGCACGTTTGGTATTGTCTTCACTTTTTTGTTTATCCAATGCACTTTGGCACGCGGGTAAGGCAAAAAGCGAAAGAAGAAGTAGGCAGTATTGCAAGTATTTCATAAGAATCGTTTCACCAGGGCGTAAATTGGGCGTATTGCAGCATCATCTTGGGCTTTGAGATCGGCAAAAATACCATGCTCCAGCGCCGCGTTACAGGTACATGTATTTTGTTTTGGCGATTGGGCTGCAAAAAAAGCTTCAAGCATATGTTTGGCTTTGCTGACATTGCTGTGCATGACCTCAACAATTGAAGATACAGACACATCATCTTCATCTTCATGCCAACAATCATAATCAGTGCTCATTGCAACGGTAGCATAACACAACTCCGCCTCACGCGCTAATTTGGCTTCTGGCATGTTAGTCATGCCAATCACATCCATGCCCCAGCTGCGATAAAGATTCGATTCTGCACGTGTTGAAAATTGTGGTCCCTGCATGGCTAGGTAGGTACCACCATCGTGAGTAATGATGTCCGATGTTTCACAAGCTTGTTGCAGGCGCTGACGAAGGTTATAACACACCGGATCTGCAGCAGAAACATGGGCAACCACAGGCCCATCAAAAAAGGTGGAAGCGCGATTAGTGGTGCGGTCAACAAACTGATCCACCAATACAAAATGACCAGGTTCAATCTCTTGGCGCAACGAGCCCACAGCAGAAATGGAAATAATTTCAGATACGCCAGCAAGCTTCATGGCATAGATATTGGCTCTATAGTTAATGTTGTGCGGAGGAATGGAGTGGGTTGAGCCATGGCGAGGAAGAAAAACAACCTCATGGCCATGTATGCTGGCCAAAAGCAGCTTATCCGAAGGTTTTCCATAGGGCGTGTCGAATTCAAGCGCATCAATGATGGTTACGCCTTCAATAGCATAGAGGCCACTGCCACCAATAATACCTGTACGGTGTTGTGTCATGTTAAGCGATACCCTGTTTTGCTGTTTTCAATTGCCCGCAAGCGGCCATAATATCATCCCCACGAGAGCGGCGGACAGTTGCACGAATTCCTTTAGAAATCAAGCCTTTTGCAAATGCATTTACAGTATCAGTTGAGCTTCCTTCATAGGCGCTGCCAGGGTAAGTATTAAAACGAATCAGGTTCACACGTTCACGTTCTGGGTTGACGAACTTACTCAAAGCCAACAAATCTTCAGCCCTGTCATTGATGCCCTTTAGCATCACATATTCCAAGGTGATATGCCTTTTTTTCGCTAATGGGTAGTCATTTAGCGTTTGTCTTAGGCTTGATAAATCATGTTTTTGATTAATCGGCACCAAGGTGTCGCGGTCATGGTTGATGGCGCTATGCAAAGAAATTGCCAAGTTGACTGGCGCATGATCACCCAAACGAACAATCTGAGGCACAAGGCCAGACGTGGATAAAGTGATGCGGCGGCGGGATAAATGAAAATAGGATTCATCCATTAATAAATCCAAAGATTCAAACACAGCCAACTCATTGGCCAGCGGTTCGCCCATACCCATATACACAATATGCGTGACCATAGGATGCAAACCCTGATCCATGGGGTCGGTGAGCAGGTCGTGTTTAACAGCTAACACTTGCGCCACAATTTCAGCAGCAGTGAGGTTGCCCTCAAATTTTTGTGTGCCTGTATGGCAAAAAGGGCAGTCCAACACACAGCCTGCTTGGGATGATATACAAACGGTGCCTCGTGACTCGTCAGGGATTAACACCGACTCAATGTGTTTGGTGCTCTGATTTTGGCGCTGTAGCGCAAAAAGATACTTGCGCGTGCCATCTTCGGATTTTTGTTTGGTAACCAGCTTGAGTGGCTGGGTATTGAGGTTTGCTTCCAGCGCCGTTTTTACGGGTTCTGCCAAGTTTTTCATCAAGCTAACATCAAGAATACCTTTGTTTCGCCAATCCAACACTTGTTTGGCACGAAAGGCTGGTAGCCCCCATGTTTTCATAAGCACTTGCAGCTGCAAAAGATTCAAGCTTGCTAAATCAGGTCTAGTGGTGATGTTTTCCATGGTCGCGATATTAGCGGCTGCATAAAAATTGGGTAGGGTGAGCCGCATGACATTAGCAACCAAACAACCAGTCCTTATAGCAAATGGCGATTTTGACGCCATGTTAACTTTTTCTCGGCTCATCGATAAATTACAAAGCAATGAGGCTTATATTCAAAAATTAACACCGGTACCTGAGGCGGCGACCATCGTGCAAGCCGAATCATCCATATTGATGGGTTATGATTTTCATTTGACGGAACAAGGCCCCAAACTCATTGAAATCAACAATAATGCCGGCGGTTTATGGGATTTGGATTCGGGTTGGATTCCACAATTCACCAATCACGCAATGCTTGGTGAGCTTAACGATCGCATTGCGGCGATGTTTCCAGAGAAGTGGCAGCATATCGCCATATTGGATGAAGATGTTAGCCAGCAATTTATGTTTCCTGAAATGCAGGCTTACGGCAAATTGCTGCAAGATTTGGGAAGAAAAGTGACCTTTGTAAGCCCAGAAGAGCTTGTTTATAACGGACAAAACCTACTTGTTGCAGGCGAGCCAATTGATGCCATCTACAATCGGCATACTGATTTTTATTTGTTAACGCCAGAGATGAGCCATATCGCCCAAGCATTGATGGCTGGCCATATAGCACTCAATCCGTATCCGAGAAGCTATGCGCTTGTTGGCGACAAAAATCGTATGGTGGATTGGTGGCGACCATCTTTTTTTGATGGTGTGCTAGAAGCCAGCCAAGTTGAAATCATTAAAAATATCGTGCCTGAAACCCATATTATGGCCGAGGTGGAAACTGAAACTGCTTGGAGTCAAAGGGCGCGTTGGGTCTTTAAGCCCGCTGCGCTGCATGGCGGCAAGGGTGTGTTGATGGGCAAAAGTATCAGCCGCACGCGCTTTGAACGTTTTGATGCGCCCAATACAGTGATGCAACAGTTGGTGCCACCAAGCACTATTGATATTGGTGAGCGTAGTTTTAAGTTTGATTTGCGCTTATATATGTGTGGTCAGGACTTGATTGCCATGGCGGGTCGCGCCTGGAACGGCCAGATTACCAACTTTAAAGAAGAGGGTAGCGGCTGGACCACCATTCAAGTTGCAGACAAAGCTTGATCGCACATCAAGATATAGACGGCGAAATAAGCGCCGTAGTTATCGTTCCTGTATACAACGAAGCAAAAGTTATTCCAAAGGCCTTAACGGCCCTTTCGTGGCTTCCTAAAAATCAGCTCATCTTTGTCGATGGCGGCTCTACCGATGGCAGCCCATTACTGATTACAGAACGCGGTTACCCATGCGTTCAAAGCGAAGCAGGGCGCGCCTTACAAATGAATTATGGGGCCAAAATAACATCATCTGATATTCTTGTTTTTTTACATATAGATACGTCATTTACCTCAAGTAATTTCTTGAACATCAAAAAAGCTTATAAACAAGGATATTTGTCAGGAAGGTTTGATATAAGATTATCAAATGATACCTTAACCTACCGAATTATAAGCTTTTTCATCAATATGCGCTCCAGGCTAACTAAAATAAGTACAGGTGATCAGATTATATTTGTACGCCGAGATACCTTTGATTCAATTGGTGGGTACAAGGATATTCCACTCATGGAAGATGTAGAATTAAGCAGTCAATTGCGCCGCTTGGGCCCAGTTGCACTTTTGAATGACACGGTAGAAACATCAAGTAGACGCTGGGAAGAAAACGGTGTTTTCAGAACTGTAATATTAATGTGGAAATTGCGACTGCTGTTCTGGCTGGGAACTGATGTTAACAAACTCGCCAAAATGTATCGAGGTAAGCACTGATGCGCGTTATCGTTTTAAGTAAGGCGCCAATACCAGGCAAAGTAAAAACCCGCCTGATGCCTGCGTATTCAGCCGAACAGGCCGCAGCATTGCAGCAGCTGATGACCACGACCGTCATCGAAAAGGTATGCAGTATATATTCAGATGTATGGCTAGCTGTCGATGAAGTCACGCATCCATTTTTTCAAGAGCTGGCTACAACCTTTGAAATACAAGTTTACTCACAGGGCGAAGGCACGCTTGGCGAGCGTATGCAGCATCTCATGCTAGAATCATTTCGTTCAAACCCGGTTCCAATCTTATTTTTAGGTTCAGATTCGCCGCATGTAAATCCAGAAAGATACAAACAGGCCGATCAGCATCTTGGTCATCATGATATTGTCATCGGTCCAGTAGAAGATGGTGGCTATGACCTTATTGCATTTCAACAAAACCACCCAGATGTGCTTCGTAATATTCCCTGGAGTACACCGAGTGTTAGAAATGATACGGTGAACAATATCAATCATTTGAATCTTTCTGTTCATTTATTAGATGAATCGTTTGATCTGGATGATGCGAATGACTTAGCTCGGGCTTTGCCGCACACATGGTAATTTCGCTTTCATCACTTTAACGACATAATATATATTATGCGACATCACGTATGTGTGCGAAGTTGACATCATAAGTCGCGCAGATGGGCTGGATAAGACCTAACCTATTTTCAAGTATTACCAGTCTGATTTTAGAAAGTTTTATTTTTTAAATGAACGTGCGGAGAATATGGAAATCACCATTTGGCTTTAAACCGCCTTTAGGTTATTCGAATATACTTGTAGTCATTTTTAGACTAGCGAGCTCTTTAATACGCTCTCAACGTCGTTTTGCAGATTTTAGGCTTACAGCATTACTTTAAGCGAAAATTCAAACGGATTGCTTTGATCGCCAAATTTTAAGCGATGGGTTCCAAAACTCAGCGGCACGACTGTCGCATGGTTATTACTGTGATGAACCACTTCATCATCCACCGCACAAAAATCACCGTAATGCACCACGCGCAATTGCATGCCACCCTTTTCCGCTGCCTCTAGCACAATATGCTCTTCATGCACTTGTAAGCTGCAACCAGTCAAGCGCACATCAATGCGTTTAGGATCGCGGAATAATTCGGTAACGGTAATCGGAGGTCTGTAAGCACCAAACACCCATGGTAGCTGGCCAATGATGCGCGGCTGATTACACAAAGCCTGTTTGGCATTGGCGCTAATGCCTTCAAGCTGGGCAAATGGCACCACAGTATCATCCAAATCATCAGGATCATCTTCCAACATAGCTGTTTGTAACCTTGAAAATAGTGCGGCTAGCAAAGGAGTAAGGCTGCCACCAGGCATATTCACCAAGCGAATCAATGTACCCCGGTCAATCACTTCAACTTCGCCATCCGTGAGCGCCACCACGTTGGCGGTTCGGGTTTGTGACAAGCCTGCTAGGGCCAATTCTCCCACAATTTCACCAGCTTGCAACGTGCTTACAACTACCCTGCCATCACGCATGGTGCGGTGCACTTCAAGCCAACCAGATTTGATCAGATAAGCAGCAGTATCTTGGTCACCCTGACCAATGAGTGTATCGCCCTCTTTAAATGCCATCATATTTGCCATGACCTGCCCCCGCCTGTCTTTTCACTGTATTTCAAAGATATATCACAATTTGCTTAGGTAGCAACATCGATAAAACCATCCGAAATGATGTAATAAAAATCACCTTTGCTGTTATAGCTAAAGATGCTTGTGCTTGCAACACTGCCATTTCTACCTTAGAAGCCAAATATGGCTATAAAATCAACCATCTACAAAGCAGATATCAACGTGAGCAACATGGATACTTATTATTTTGCCGAGCACAACCTCACCCTTGCTCGCCACCCTTCTGAAAATGAAGAGCGCATGATGATTCGCGTATTGGCTTTTGCCTTACACGCTAATGAAAATATGAGTTTCACCAAAGGTTTAAGCACCGATGATGAGCCAGAATTATGGCAAAAGAGTTTAAGCGATGAGATTGAGGTTTGGATTGATTTAGGTCAGCCCGATGAAAAACGTATTCGTAAAGGCTGTGGCCGCGCCAAGCAAGTGTTTATCTACACCTACAACTACCGCAGCGCGTTAACATGGTGGGAGCAGGTGAAAAACAAACTGTCTCGCTTTGATAATCTTTACGTGATTGCCCTTGCTGATGATGCAGTTGCCGCCATGGCCAAAATGGCCAAACGTAATATGCAGCTTCAATTTAGTATCCAAGATGGTGAGGTATTAATGAGCGATGGCTACACGTCTATCACCATCATTCCTGAACGGTTTTAGTCCTTTAACGGCACCAAAAAATCTTCAAAACCCTGCCGCTTGAGTATGGCGATAGCTTGATCGACATCCACGTCTTCTACTGTAATTGCGCAACTTTGGTTGGCGCCAGAATGGGTTAAATGCCCTGCTCCACTTTCGAGCACATTGCAGCCCTCACTTGCCAGCAACGAATTAATCACCATGACCACGCCCATATCTGATACCAGTGCAATTTTCACAAGTTCCATCATCACTCCCCTTTAGCCAATCCAGCGGTGTCACTCATTAGCGCTTAATGATTGTAATAATGTCGGAATAAATTCTGAAAACTCAGCAGACATCATCGCAAAATCAGCATCAAATTGCGCAATCTCATCGCCGCCAGCATCAAAGTCGGCAATCAGCTCGCCGTTGTAGCGCAAGCGATGAATCGAAAGGTTTTCATGCAGCACGAAAGAAATTCTATCCTGCCAGTTCATCGCCAAGCGAAATACACGTTTGCCTGTACCAATATGGGCTTGTACTTCTTGCGATGAAAGATCCACATGTTTACAACGAATCACACTTTCAAATTCGCCCGATGAGCGCAGCTCAACCTCATCTTCAAGCTCAAAGCCACCAAACAAAGGCTGCTTGCTCATCAACCACTGGGTCATCATCACTTCAGGGGAAATCGTAGTTTGTGGCAACACCACATTGAGCACACCCAAAGATTTGCGCAATAAAGCTACCAATTCCTCAGCTTTTTTCGCCCCGGATGCATTCACAATCAACCAAGAATTTTTGGGATCAATATAAGCAAATGTTTGGCTTGTTTTCACAAAGGCGCGCGGTAATAACTCTTGGATAATCATGTCTTTGATATCCATCTTTTCTTTGCGTCCTACTGGTCTGCCTTGTTGCTGTGACAAGGCAAAGACCTTTTCTTCCAAGCGATCGCGCACCAATGAGGCTGGTAAAATTTTGTCTTCACGGCGCAGGCAAATCATAAATTTACCATCAGCCTCATGCAGCAAACTTTGGCCTTCTAGCCCCAAGGGCTCAGTCCATCCTTCGCAAAACAATTCCAGCATACCGCAACTTCGCGCTTTGTTTTTTTCCAAAGCAGTTTCGAGTTGTTTACCTGTTGTCAGGAATGCTTCTTCAAAGCGATAAAAATGAATGTTTTTAAACCACATATTGGGACCATACCTTGGATAAAATGATATTTATTGTGACTGATGATATAGGGGTCTTGCAGACGAACAGGATGTCTTTCCAAACCCTAAACCAAGAATGAATGCAGGCAATGCTGGATCATGATTGTTGATGACGAAGCCTTGTTTATGAATAGAAGGTGGTGTTGCTCGCAACATCTTTGGTGACCACAGCATTCGCACCGATAATGGCGCCATCCCCGATACGCACGCCCGGCAACACTTTAGCGCCGCCACCAATCCAGACATTATTGCCAATGGTTACAGCTTCGGCGAAACAAACGCCCTGCTTTCGCGCTTTATTATCTTTGGGATGATTGGATGTATAAATATGCACGCCTGGCCCCAGCAAAACATCATCACCGATGATAATGGGTGCAGCATCCAGCAACACGCAATTAAAATTGGCATAAAAGTTCTGCCCCACTTCAATATTAATGCCGTAATCACACTGAAACCCCGGCTCGACCACCGCACTACCCGCAGCTTTAAAGAGCTTGGTAATATGTTTCATATTTCCAGCGCTTGGATGGGCATTAAATTTGGCACAAGCCAACCGCGCCAAAGCCCGCAACTGACGAAGCTCTGCATCCAGACAATTATAATCCTGCCCAACAATCATTTTTTCAAATTCAGTATCCAATGCTTTTACCCAAGGTTCCGGTACACATCACGCCTGAGCCCTACTTTGACAATACAAACCATTAATATGTCTTCTTCTATTTGATACAGAATGCGATACACACTTTGCCTGATTCGGTATTTGGTATCGCCGCTTAACATTTCAGCTTGCGGCGGTGTGGGGTTTTCTGCCAACGACTCAATTTTCGCTGAAATACGCAACACATCTTTCTTAGGTCTGTTTTTCAGGTCTTTGCGAACAGAATCTTTAAAGCAGACTTTATATGATGCCATCAGCTTTCAGCGCCTTGAGCATCGCTTCATAACCAACACTAGGTTCAGCTTCCCTCGCCTCAAATTCAGCCAAATCCTGCTGATCTTCAATAAAAGTTAAGCGCACAGCTTCATTCACCAAGTCAGAGATAGATCTATGTGTTTCCGCCGCTTTTAAGCGCAATGTTTTATGGATATTTTCTTCCAAGTAAATCGTTGAACGTTTGCTAGTTGCTTGAGCCATAACACACCTCTTTCAGGCAGATTAACGCTATAACGTCTAAGCATCAACCATGCCTAAAAATAACCAAAATTTCATGAATACTCGGAAGTAGAACTGATCGAATTACATATCATTGCGATATTATTGAGACAGGAAATGAGAGCTGGAGATTCAAGAATCGAGCATGATTTCGACACTTTTGAGGGGTCATTTTTGGACGCTGATTGGCAGGCGGGCTATCGCAACCTGCGTATGACCGGCTTTCTTGAGCGTGGCAATCTGATGTCGTTGCCCCGTGTAAGCTG
>Ga0100392_1006403_pt1 | contig 10249 bp, 10 predicted proteins | sample CryGeymeta201516_FD_81548 | JGI IMG/M metagenome (GOLD analysis project Ga0100392, IMG submission 81548) | Groundwater microbial communities from Crystal Geyser aquifers in Utah, USA - Crystal Geyser metaG 2015-16 | ecosystem: Environmental > Aquatic > Deep subsurface > Groundwater | place: USA... | reverse complement strand
TCCAGCTCGCGCATCACCAACAGCCCGCCGTCCGAACTGAGCTCTGCGTGCCGCGAAATTCCAGCCGCACGCGAGGGTCGAAATCCACCCGATCTGCCCGCCCCGCACCCTCTGGGTGATCCATGAGACACGCCCTTCTAAGCCGGCAACACCATGATTCATATTGCAAATATCACGGACAGGACAGCGAAATCGGCGGATCACTTGGGGAATGCGGGTGTAAACGACGCGGCGCGTAGCCCCAATAGCTCAGCTGGTAGAGCACTTCATTCGTAATGGGTGTGAAGATTGGCTAAAGGTGATTTAATAACAAGTATTTAGGTGACGATAATCTGCCTCGTTACAATTATCTTACAAGGCGCGACTGCGTGTCTTGAAAAGATCGCATCGTGGCGGTAGAAGGCGCGCGATGCCCCAATAGCTCAGCTGGTAGAGCAATTGCTTCGTAAGCAATGGGTCGGCGGTTCGAGTCCGTCTTGGGGCACCATCTTCCTCCTTGCCAAATCACCCCGACCTGATGCAAAATTGCGAAAAAAGTAGAACATACGGGCGGCAGACAGTGAGTGGAGGATACGACCCGAGAGCAATCGCGAATCTCATGCTTGATGAGGCGAAAGCGCGTGGGATCAAGATCACAAACCTCGCACTGCAAAAACCCGCATTCCCCAGGTGATCCGCTGATTTCGCTGTCTTGTCCGTGATATTTGCAATATAAATCATGGTGTTGCCAGCTTAGAAGGGCGTGCCTCATGGATCACCCAGAGGGGGCGGGGCGGGCAGATCGGGTGGATTTCGACCCTCGCGTGCGGCTGGAATTTCGCGGCACGCAGCTCAGTTCGGACGGCGGGCTGTTGGTGATGCGCGAGCTGGATGACGCAACTTGCTTTGGGTGCGCTGCGTGCCATCCTCGCCGCGATCCAGGCCCAAACCGAACGAAAGCGGCTCGAAGGGTCTGTCCGACGCGCTGAAAAACATCGCTGCCGGGCCAGGATGATGCGGGTTCACGGCCCGAGCCGCCTGCCTCCGGGCGTTTCCGCGACCGCGAACACCGCTCGGGGCGTAAAAAGCTTGCTCAGCGGCGGATTCAGGCGATTATAACGTCAAGCGGCAGGCCACTTGAAGAAATGTCGGCCTTATGCTCTCGCCATCAATTCGAAATACGCTCGCCCGACTTGTTCCCATGTGTAGCGCCGCTGCGCGATCTCACGCATCGCGCGGCCAATCTCATGCGCCCCGGCATCATCAAGCTCCTCCACGGCCGCGACCAATTCCGCTGGATTTCCGAAATAAACGGCGCGCCCTTCAGTGCTGAAACGATTGAAATCGCAACCATGAGCGAAGACCGGGATACCAAAATGCATCATCTCGACAAGAGACGGATTGGTGCCACCGGCCGAATGGCCATGCACATAATACAAAGCACCATCGCGAATCCAACGCAGCTTGCCCGGATCGTAAACCGGGTCGAGCATTACTATGTTTGCAAAGCGCTGGAAGCGCTGCCTGAGGTCACGACCATAGTCACTTTTGTTCCAATTCCCGACAAAGACCAGATTGCGGTCGGGCATCAGTGAGAAAGCGTCAAGAATCATCCTGACATTGTTTTCAGGTTCGATCCGGCACAGAGCCAGCGCATAACTGTCAGGCAGGTCGAGAGACGGATCGGCAATCGGTTCGGCCTGTAATGCGTGGTCACCACCATAGGCGATTACCTTGCAATCGGTGTTATAACCATCATGCACATAGTCGGCGATAGCTGCATTGTCAGCAATAACGACGTGGGACCATTTTACTGCCGCTCGCTCCGACCATTTTAGAATGAGACGTGCGAGGCCACGCCACTTCTCCCGACGCCATTCAATTCCATCAATATTCGTCAAAATTCGCGCGTGAGAGATCAAACGTATGAAAGGCAAAGCCAATGCGCCAGAGACGCCTAACAAAACGATCACATCAGTTCGGTGGCGCACAGCGCTTAATAGCGACAAGAAGTCATATGCAATCGATTGACGGCCATTGGCATCCAGATTGACATAGCGCAACTCTGCAGACAAGTATTTGGGTGAGCGTTCTGGATACGATTTCCCAGAACAATAGACACTCAGCCGTTCAGCAAGCTTGTGAGTGCAATGAAACCGCACAAGATTTTCTGCCAGCGTCTCGAAGCCACCGTAATTCCCAGGGACACCAACAGTTCCAAGAATTGCCCATCTAGCTTGCGTCATTAAAAAGCCTCTTCAGCACAAAGCGCTGCGCAGGTTTCACGAAACGGCGCGTCAAGCATATCAGGCAGCGCAAACTCGTTTTTGGGTTTGGGTAGGGTGAGCGTGGTCCTGGCGTAGTCAATAAAGACAGGATCATATGTCAACCCGGCAAATTCCGCAATCTGCGCGCACATTCTTTCGGGGTCCGCGCAAAGCCTGCCATAAGGAACGTGCAGCACGTCGGCGGGAAGTTCTTCCAACAAGCGCATGCCTTCACGCATGGTGACAATCCACTCGGTCGCGGCCATGGCACGTTGATCGGTCAGTTTCCGCAGAGCGTCAGCATGCGGCGCAAGATCGCGGTGTTCAGGGATGATCTGGTCAATCAGCAGGTTCCACTTGCGACGATTCACCCCCCACCAGTCGTGGGTGTCGCCATTGACCTGCGTTCCAAGACGCGACGACCAATATTCAATCGAGGCGCAGATATCCCATCCGTCGCGCGACAGAAATATGAATTTTGCATCGGGGAAAATTTGCCGGACAAAGGGCACGCGGAAAATAAGTTCCGGGTATTTATCGACCACACGCTGAGTCATGGTCAGCCGGAGATACGCCCCATATATGTGATGTGCAGAATCGATCAACGCGGGTGATGCGTCCGACGCATTCAAACGGTAACGCGCGTCACCGCGATGATAGCTGCCGATCAAATCCTCATCTTCACGCAGCGCGGCCCAGATTGCCTTGGGTTCGTTCAGAAAGCCGACATCACGATGCATTGAAAGGACGACTCCCAGGATCGTCGTCCCCGACCGCCCGGTGCCAAGAATGAAAATCGGTGCTTTGACGTTACGCATCGGCGGGAGGCGCTGTTGCAAGCTAAAGAGCTTAAATAGTATCGGGTTGATCCACTGCCCCCGTGTGGTCAGCGGTCGCCCCTCAAAAAACGTGTAGCTGAACATCCGGCTCCAAAGGCGGGTGGGGCGTGTTTTAATATAGGTCATATCGATTTGGGCGATCAACTGAAATTCCTCTCCAGCTATATTTTATACACGTATATTACCTCTCAAAGCCCACACGATAACCTATTATACGACCGGGATTCCCTGCAAAAATTGCACCAGATGGAATATCTTTTGTAACCACTGTATTTGCTCCAATTATAGCCCAAGGGCCTATAGTTACACTGTTGGCAATAACGCAATTCATTCCTATGAAAACAAAATCACCTATCTCTACATTTCCGTCATAGAATAGGAAAGGTTCGCTCTCCGAGCCCTCGAATGATGTGTCAATGAAATGCGTTATGATCTTCGCCCCTGCCGTTATTCTCACAAACCTACCAATGGAAATTTTCTCGGGGTGAGTGTCGTCGAAAAAAACATCTCCCCCAACGAAAACTGTTTGAGGTAGCGAAAATTTTATGCCTGCAGCATACAATAAAAAAATACGTATCTTTGAGGGTGCTAGAGAGTATCTAGAAATGCTTAACAATATCTTTCTTAAGATGCGTCGTATGCTGTAATCTCGCCGAGATATTTGTTTCAATTCGTTTATTTCTGACATGTCACCCACTCCCAAGTCTCTGCAATGCCATCGCGCAAAGAAATCCGTGGGCGCCATGGCAGGCGGGCTCGGATAGCCGAAGTGTCGAGGACGACACGGGGCACATCGAAGCCACGCCCGGGTTTGTACTCTACCTTGATCGCTTTTCCCGTCACTGCGGTGATGACTTCAAGTATCTCGTTGATCGACACCCCCTGTCCACTGCCTGCATTGAACACACCATGCACCTCTTGCCGTGCGCATTGGCTGCAAAGTTCTGCCAGATCACTGATATGAATGAAATCGCGCACCACGCTGCCGTCACCCCAGATTTGAATCGGCTCGCCCTGCGCGATGCGCCACAGAAAGGTTCCGATCACGCCCTGGACCCCTCCATGCCCCTGGCGCGGCCCATACGGATTGGACACACGCAGGATCGTCGGCGACAGACCATGCAGATGTTGTTCCATCAGCAGGTACTTTTCGACGGCCGATTTGACAATGCCGTAGGAGCTGATCGGGCGTTCGGGGTGCGCTTCTGTGACTGGATCGGTCTGTGGCGGGCCGTAGATCGTGCCACCAGACGACGGATAGACCATGCGCCGCACGCCCGCACTGCGCATCAGCTCCAGCAGGCGCACCGTGCCGATCAGGTTTCCCTCGATATCGGCAACCGGATCCAGGTTTGAGGTTGACGGAACAGATGTGCTGAGCATGTGAAACACGACATCCACATCAGCCAGAGCTTCAGCGAGAGAGTTGGTGTCGGTGAAATCGCCCTGTCGGAAATCTGCCGCTGCAGGGGTATCGCGGTAACGCTCTTTTGCGCGGTCATACACACGCACCCGCAGGCCATCCGCCAGAAGCCTGTCCACGACATGCGATCCGATAAAGCCGCTTCCGCCAATAATCAGGGCTCTCATCCGATCACCTTCGTGTAAATCCGTTTCAGATCCGAATAAATCCTGTCGTCATTGAACTGCGCAGCGACGTATTCTTGTGCTGCGACCCCCATCTCGGTGATTGCGTGTTCATCCATCGCATACACCTTCGCCAGGAGCGCGGACAGTGCCGTAATGTCCAGAGGGTCGAACAACCAGCCATGCGGCCCGTCGCGCAGCAATTCCGGAATGCCGCCACGTTCGGCGCCGATGACCGGTTTCCCAGCCGCAAAGGCCTGCAAGATGACATAGGGCAAATTCTCATGCCAAAGTGACGGCACCACGACAGCGCGCGCGCCATGCAGCCATGGCTTCAGATCGTCCCCCCAGGCCGGGCCGACAAGGCGCACATTGTCCAGACTTGCGGCCGCGTTTTCCAGCTTGGCGCGATCAGGGCCGTCGCCGACAATGACGACAGGCACTTCCGGTGCGTGCCGCGCCGCCTCGATCAGCACATCCACGCCTTTTTCATCGATCAGTCGGCCGAAATACAGCATGTAATCTCCGGCATGCACCGGCACATGATGGGCTGCGGCGTCGAACGGGTTGTGCAGAATATCCATAGCCACGCGGCCCTTGCCCCAGAACTCTTCGGTCTTGGCGGCCATGAACCGGCTGGCGAACAGGAAGCAATCGACGTTCCTGCGCCAGATGTCCATGCGGTCATGCGTATAGGCTTCCAGCATCGACACCGCGCTGACGGCAAGGCTGTCGTGGCAGCAGCGGTTGCGCAGGGCGTTGTGGAACCGCCCGCCCTTGCAATCCTCGCACAGCTTGCCGTGGTGGAACAGTTTGTAATTCGGGCAGATGTGCTTGTAATCGTTGCATGACAGAACCACCGGAACGCGGGCCGCTCGGGCGGCGTCAAGGATGGCGGGGGTCAAGCGGCCATAGATTGCAAAACCATGGACCAAGTCGGGGCGGAAATCGGCGATCAATTGCGCCATGCGGGCGCGGGCATCGCGGTTGTAGATGACGCTGGGCACACGAGCGGCCCTGGAAAGCAGACCACCACTGGCATAATGCGGAACCTGCGGAAAATAGCGGGCCTGCGGCGAGTCGAGTCCGTCCTCGGCACAGCAGAACCGTGCAACCTCGTGGCCCCTGGCTTCGAGCACCCGGCCGATTTCGTGATAGAACACCTCTGCGCCGCCCTGGACGGTGAAGTTGTTATGGGTGAGGAGGATGCGCATTTACTTTTTTGCTCTCCTGAACGATGAGGTAGACAAAAATGACAGAATGACAAAGTGCCATATAGGCTCTGCATCCTTTAGAAATCCCCCCTTTAAGCAATTAAGAGCATAAACGAGGAGATACGCATAAAAAAGACATCTTCCTGGACTAACATTTCTAATGAATCTTCCAAACGACCACTGAAGAAAGGTGCCAAAAAAAAACATGCCAATGATGATCGTTGGAATTCCGTCAAGAACAAAGAATCCACCGATGAGTGTAGGGGTAAGACCTGTGTTCACGGACGTCACAGGCATAATATTTGCCAAATGTGTTGTAAGGACCGTAAATTCATTTGGAAGTATTGCAATAATACCCCAAAAAAGAGCGCCAATACCAAGAAAATCCACTCTCTCTGGGAACTCTCTAAGCAACAATTCGAGCGTATACGAGGCCAAATTCAATTCGCTAAAAAACTTGAATGAAATCGCATCATACAATTGATGATCTGTGGTTTGTGATAGTCGATAGCCACCGAAAGCAATAAGAAAAAACGCCGCAGCGATTGATCCAAATAGAAAACGAAGGTTGAGAGTCTTATTTTTGTATAGAAAATAAAAAAATAGTGGAACCAAAATCGGATACAGGACTCTAGCCCGTGATCCCATGACAACCATGGCGAAGAGCGAAAGCAAAGAAATACACAAGTCTACTGCCGTTGATCCAAATATAGATTTTTTGGAAACTATTCTCGCCACCATAATCATAATCACAATATCACTAAAAACAAAAGACATATACATAATGTACCCACTACGTCCACCCCGACTTTCCTGGATATCTGAGGAAAAAAGGGGTAACCCGCTTCGCGCGATAAGAATAAAACCAATAAAGCCAATAACCATAGTGAGAAGTAGGGCTAGCCGCAAATTATTGATGCTAAAAGTGAACTCACTTTGCGTATTCATGCCAACGTAGCCCGGAGTTGGAAGAAGCGTACTGGTTAAAAATACCCCAACCAAATAAGCTGAGAAACCAGCATAAATTAAAAAAAACTGACCGACTGAAGCTTTTGCCTCCCAGTCTGTCAATTCAATGGCTGATACGCCAAAATAAATTGCAAACATAAATGGAAAAAGAACTAACGGACTAAGCATTGCCCTACCTTGAAGCGCAGATCTACCAACATTTTGCGTAAGTACAATCGCCAAACCCAGAATTGGCAAGCTGAATATTGCGAGTGTTAAAAATAGCTTAATCCAATAATCGCTTACCTCCTGCGAAACACTGGCCGCAGAAACGCTTACAGCATATCCTGATACAATGATAAGGTTGAAAAACAAAAACGTCAAAAACCATGATATCTTAAACTTCATCAGAAATCCAATTTGCCAGAACGCCATCAACATTCTTCAATCCGCTCATTGCTTTGATGTCACCTTGCAAACGCAAACTTACCCATTCGGGTAGGCAGGGCGGCTTTTGCCGGGGCAATGGATTGAAATTTAGACCCTTTAGCGCTGATCGAATACTGCGCCGCCACCTTAGCGGGACCGTCTTTTTAAGGATTTTGTACTCTTGCGTCGTCACCCATTGCAGATACCTTGACCTTGCAACGCCACCGTCGTTCACTCTCGACATGGTCGGAATGAAGTCGTCACGAACGCCAAGGAAGCGATAAGTTGATCGTATAACGGCATTCGGGTTGCGCGTGAATTCTTCAAAACCAAGAACTAGCACCTGATTCTCTCCGAATACACGGTAATACCTAAGGATCTGATTGTAATAGCTCGCCCTCTGAATATATAGATAGTTTTCTGGTCGCCCAGCTAAGTGTAGATGGTCGATGTTGCGTTCTCTTTCAGCTTCAGCGTCTAATGCATCCAAGAAACTCAGCTTTTCATTTCCATTAAGAACCATGTAACGCCACAAGGAATAAGCCATCGCGACTGGGTTTCGAAGTATCACTATGATTTTGGCATTCACGCAGAAGTCTTTTATCTTCTGTGGAGAAGACGGATCATACAGATATCCAGTAGTGGCCTCTCCCCTGGCAATAAATCTCTCGGAGCCTTGAAATAATGAAAAATATTCATTTTTACTGACCTCTGGTTTGTTACAAAAATAGTATGGCTCCTTTACTGGAGACATGAAGATATCAGAGTTTTGGCCAAGAAGATACGCTAGTGCACTCGTGCCCGATTTAGCCGCTCCTACTATAAAAAAATTCGGCCCAATTTCGCTCACTTTATTCCTCCAGGGAGAAACGGAATTACAATAATTTTCAATTCACGAAAAACAACAAAGCTTGCCCATATGTTTGTGCTTGCTATCGCAACCGCACTCGCAATCGCAGCCCCGATCAGCCCGTAGCCGGGGATCAGGAGCACCGCGCATCCCGCCATCAGGATAAAGGCAACAATCGACGCATTGCGAATATCCCGCTCATGCCCTGTCATCATCAGCAGATACCCCACCGATCCTGTCATCGTATTCACTGCCTGCCCCAGCGCAAGGATCGCCAGGGCCGTTCCCCCGCGCACGAAATCCGGCCCGAACAGGCCCATCACCCAATCCCCCGCGAAGATCAGAACCAGAAACAGCGGGCTTGCAGCGAGGGTTATCATGAGGGCGAAGCGGCGGGCAAGGCGGCCGATCATCGCGATCTCGCCTGTGGCGTGCAATTCGGCAAACTTCGGCGCGATGACAGTGTTTACGGCCACCAGAAAAAACGTCACCAGCATCGACACCCGCGTCGCGGCCCCGAACACCCCCGCATCCGCAGGCGTGCCCCAGATGCCCAGCAGGAACAGCGGTGCCCAGGGCAGGATCGCGCGGTTGATGATCTCCATCGCCCAGAGCGGACGCGCGCTTTGCCACAGGGTAGCGCGGTCAAAGGCGGGCTTTGGCGCGGCATGTGCGCGGGTATTGGCCCGCCACATCCACCACCCAATCGCCGCCGCCCCACCGGTGCCCAGCACATAAGCCAGCGCCGCCCCTGTCGGCCCGAACAACGTGACCAGCGGCCAGATCAGCGCCAGTGCAATCACCGGATAAAGCACGCCCGAGACCAGCATGGAATTGCGGATGCGTTTGAGCCCTTTCAGGCATTCGGCCAGAAGCATCATCATGGCGAAGGTGAAAATGCCAAGGCTGATCGCCCGAAGCGGGCCACTGAGCGCTGGCTCGCCAAAGATATGCCGAGCCATCAGGGGGGCAGCCGCAAACACGGCCACGCCACCTGTCAGGCTGGCCCCCCCAGCGAGGCGCGTTCCCAGTCGGAAAACCCCGGTAACGCGGTTCCAGTCCCCGGTGCTGGCCCCGGATGCGACAAAGCGCAGAAGCGTGTTGTCCAGCCCCAGCTTGGTGATGACAGCACCGATACTAACCACTGACAGCGCCAGGAAATAGAGACCCGCCCCCTCGGCTCCCAGCATGCGCCCGATCACCACATTGAGCAGAAAGGCAAGCCCCGCGCCAACGCCACGCAGCAAGAAGGCAAGTCCCGCGCCGCGCAGCACTTCTGTCATGTGATGGCTCTTCATCGTCTTATGGCTGACTTTTCAACTCGGCGCGGATCGCCGCCAGCTCAGGCTCTGACAGATCACCGCGCACATCTTCAATCTCGGCTTTCAGCGCTTCGTACTCTGCCATCTTCCGTATCAGGAACTTGCGCGTCAGGGTTGCCTTTGCCGCGAGGCATTTCGGTGTCAACACATAGGCATAGCGTCGCTTGTCGACGGCAGCCGTGAAATTCCCAAGCTTGAGCAGCCCCTTGTCCACCAGCGCGTTGAGCACATAGTGGATCCCGCCCGTACTGGCGCCAACGGCCGTCGCGAGTTCGCGCTGCGACATCTCTGGATTTTGCTGAAGCAGGCGCAGAATGCGAAACTTGACATCCTCGCGCAGCTTGTCGCGTTCTGTTGTCATGATAAGCGGGCTTTCTTGCAGGCTACCGCACGAGGACTGCCCGTAGGGTGCCTCGGGGTAACTCTCTTCAAAATGCGAAGCAGAGTGACCATATTTGCTCTGTATCGAGCGATACAGACGCATGCGGCAGAGCGCAAGATCAATTTTGGACTTTTGGGAAACAGCGCGGTCAGCAGGGGATGCGCAGAACCAAGCTTGAGCAGTTGGCATCATGGCGACCACCTTAGCCCGCCTTATTCACCGAGCCCGGCGATATTGGTTGCGCGCGTCTGAAAGTGCTTTAGATTCAAGCTGCTACACATATACCTTCGGTAGCATCCGACGCACGCATGGGTGAAACGCTACAGCCTGTCACGCCCGGTTTCAACCGCTCGCTTCGGATCGTATGCCGGCCCGATCGGCTCACTGGCGACCCCGGCGCGGTGGTGTTGCGCGAGATCCTGGAACGCAGCG
>Ga0100392_1006400_pt1 | contig 10250 bp, 10 predicted proteins | sample CryGeymeta201516_FD_81548 | JGI IMG/M metagenome (GOLD analysis project Ga0100392, IMG submission 81548) | Groundwater microbial communities from Crystal Geyser aquifers in Utah, USA - Crystal Geyser metaG 2015-16 | ecosystem: Environmental > Aquatic > Deep subsurface > Groundwater | place: USA... | reverse complement strand
GCCGAAAACGACATAGTCTCGTAAGCGGGCAACAAACTGGTGAGCAGAAGTATAGCCGTTATAGCCGGTGAGATGCGCTTGCCTTCCTATATTGACCCGCCTGTGAACGTATTGTTCATCGAAGATGTAGGCGAAGCTCTTTACCGCATCGACCGGATGATAATCAGCCTGAAAAGAAACGGTTATTTTGAACATATCAGCGGTTTGATTGTGGGGGATTTTTCAAACATCACGCCCAATGAACCTGAGTTTGGCAAAAGCCTCGAAGATATTATTTTGGAGGCCGTCGGCGAGCGCGACATCCCAATCCTGTTTAATTTTCCGGCCGGGCATTTACCCAAAAACAATGCCTTGATTTTGGGTAAGAAAATCTCGCTTGATGTCAGTCAAAAAGGCGGAGTTGTGAATTTTCAAAATTAAAAAAAATGGCTTCTCACAACGACTTGGGCAAAAACGGTGAACAATTAGCGGTTGATTTTCTCAAAACCAACGGCTACGAAATCGTCGAACAAAACTATTTTTTTCAAAAAGCCGAGGTCGATATCATCGCCAGAAAACGCGATATTCTGGCCGTCATTGAAGTGAAATCAAGAACCGGCAACGATTATGGCGACCCTGAAACTTTTGTAAGCAAAAAGAAAATCCAATTGCTCGTCAAAGCGATTGACCATTACGTGATTTCCAAAGATTTGGATGTGAAAGTCCGTTTTGACATCATCGCCATCATCTATTCCAAAAGTAAACCACCGGTGATTAACCATCTCGAAGATGCTTTTTATTTCATGCAGTGAATAAATTTTTATCACAGAATGTTATTTTTAACAGTTTATATTGATATTTTGTTTATTTTTGCATGCAAGTTTGCATTTTGCAACTAAATCTGCCAATAACATTGAAAGTTTAACAATTCTATCCGTATTGCCATGAAAACCATTTCATCCGTCGTTGAAGAATACATCAAGAACAAGCCTTTTTTATTGAGTGCATTGTCACAAGGCATCATCAACCTGACTTCGTTGTCTCGCAACATATTACCCGAGTTGGAAGCTGAGTTGGGCAAAGAAGTCAAGCAAGGTGCCGTGGTGATGGCGCTCAAAAGATTGTCGGTCGATTTGGATTTCCGCACCAACCACAAAATCCTGAAAGTGCTGAAAAACATTGGCGAGATTACCGTCCGTTCTTCTTTGACCGATTATACTTTTTTGATTTCGGATTCCATCCTTGCCAAACAAGCAGAACTCATCAAGGAACTCAACAAAAACAAAGAAGCTTTTTACACATCGTCACGCGGCGTGAACGAGACCAATATCGTGGTGAGCAACTCGATGAACCGTTTGGTCGAGTCTATCTTTGTCGGTGAAAAATTGACCCAAAAAACTGAAGGGCTTTCTTCCATCACTGTAAAACTTCCCGAAGAAAACATCATCGTTCCGGGGATTTATTACTTTATTTTTCAGCGGTTGGCTTGGGAAGGGATCGTACTCAACGAGGTGATTTCTACCACCAACGAGTTTACCATCTTGGTGAACGACGAGCAAATCGACTCTGCTTTCCGCATCATCAAAGATTTGAAAACGATGAAGTAAGGTTGAGAGAAGACTCAAGAAGAAAGAATCAAGAGGCAAGACATGAAAATAAGTTAGCCAAAAATTCGACTCCAATGTGTGTTAAGGGAAAATAACGGAATCTAAGATGGTGTTGTTGTAAAATACTGATTAATACGCATTATATCAAAAATATAACACAATTCAAAACTCAACACTTAACACTCAAAACTTATTGATAGGTTGGTCAATTAGTTCTTGTCAAATTTTTAAAAATCCTTGTCAGGTTGAGCGCAGTCGAAACCGTTTTTTGAACTAAAGGAAGCTCCCATTAATAATCGTTTTTGGTTCTTAAAAAGTGATTGTTGTCCGATTAAAACAAAATAATAAACTTGAATCACAATAGATATAGTCCCCCAGGACAGTCCTGTTAGGGACAATGTGTTGGTAGAAAAGAAGTTGCGTTTTAATAAAAAAGTTCCGTAGGAACGAAATATTTTTTAGTCGGACAATAATACTAAAAAGTATATCCGATTCTCAGGTGCAATTCGCCGGTCACGTCACTTTCGTTTTGAGAAAAGCCGAATTGTTTATAATTAGAATATTGATACCCAATTCCAATCCCGACTTCATAGGTGAAGTGCTCGCCGACCAACCTGCGGATTCCCCATTTCGGAATAATCGACAGTGTTTCCACAACACGCAGATTCGATTAACTGCTGATGACAAACCAATCCGGTGTATAAACCATATTGATTGCCAGAAAGTTGCCGCTGTTTTTAGCGATGCTTTTGCCTTTGTTCAAGCGTTTTTGGAGATTGTAATAATAGCGAGGCTCCAATTTGAGGGTAGGTGCGAAGAAGAAAATATCATTTTGAAATGAACCACCGGCATAGCCTGCTTCAAGTCCAATTTCGCTTCTCAATGCGAACTTTGGGGCTAAGCGCGCTTCGTGGTTTTTCCACACACCCAAAAAACCTGTCTGCGCACCGAAAATAGATTTTTCGACTGTGGCTTGTTGGGAAAAAATAAAATTTCCGGAGAGTATAAAAATAAGGCAGATTGAAAGCGTTTTAAAATTCATAATTTTTGTTTAGTGTTAGTTAATTCCAAATCCTGCCGATAAACCAAAAGCCCTGAAAAAATAATATTTTTCTTCATTGACAATGACATTTTTTTGTAGATTTTGCATGGAAAAAGTGAGTTCTATGGTTCCAGCAAATTGCTTAAAAATAGGATAGCGATAGCCCAAACCCGCTCTAAAAATATATCCGGCACCATCCACATCACCCAAATGAATTCCGTAATCGGCGTGTACATAAGCGGCTTTTACCGACTCGTCTGTGTAAGCCCGCAACCCGAAAGTAAGCGGGATATATGAAATGTCAACGGGAGATAGTTTTTCATAGCCGGTTGTTACGCTAATCTGAAAATATGGATCAAGAGCATATTTGGCAACCGCATCAAATCCCCATACCGTATTTATGTCAAACAAATCAGGGTTGGCTTCATCAAAATTTGTTGGGAACAGCAACAAGGATTGAAACTCGATTCCAAAACCTCGCTCAAATGACAAGATTTCTTCTTTTTCAGTTTTGAATTTGGGTGCAATTTTATTAGATTGAGCTAAAGAGAAAAGTGGTATTAAATAAACAATTAGAAGTTGAAAAAAGTATTTTTTAATCATGCATTGAGATGTTAAATTAACAATCAAATTTAGTTAAAAAGCACGGTTATACTTTAAGCCGTCAATTAAATTTCAATTAATATTTGGTATAGATTGCGAACTTGCATCTCAAAACGTTTATCTACTCAAAGTGAAGTGTGCGAGTATCTGATTTAATGAAGTTATTCTTGTCCTTGGTACACTTGAATTTTTAAGATTCTATCAAAGATTAATTTCACCCAACGGGCTAACCTAAATATGATATTTTTGTTTCCAGGTTCCTGATTCCTGATTCCGATTCCAAGCACTAAATTTCACTTTGCAACAATTCCATTTGACCCAACGCCTGCTTGAGGTTTTTCACTTTTTCGATGGTAAGCAGTAGCCGAAGCCCGTTGCGGGTTTGTTTTTCTTGGACGGTCGCGTCGCCCAAACGGTAAAGGTTTTGGAGCAGTTTGCTAAATTCGGTAGTTTGGTAGAAAGGTGAGTCTTGTTCGGCGATAAAATAACCAATCAATCCCCCTTTTTTCATAATCACTTTTTCCAATCCCATCCGCGTAGCAAGCCATTTTATTTTCATGCTCAACAGCAGTTCTTTCGCTTGTTTTGGCAGCGGCCCGAAACGGTCTGCCAATTGAATTTCAAATTGAGCCAAGCCTTCTTCATCTTTGATTTCGGCCAATTGTTGATACAGGTTCACCCGCTCGCTAACGCTGTTGACATATTCGTCTGGAAACAACAGCTCAAAGTCGGTGTCGATTTGCACTTCTTTTACGAAGTCTTTGGCCTGCGCATTTTCTTCCGTTTGAAAGAGTTCTTTATACTCGTTTTCCCGAAGTTCTTCCACCGCTTCCTGCAAGATTTTCTGATGGGTTTCAAACCCCATTTCGTTGATAAAACCACTTTGTTCGGCTCCGAGTAAATCACCCGCACCTCTGATTTCCAAATCTTTCATGGCGATGTTGATGCCCGAACCCAAATCTGAAAACTGCTCCAACGCATTCATCCTTTTTCGCGCCTCGTCCGTCATCATGTGGTGTGGCGGCGTGATGAGGTAGCAAAAAGCTTTTTTGTTGCTTCGCCCCACGCGGCCGCGTATCTGGTGCAAATCGGAAATGCCGAAATGATTGGCGTTGTTCACGATGATGGTGTTGGCATTTGGCACGTCCAATCCGTTTTCGATAATCGATGTCGAGATGAGTACATCAAAATTGCCATTCATAAAGTCGAGCATCAAAGCTTCCAACTTTTTACCGTCCATCTGCCCGTGGCCGATGCCGATTTTTGCATCCTGCACCAAGCGTTGCAGCAATCCGGCAACTTCTTTTATATTTTCGATGCGGTTGTTGACAAAAAAAACCTGTCCGCCCCGCTCCATTTCATAGCGTATCGCATCGCGTATGAGTTCTTCCGAAAAACGGACAACCTGCGTTTCGATAGGATACCGGTTGGGCGGTGGCGTGGTGATGGTCGATAAGTCGCGTGCGCCCATCAACGAAAACTGCAACGTTCGCGGAATCGGCGTAGCGGTCAAGGTAAGTGTATCGACGTTGGCTTTGATGGTTTTCAATTTCTCTTTGACAGACACGCCAAACTTCTGTTCCTCATCGATGATTAACAATCCCAAATCTTTAAAAAAAACCTCTTTACTGATGAGTTGATGGGTTCCGATGACGATGTCCAATTTTCCCGATGCCAAGTCTTCCAAGGTTTTTTTGCGCTCTTTTGCCGTCCGGAACCGGTTCATATAATCCACCGAAACAGGTAGCTCTTTCAACCTTTCGCTAAAGGTTTTGTAGTGTTGAAAAGCCAAAATGGTGGTTGGCACCAACACGGCCACTTGCTTGCTGTTGTCAACGGCTTTGAAAGCCGCGCGGATTGCAATTTCCGTTTTCCCGAAACCGACATCGCCGCAAATAAGCCTGTCCATCGATTGGTCGCTTTCCATATCGGCCTTAACATCTTGTGTAGCTTTAAACTGATCCGGCGTGTCTTCATAGATAAACGAAGCTTCCAATTCGTGCTGCAGGTAACTATCCGGCGCAAAAGAGTGGCCTTTTTGCATTTTTCGTTTGGCATAGAGCGCAATCAAATCAAAAGCCAACTGTTTCAGTCGTGTTTTGGTTTTCTGTTTGAGTGCTTTCCATGCGCCTGAACCGAGTCTATAAATCTTTGGAGGTTTGCCGTCTTTCCCGTTGTATTTGGATATTTTATGCAGCGAGTGTATGCTCAGGTACAAGATGTCGTTGTCGCCGTAAATGAGTTTGATGGCTTCCTGTTTTTGGCCTTCCACCTCTATTTTTTGCAAGCCGCCAAACTTCCCGATGCCGTGGTCGATGTGGGTGACATAATCCCCCACTTGCAACGAGTTGAGCTCTTTCAGGGTGATGGTTTGCTTTTTTGCATAACCGTTTTTGAGGTGGAATTTGTGGTAACGCTCAAAAAATTGGTGATCGGTGAAACAAACGATTTTTAGTTCTTCGTCTATAAAACCTTGATAGGCAGGGAAAACAAAGGCTTGGTAAGAAACATCGGGCGCGATGTCTTCAAATATATCTTCAAATCGGTGTGCCTGCTGCTCGTTGCTGCAAAAAATATAATTGGCAAACCCAGCCTCGCATTTTTCATCCATGAAATCGACGAAAAGTTCAAACTGTTTGTTGAATGAAACTTGCGGTTTGGTGTGAAAATCGAATTGTTTTTCTGCAATTGGATGTGTGGCTTCCGAATAATTCAATTCGAAAGTTTTGAATGCTTCCAATTGATGAACCAGTATTTTCCCGGTACAAAATAGCTCTTCCGGAGCCGCATGCGAAATCGCTGGCGACAGGTTTTTAAAAGCCCCTAAAGCTTTCTGAAAAAGCGCGTCCAACTCATGGCCAATCCGTTCGCGGCTGATTGTAAAAACGACAGTTTCCGAGGGAATATGGCTTAAAAAGTAATCGCGGCTTTCCAAGATGGTTTTGTTCTCGACATTCGGGATTATCTGAATTTTTTTGACCGTTTTCAACGACAATTGATTGGCAATGTCGAAAGTGCGGATGCTTTCCACTTCGTTGCCGAAAAACTCAATCCGATAGGGTTCGTTGTTTGAAAATGAAAAGACATCCAAGATGCCTCCGCGAACAGAAAACTCGCCCGGCTCGCTGACAAAATCGACCCTGTGAAACTTGTATTCAAACAAAACCTCATTCACAAAATCAATCGACAAAGCATCGCCAACCGAAATTTTCAAGGTGTTTTTGTCTAATTCCTTTTTGGTGATGGTTTTTTCAAACAAAGCTTCGGGATAGGTGACCACAACTGCCGGTTTTTTTTTGGAATGAATGTGGTTGATAACTTCTGCGCGAAGCAACACATTGGCATTGTCCGTTTCTTCTATTTGATAAGGCCTTCGATACGAACTCGGAAAAAAAAGCACGTGTTTTTCGCCCAACATTGATTCCAAATCATTGAGGTAAAATGCTGCGGTTTCTTTGTCATCCAGAATGAGCAACGCCGGTTTTCCGGTGTGTTGGAAAATGGCGGCGAGCGCAAAGGAAAGCGCCGAGCCGCTGAGCCCGGTAACAGTGGAGAAACCATTGTTTTTTTCGGAAGAAACATAACCCGACATGGCAACTATCGACGGATGCTGCTTGTAAAGATTGAGGATTGCTTCAAAATTCATCGGTGCAAAGATACATTTTTGTGAATTTCAAACCACAGAAATCCAATCCTAAATTAAGGTAGTTAAAACACCTTATTTTTCCCATAAAATCTTAAATCAAGTTGAAAACAAAAACCGAATTTTCGCTATCTTTGCAATGATTTAAAACGAATTAAATGTCCATATCAGATTTATATTCTACCGGTTTTAGAGAGCGGAATCGCGATCATTTTGCCGCCATCGTCCGTGTAGCACTTTCGGACGGAGCAATCAGCCTAGATGAAAAGGCGTTTTTAGACCGATTGGCTAAAAATTTAGATGTATCAGACGAAGAATACACGGCTGTTTTAAAAAATCCGACCAAATACCCGGTCAATCCCCCGCTGACTTACCTTTCGCGTATCGAACGCCTTTTTGACCTGACCAGAATGGTGTATGTCGATCACATCCCGGATGATGCGCAAGTCCGGTTGTTGCACAGGTTAGGAATCGCATTGGGTTTTTCACCTGCCAATGTCAAATACATCGTTGACAAGGCGTTGGATTTGGTAAGCAGAAAAGTGAGCCTCGAAATTTTTATTGATGAAATCAAGAATATGAATCGGTAGATATCGATTCAATTTGATGGTTTTAACCTGAGTTCGATGAATCCAAAATACGTCAGTTTGAATGAAATTTCGAGAGGAATTCTGTATCGAAAACCAGCATTTTGGATACGAAATCCCATTCTCGATACACTCTTCACCTAAGTTCTGGGAATCAAAGTACTCGAATTGACGGTTTTTGTATCCATTATAAAAATAATAGAACTCAGGTTTTTATTTCGGTAAGCCCGCGTTGATTTCCTGAATTTTTTTCAAGATTTCATCGCGTCCGTAGTTGTTTACGGCAGAGGTGATAAACGTTTCGGGCAACTCTTCCCACATACTTTCGAGCAGTACTTTTTTATAGGCTTCCACGTTGAGGATGGCGCGTTGCGTGCCTACTTTGTCGGCTTTGGTAAACACCATAAAAAAAGGAATTTCATTGACACCAAGCCATTCTAAAAATTCCAAATCTATTTTTTGAGGCTCCAAGCGAATGTCGAGCAACACAAAAGCAGCAACCAACTGTTCACGTTGCAGAAAATAATCGGTGATATATTCTTGAAAAACCGATTTTGATTTTTTGGAAACTTTTGCGTATCCGTAGCCGGGCAAATCGACCAAAAACCAATTTTTGTTGATTAAAAAATGATTGATAAGTTGGGTTTTACCCGGTTTCCCTGAGGTTTTCGCCAAATCCTTCCGGCCGGTAAGCAAGTTGATTAGGGAAGATTTCCCGACGTTCGACCGCCCGATAAAAGCGTATTCCGGCAATCGGTCTTTTGGGCACTTGGCAACTTCAGAATTGCTGACCAAAAATTCTGCCGAACTGATTTTCATGATAGTTAACGAATTTGAAACGCGAAGTCTCGGATTAAGTATATAAAAAAGTAGAGTTAGCTAAAAACCCCGCTTGAGAAACCAACCGTGCATCAACCGGTTGAATTCGTCTGGGTGTTCCATCATCGGGGCATGGCCGCATTCGTCAATCCAAAACAACTCCGAGTCGGGTAACAATTTATCAAAATCGATTGCGACTTCCGGCGGTGTTACCTTGTCGTTCCGGCCCCAGATAATGCAGGTAGGTGTACTCATTTTCGGCAAATCTTTTGCCATGTTATGCCGAATGGCACTTTTGGCAATGGCCAAAGTTTTAATAAGCTTATTGCGGTCGTTTACCGTCGCATAGACTTCATCGACCATCTCTTTAGAAGCTATTTTCGGGTCGAAAAAAACATCTTCACTTTTTTTCTTAATATATTCGTAATCACCGCGTTTAGGATAAGATTCGCCCATGGCGTTTTCATATAAGCCAGAACTTCCGGTGATGATTAACGCCTTTACCTTTTCCGGATACATTTTGGTGAAAAGCAATCCGATATGGCCACCCAATGAATTGCCCAACAGGATTACTTGATTCAATTTCTTATATTTCAAAAAAGCATTCAAGTATTTGGCAAAGCTTCGAACATTTGTGTTGATGAGCATCATAGAATACAAAGGCAATTCGGGGATAATGATGCGGTAATTTTTTTCGGGAAAATAACTAAATACGCCTTCAAAATTACTCAAACCACCCATCAAACCGTGGAGAATAACTATAGGTGTTCCGGAGCCATGTTCAATATATTTGAACTTTCCTTCTTTGATTATTTCTTCTAACATGGGCAGTATTCACTAACTCTGACAAATATAGATATTCTATCCATATATCATCACAATTTTATACATATTGAAAGGAATTTACAGAAGATTAACAACACGATTTGCTCTTTATCAGTTTATTTCTAAAAACTAATTTTACTTTCCTCAAAACAAGTTTGTTAACACCGTAAAGGTTCCAAAGTAGCTTGTTTTACGAGAAATCACCTAAATTTATCAACAATGTGGTATAAAGTGGTAAAATGTGGAAAAAATTTAATTATATTTGAACTTTCAAAACTTACAACTTGACCAATTTTATAGGGACATACGAGTGTAAAGCAGACAGCAAAGGAAGGCTAATGATTCCCAACGCGTTAAAAAAACAGTTGGAGCCCTTGTTAAGCCGGGGATTTGTGTTGAAGCGTGCTGTGTTTCAACCCTGTTTGGAGTTGTACCCGATGGATGAGTGGGATTTGTTGATGCAAAAGGTTAATAAACTGAATCGATTCAACAAAAAGAACAATGATTTTATCAGGAGGTTTACTGCCGGGGTGAAGGTAGTTGAGCCCGATCAAACCGGCCGTTTGCTCATCCCTAAAGATTTGATTTCTTTTTCAGGTATTGACAAAGAATTGGTGCTTTCGTCCGCCATCAATATCATCGAGATTTGGGACAAAGAGCGATACGAAGCGGCTATCAATGATGCTGCCGGGGATTTTGCAAATCTAGCTGAAGAAGTAATGAACGACGGCCATGAATGATGAAAGAAGCTACCACGACCCTGTTTTGTTGTTTGATTCCGTTGATGGGTTAGCCATTAAACCTGATGGCATTTATGTCGATGCCACCTATGGCGGAGGCGGACATTCGGCGGAAATATTAAAAAGGCTTGGTGCCGAAGGTAAACTTTTTGCTTTTGATCAGGATGAAGATGCGGCAGCAAATAAAGCAGTTGACAGCCGTTTGGTGTTTATACAAGAGAATTTTCGATACATAAAAAACCATCTGCGGTTTCACGGTGTGAAAAAAGTAGATAGCATATTGGCCGATTTAGGAGTTTCGTCTCATCAATTTGACCGTCCCGACCGCGGATTTTCAACTCGTTTTGATAGCCTGCTCGATATGCGGATGAGCCAATCCGCAACCTTGACGGCAAGGCAGGTCAT
>Ga0100392_1006397_pt1 | contig 10251 bp, 10 predicted proteins | sample CryGeymeta201516_FD_81548 | JGI IMG/M metagenome (GOLD analysis project Ga0100392, IMG submission 81548) | Groundwater microbial communities from Crystal Geyser aquifers in Utah, USA - Crystal Geyser metaG 2015-16 | ecosystem: Environmental > Aquatic > Deep subsurface > Groundwater | place: USA... | reverse complement strand
GTAAATCCAAAGATGTTGGATTGTGTATGTCTTGTGTTAATTTTGAACATTATTTTTTCTACTAAATGAGTGATTTTGTTTTCAGGAATTTATTTAAAAATCTACTCATATAAAAATTATTGCGAAATTATTATGACCTTTTTAGAGTGAACTCATAGATAAAAATCTATTTCAAGGGAAATATAAATACAGGTTAAAACAAATTGATAATGATGGGAAATATGAGTATAGCAAAGAAATAGAAGTTAGTGTAAATAATTTACCGACAGAGTTTGCATTAGGTCAAAACTATCCGAATCCGTTTAACCCAAGTACAACGATAAAATATAGCGTTCCTTATGAGAGCAGCGTTAAGATGATTGTGTTCAATACTCTCGGAGAAATAGTAAAAGAGTTAGTGAGTGAAGTAAAAGCAACCGGAAATTATGAAGTGAATTTTAACGCTTCACGACTTTCCAGTGGAATATATTTCTATTCACTAACTGCACAACCGTTAAACGGTGGAGAGAGTTTTCGTTCTGTTAAAAAAGTAGTATCGGTAAAATAGTATCTAACGCTAAGTCGCTTTCCTTTTGAAATTACTCAAAGGGAAGGTAAGGCGTGGGAAAACGGGATGAAATTAAACAAAAAAGAGCTTAAAATTAGAAAAGTGCGAAAATGGATTAAAAATCAGTTGGGGTAACCCTACTTGTAGGGATTTCCCTACTCATTTGTAGGGTTTACCCTACTACGAATTAGGGTTTACCCTACTTGACTTTGAACTAATGAAAAGAGTAATGTTGCAATAGCAAGTTTAGTTTACTTGAAAACATATGGGCATATGGGAATAAATAAAAGATTGATGAAAGTTGAAGGATTGAACTGTTGAATTGATGCAATAAAAATACTTTTATTTTTTTCGGAGAGAAGATTTTTTAATCCTATAATGCTGTAAAAGGAGAACGTTAAAATTCTAAATAGTTATTAACAAATAAAACCAAGGGGTCTTTCAATGCAAGAAATAAGCGCTGTTCAAGTTAAGGGTCAAACAGAAGTGAATTTACATATTAAGTACAGGGTACTTCTGAATTACATTTATTATCCAATCCGTGCGGGATTGTTCGGGTTTACATTATTTTTCACGACAATATTTATCTCAAAGTATGCCGGATACCTTGTGAAAAATAGCCGTGAGTTCTCTGTTGATATCAACGATGTTATTTTATCTTTGTTAGGATTTGTACTGCTTTGGTTAATTAAATTTTTAGAGAACTTGAAACCAGCATCACAAAAAAAAGAGTACTGAAAAAAGAGTTTCAGGAGTTTTTAGATTATTCAATTAATAAAAAATCCGCCTATATTTGTGCCATATGGTAGGGACTGCCCATTTTACATTATCCGGGCGGAATGAGCGACGTTGCATAATATTTCGGAAGATTATCTTAGGTAATTATTCATCGTCAGACTGACCGTCAAATTTTTTATTTAGTTCTTTTTCCCGTTTCTCAATTAAATGGTCAAGTTCATCTTTCATTTTTCTGTGCATATCGACAAACCATTTTACTGCATTTTCATTATTTGCCCAAAGTTCAAGAGCCTGATCAACATAAAAAATTGCTTCATTTTCGTCACCGATGCCTAAATATTCGGGCATTTGATCAGGCGTTTCAATTAATCCTAATAGATGAAGAGGGACATAAGGATTAAACAGCATCGCTTCTTTAAGCGCTTTGTTTGCATAGGCCCGCTTACTTCTTTTACAAAAGAATAAATATGCTTTTGAGTAATACCATTGAGCAGAGGAATCATCTTTGTAATCCTCGTAAAGTTTTTCTGCTTCAAGGAGTCTGTTTAAAATTAAAAGCCTGGTAATAAGAATATGTCTCATTCCTTGATTATCATTGGGGTTAAGCTGCAACATCTTTTTACCGACTTCAATTGATTTGCTTTTTTCTCCAAGATGCCATAAAAGATCGGAATAGCCTTCCATTGACCTCATGTAAGGTCGAGTTTCGTGATAACCCCAAAAATTCCCTTCATACTTTTCAAAATCACTGCCAAGAGATTTTTCCCCGGCTTCGATTCCTTTGGCAAATAATTCAAGTGATTCCATTGGAGTTTTTGCTTTGATATCCGCAAGCAGATTATAAGCATCGGCACAATTCTCATCTAACTTAAGAGCTTTTTCGGCGAGTAAAATCATCTCATCTTTACTATCGCTTTCCCAGGCTTCATAAATTAAATCCATTGCTTTTTCTTTTGATGACAACTTAGATTTATTGAATTTAATTTCTTTACCGGCATACTTTTCCTGTATAAACTTGTTTGCCTCTTCTAAAGAACCAAAGTCTTTTTCTTTAAGATCTTTGGCTATTTGCCTCTGCAATTTTTCCAAATAAGCCTGCGGCGATTTCTGCTTTTTTGATTTACTCATAGTATTATCCTTTCTAAACTATTCGGCATTGGTATTTAAGAAAACTTATTTTCCTATACTACAAATTATCCGACATATTTGCTGAAAATAATTTTGTCAACGATTAGATAATTGCATCTTAAGATTAAAATTAATTTCCCACTGAAAAACTAATTAACAGGAACTATAATAACAAGGAGGGAATAACAATTTAAATAGTTAGAAAAAATATTCTGTGGGAAATGACGAGAATAATTTAAAGGGAATAAAAAGTATTTAAGAATAACGATTAACGATATTTGATTTTTGATGTCACAAAATCTTCTAACTACTAAAATCGTTAATCCCCGTCTGAGCCGGTCAGGATTGTTCGTAAATCAATTTTTTTAATTGGAATCTCTCCTCATTTCCGATCAATATTTCTTATTTTTGATTATCAAAGGGAGATGATTAATGAAAAGTTCGCTTTCAAATTTCTTTTATCCAAAATCGGTTTGTGTTGTTGGAGCTTCTTCAAAAGAAAAAAGTATCGGTTACGAAATTCTAAGGTCTATAAAAACTTTTAATTTTACCGGGGAAGTTTATCCCGTAAATCCAAAAGCATCTGAAATACTTGGGTATAAATGCTTCTCCACAATCAACCAAATTACTGAAACCATTGATTTAGCATTTGTTGTTGTTCCTAAAAAATTTGTTTTCGATTCTGTTTCAGAATTGATTTCCAAAAAAGTAAAAGCAATAGTTGTTATCACTGCGGGTTACAGAGAAACCGGATCGGAAGGTGAACAAGAAGAGAAAGAATTGCTTGAATTAGCAAGGAAAAACAATGTCCGGTTGGTAGGTCCAAATTGTATGGGGATCATAAATTCAAATAATCAAATTAAACTTAACGCAACATTTGTAGCTGAAAAACCGGAATACGAACCGGTTGGATTTTTATCACAAAGCGGAGCGTTGGGCGCAGCGGTAATTAATTCCTTGCGAGAAACCAATATTAAATTTGCTCATTTTATAAGTGTCGGAAACAAAGCCGACATCAACGAGATTGACTTACTTGAATTCTGGGAAAAAGATAAATCAATTCATCTTTCAACTTATTATCTCGAAAGTTTTGTAGATGGATTCAAATTTTTAGAACTGTTTATTTTAGGAAAAATTAAAAAGCCGGTAATAGTTTTGAAAGCCGGTAAATCAACAGCCGGGATGAAAGCCGCATCATCGCACACCGGAGCTTTGGGAAGCGCTGATCGAGTGGTGAACGCTGCGCTGCGGCAATTCGGAATTATTCGCGTTGAAACTATTTCCGACATGTTTAATACTGTAAAAGGATTTCTTCACTTCCCTATTCCAAAAGGAAACCGAATCGCTGTTGTAACAAATGCCGGTGGTCCAGCAATTCTCACTGTAGATGCGCTTGAAAAGTCGGGATTGGAACTTGTTAAATTTTCTGAATCCACAATTCATAAGTTGTCGGAAATCGTTCCAAAGGAAGGTTCAAAATCAAATCCCATTGATCTTCTTCCCGGAGGTTCTGCGGAAATGTACAAAGCAGTAAATGAAATAGTTTTAAAAGATAAAAATGTTGATGCGGTGATCTCAATATTTGTTGAACCAATAATGGTTGAGCCGCTTGGAGTAGTTGAAGCCGTAAATTCAATCAGATCGAAAAAAACAATTCTTCAAGTTGTGATGCCGCTGCCGGAATTTTGGGAAAATTACAAGCTGCATTCTTCATTTGCAAAACCGATATTCAGAAATCCGGAAGAACCGGCAATGGTTCTTTCAAATTTACTTTTTCATTCTACAAGCAAACAAAAATTACTTTCACGTAAAACTGAATATCAGACACAATTAAAAAGTTTCAACTCAAAATCGATTAGCGGAACAAATTTTATCAAGTCTACGGCGATTAATAAATTAGCGAGGAGTTATAAACTGCCGCTCATTGATGAGTTTTTTGTTCCAAACGATGAAGTTGAACAATTTGAAATTAAAAATTACCCGGTCGTTCTGAAAGGAATTAACGAGAATGCATCTCATAAATCTGATTTTGGAGCTGTAGAATTAGGCATAAGAACCAACAAAGAATTTAAAGCTGCAATAAAGAGAATCCGAATGAGAATGAAAACTTTCAATCTTGCGCCGGAATATTTTCTCATTCAACCACACGTCTCTTCGCGATTTGAATTATTGATCGGCGGATTTCGAGATACATCTTTTGGTCCGATGATCTCATTCGGTCTTGGCGGAAAATATGTGAATTACTTCGAAGACTTTTCTTTAAGATCAGCTTTTATCACAAAGGATGAAATCAGAGAAATGATCCATGAAACAAAAATTGGCAAAATAATTCAGGGTGTTCGCGGAGAAGTTGGAGTCGATTTAGATTTGCTGATCAAGCTAATTTCAAGCTCAGCAAAAATGATCCGCGAAAATAAAAATCTATCGGAGTTTGATATAAATCCGCTATTAGTAACCGGGCAGTATGAATTCGTGATCGTGGATTTCCGCGTAAAATTATTCTAAATACTTGAAAAAATTGAAAGGTGCTGTATAATCCAATCTAATTCTGATCTGGTTAGAATAAACTTCGTAAGGCTAAAAATTCGAGATTCATGAAATAGTGAAAGTAATTCGTTTATGTGGGATTTTTTATTTCATCAACTTTCGTTCTTTTAGCCAATCTTCCATGCGGTCTGCCCAAGTTTCAACCGGACCTCTTTCCTTTTTCTTTAAGGCATAACCATGACCACCTTTTTCGTAAATATGCATTTCTACCGGCACACTATTTTTCTTACAAGCTAAAAAATAGAGAATACTGTTCTCCGCCGGGACTCCATCATCAGTTGTACTTATTAAAAATGTTGGCGGTGTTTCTTTGGAAACGTGGTTTTCGTTTGAATAAAGTTCAATCTTTTCTGCTGAAGGATTTGCGCCAAGCAAATTTTTTCTTGTACCGGCGTGGGTTATCGAATCGCTAAAAGAAATAACCGGGTAGATGAGAAGTGAAAAATCAGGACGAACACTGATTGTTGAGTTCGTAATTTCACCTACCTGAATTTGAAAATGTGTTGATAAAGTGGAAGCCAGATGCCCGCCGGCAGAAAAACCCATTATTCCAAGTTTATTCGGTGATACCCCATATTTTTCAGCACTGCCGCGCACGATCCGAATAGCTTGCTGTGCATCTTGCAATGGTCTAATTTCACTATTATTAAATAAATTTTGTTGTGGCAAACGGTATTTCAAAACGAATGCTGTTATGCCACGTTCGTTAAACCATTTTGCAATGTCGTACCCTTCATGATCGATAGCTAAAATGGTGTATCCTCCACCGGGACAAATAATCACTGCTGCATCTGATGTTTTTTCTTTCGGTTTAAATAGATATAGTGCTGGTTGGGTGATGTCTTTTACCCTTGTAATCCCATCAGTCGTTTTTGAATCTTCTTGAATTTGTACTGCTTTGAATCCGGGAGCTCCATTTGGATAAAGTAGAATAGCTTCATCCTGAGCGGAGATATTTGCGGAAAGAGTAACCAAAGTTAGCAAGCAAAAAAAGTTTTTCATTTTTATACCATATGTTTTACGTTGTTGTTTCATCGTTAAAGTTAAGACTAAAAAGGGCTGTAATTCCATTGAGTAACTTAATTGACTATTCTTTGTTAACGATCCTTTATTAATTGTTTGGAACTGTTGACGCAGGTGTCAGAGCTAAGGCAGACTGCTCATGCTTTAGCCATAACTTGTTCCATAAATAGTGACTTTGCACAATAGTTCGTGTAATAATTGGTAGAATATTAATGAGACAAATAAAGTGATTGAATCACTGCATGAAAATGGATGAGTGTATGAATGTTTTTCATTCAACCAGATAAAAAGGCAATCATTCATCTCGGATATTTTTGTTCCGGCTTACCCAACTTAGGAGATACGTTGTTTTTTAGGGTGCTCATAAAATCCTCTCTCGAAGTTATCTGTTTTTTGTTTTGATGTTTGTGAGGGAACTGTCAGTTTCAAGTTCATCATAACTGCTTACATGACCGATGCGGTCTAAATTTTTATGGAGTAAAAGATATTCTTCTTTTGTGATGTTGTTCTGCCATCTTCCTGTAAATATTCCGACCGCAGTAATGATTAAAAAAATTCCTACAACGCCAAAAGCTAAAATTCTGTTATTGATGGTAATTTTCGTTTTTACTGGCTGCAGAAAAAGTGTGTCGGCAACGGGACACGCATCAATACAGCTCAAACACGTGGTGCATTCATCGCTGACGACGACCTTAACTTTATCAACTTTGATGGATGAAGGACAAGCTTTTGCACACAAACCACATTCTATACAGCTTGATGCGTTGCGTTTTATTTTGTTCGGACTGAGAATTGATAAAATTCCAAGCAGTGCACCGTACGGACATAAATACCGGCACCAGAAATTTCTGATAATAATTGATACCACAAATAAGGAGGAAAGGACAATGATTGAAAATCTGCTGATGTCCGCAAAAAAGTAATACAACTTCAAGTCTGCGATGATGTTGTAAGGACTATCGAGAAACAATTTCAAAGTCAACGCATCCATTCCCATAAAAATTGAATACGAGAAAAAAAACAGAATCAGATATTTTAAACTGCGGAGAGGATAATCTAAATATTTGGGGATGCGGATTTTTCTTCCGAATAATTTTTCTCCAAAATCTGCAACAAGCTCAGAAAGAAACCCAACCGGGCAAAACCAACTGCAAAAAGATTTTCCAAATACTAACGAAACCATAGCGATTGCAATAAAAATAAAAAACCCCGCCGGATGAACTTGATGCACTGAACCGGTTATAAAAAAGTAGTAAACACTCATCAGCGAACTGATAGGGAGAAAACCTTCAACACCGGGAGGACGCTGATAAAACGGGGCTGAACCGCCGCTTTCTAAATATTTAGCGAAGAGAAAAAATTCAACGCCAATCCAAACACAAAGCAGCGCAAAAATCAGTTGCACACTAAAGCGGTATTTCTGTATTGATTTTTCTTTGTTCTTTATAATATTAGTTTTTTTCATCACCGGATAACATTGGCTACTTACGTTATAAATAATTTTTATTGTACCAAAATAAGTAAACCGAATGTAAATGTTTTCGTATGTTTATTTTTTTAAAGAGATAGCATCCCTTGTAGGGAGGGAATCTCTAACCGCAAATAGAATCATTACGTTATAAGTTTTTTACTTGATCATCGTTAAAAGCATTTTGGATTTTACAGTTGCTCTTAATCCATGAGGAATATTTGGCGGCATCACTATTATTTCGCCTGCTTTAACATTATTTGGATTTCCGCCAATTGTAATTTCCATTTCACCATCAACCATATAAACAACTGCTTCATAGGGCGAGGTATGTTCGGTTAAAGATTCATCTTTGTCAAAAGCAAAAAGTGTAATATTTCCGTTTTGTTTTTTCATTATTTGTTTACTTACAACCGAACCATTTTGATAGTCAATTGCATCAATCAGCATTTCTTTATTTATTGTTTCTGACATTCTATTTCTTTCCTTTTTTATTTTATATTATTTGCTATTGAATTATGTACAATCAATATTCTCACACCTAAGAGCGACACTATTTATTGAATGTAATTTACAAAAAAAATGATAAAGCTATTTATCTTTTTTCATTCTAATATTTAATGAGCTGCATGTGAGCCGCCGTGTTCAATTATGTCGTGAACTGCTTCAACAGTATGTGTGTAGTCAACATAAGCAGCTACAAATTCTCTTCCTTTTTCAACCGAATCATCTTTTACTTTATAGAGTTTCGAAACTTTTTGATATTTTTCGCGAACAACTTTATCAATATGATTATTCAGCTTGATTATAAAATCATCCACATTGTCATCTTTAAGAGCTTTATCAGTCATTTGAATAATCTGTTTTGTAGTTCCTGCAGGCTTTAAGCCGGTGTATGGAGCTCCTTCAGTTTCACGATGCAATCGCACAAGTGTCTCGAAAAAATGTTTCTCAACAATCTCATAAACGTCTTTATCTCCATTCCGTAACTCAAAGGTTTTTTGAAACAACGTGATAATTTCTTTCTCTTGTTCTTTAGTTACCCATTTAAGAACTAAGTTTACATTGTTTGTTTCGAGTGCCTTTTCAGCATCTTTAATAACTGGTCCATCATAGGAATCACAATGAGCTGAAGTTGTATTCGTAAACATGAAAATGAACGAAGCTAAAAATAACACCGTTGCAATTTTTGATTTGAGTAACATAATTATCTCCTAAATTAATTTGAATTTTGTTTGAATAATTGTAAGAATAAAAGTTGTATCTCCCAATGCTTCAATGGCGCTTTAAGTATTTTGCCTTTAAGACTCCCTTTTTGTGTGTTAGACATTTTTCTTACTCCTTATTATAACTTTTTATTTACAACTGCAATTTAAGGCTTCGTTTATACATAACCCTTGACTTAAGTCAGTTGTGTTGTTGTTTTTGTTTAACACTTTGAAGAATAATCCATACTGTGTTACTATAAATTGTTGGAAGTAAGTAAAGTTTATGCTTTATCATTCTCTGATTTTGATCTAAAAAAAACAAACTATTCCGCTGCAGGCAACGGATAATTTTACTTTATGAGATTAAAGTTTATTATTTATCTATTTAGAAATTTCATTCATATCAAAAATTAAGTTATTTATTTTATAATCATTTGTTTAATTAAAATTTTTTTTTATAATAGTAATATTATATAACAAATAAGGAGATAAAAACAATTATGCAGAATATATTTAACTATTCGATATTTGGAAACACAATTTATACCTACATAGTATCGCTCGGCATTTTTATCGGTGGAATTTTTATTGTTTTTATATTCAAGAAATATATTTTAAGTCTATTAAAAAAGTGGGCAGATTCAACCCATACTACAATTGATGATTTGTTTGTTAAAGCAATTCAGAAATCTCTAATTCCAGTTTTTTACTTCGGAGTATTTTATGTTTCAATCAAATCTTTGATACTCTCGCCCGATTTTGAAAAAGGGATTAACATCGCTGCAACTATTCTGATTACTTTTCTTGTTGTAAAAACAATTGTATCCGCAGTTAATTTATTATTACAGTCTTACTTTAAAAAAGCCGAGGATACAGTACAACGAAAAAAACAGCTAAGGGGATTACGTGGACTTTTTACATTCATAATTTGGGCGATAGCATTAGTTTTTCTTTTAGACAATCTTGGTATAAAAATAACAGCTGTTGTTGCCGGACTCGGAATTGGAGGCATAGCCGTTGCATTAGCTGCTCAGGCTGTTCTTGGTGATCTATTCAGTTACTTTGTTATATTTTTTGATAAGCCGTTTGAGGTTGGTGCTTTTATAATTGTAGGCGAGAAAATTGGTGTTGTTGAAAATATTGGAATTAAAACTACAAGAATCAGAGCGCTTGGCGGTGAGCAACTTGTTTTTTCAAATACTGATTTGACAAGTTCGTCTGTTCATAATTATAAAAAGATGGAAAGACGAAGAGTGGTTTTTTCTTTAGGAGTGATATATCAGCCTCTTTCAAAAAAATTAAAAACGATTCCTCAAATAGTTAAGGATATAATCGAGAAACAGGAAGATGCTGCTTTTGATAGAGGACATTTTGCATCTTATGGTGATTTTAGTCTGAATTTTGAATTTGTTTACTATGTAACAGGCGCTGATTATAAAAAGCATATGGATATTCAACAGGCAATTAATTTATCAATCTTTGAAACTTTTGAAAAAGAAGGAATTGAGTTTGCATATCCTTCACAAACTCTTTTTGTAAACAGAGTAAATCCTGAAAAGTAAGCAGTTGAATCCTAAAGTGTCATTCCATCT
>Ga0100392_1006393_pt1 | contig 10256 bp, 4 predicted proteins | sample CryGeymeta201516_FD_81548 | JGI IMG/M metagenome (GOLD analysis project Ga0100392, IMG submission 81548) | Groundwater microbial communities from Crystal Geyser aquifers in Utah, USA - Crystal Geyser metaG 2015-16 | ecosystem: Environmental > Aquatic > Deep subsurface > Groundwater | place: USA... | reverse complement strand
CCTCGGAACGGAGAAAAGGTCGGCCCTAGTAAATTGCCGAGTTTCTCCAAACCACCCTACCTAGCCGAACGTAGCCCTAGAGAGCTGGCATAGTCGAGAGAACGCGGTAGCGTTCGCTCGAGGCCTGAATGCTTTTGGTAAACTGAACCCTAATGGACATAAACCAATCCAAATATGGAGACTTTGGACGCATCTTTGATTTCAAAATGAAAAATTCCAGCTAGTGAGAACTTTCGAATTTGAAGTTATTATTACAAAATTAAAAGCAACTAGCCGAGTGCATACTGGTAGAAAATCTTGGAACAAACGACACCAAACCGATAATAGTAATAAAAAAGGAACCATGAGACGAAGTAATATATCCCTGTACGCATGTGTACTATTGGTGGCCGACACTTGGACCGGATCTGTAAGCTTTGCAGCTGCGCCCGAAAGGATACGTCCTAACAAATCATCGATCCTCCCAAGAAACAACTCCGGCAAAGAATCTTCACTGCCATCTAAGCCTCCCTTGTTGACGAGACAGCGGACAAGATTAATACATCCAAACGCTTGCAAAGCAACACCAACCTTGCTCAAGATGACGGGAGGTTCATCAGCCTCGTCATCATCTTCTTCTTCCTCGCCTCCAAAAAACAGAGATTTCAAATGGTGGGGTCGATCCATATTGCTTTTGGTCTCGGGACTCTATGGAGCTCTCAACGTTTGTCTACGACGTATGTATGCCCTGGAGGTTCCTCCATCTGCACCCGCATTAAGTTCCAGTTCGGGAATTTTGGCAGCAATGTGCTTTCTCCCAGTTTTTTTTGCCAAGTCCAACAGCAGCAGCAGCAACAGCAACAACAACAAAAACAAAAACAGCATCAATACCACTGTTGCCGACAAGAAACCCACACGGACTTTGCTTTGGATGACAGCATTTGAATTGGCATTGTGGCACTTTCTGGGTCAAGGATTTATCAACATTGGCTTGTTGACGTGTCCATCAGCCAGAGCAAGTTTTCTGATACAGTCCAGTGTGATCTTTACACCTATCATTTCGTCCATATTTGGTCATCACATTCCTCCACAGGTGTGGCTGGCCACATTATTGGCGTTTGGTGGACTCACAATCATCTCGTTCGAAGGAGGAGGAGGAGTATCTACCGTATCCACAGTTGCATCTGCTGCCACGGAAGCAGCAACCATCACAGCACATAGTGCAGGACTAACAATCCCCAGCCTTCAAGGAATGTTGGGAAGAATCTGGAAGGGAATAAAATCGGTTCCTACAGGAGATGCATTTGTTGTTAGTGGTGCGCTGAGTTGGTCCATGTATTTGGTACGCCTATCACGAGCTTCCTCAGCGGAAAACAATCGACACGGCGCAGACTTTCCTCCCATGCCTCTCCAAGCCATCAAAACTCTACTGTTGGCCACTATGTACACATGTTGGTGGGCACTAAAGACCAGCTTGACCAAATCTCCGCCAACTAATATGGTTTGGTGGACCAGTCCCAAGGCGTGGGCTATATTGATATTTTGTGCCATTTTCCCGGGAGCTCTAGCAGATGTACTACAACAAAAAGGGCAAGAGCATGTATCGGCAGCCGAAACAAATATCATTCAAAGCACAGAGCCAGTGTTTACTGCTGTCTTTGGTCTCTTTCTTCTGGGCGAGCGGGTCGCGATCCACGAACTCACTGGAGGTTTCTTGATTTTGTTGGCAGGTTTATTGTCGTCTCTGAAACTTTAAGTAAAGCTCTACTACAATAGAGATGCTATGCTGGACTGATCCATTGCAGGTGCATGGTCAATGATCCTATTTCTTAACCTAGGCAAAGTTTTACAATGGCTTCCGCCGCCCGATCCACGCCTTCATCATCCACATCCATGTGTGTGCAAATTCTTGATAATTCACCGCCTTTGCTGTATCCAGTAGTGATGGCAATGCCGTAATCCTCCTTTAGCCGAGGAACAAGCTCTCCGCGGGTAACCTTAGAATCTTCCGGCAAAGCGAAGAAGATTATATTGGTATCAATTTGACCATTACGTAGCAGTTGAAAACCATGCCGCTGTAACTCGGCAGCTAATCGCTTTGCTCGCACATGGTCATCTGCCAAGCGGTCAACATTATTTCGAATCGCATAGAGTCCCATAGATGCCACCACACCTGCTTGTCTCATGCCGCCACCACATCGCTTGCGCGCTCGTTTGGCTAGGCGTATGAATTCGTTTTCTCCTACCAAAACACTCCCCAACGGTGCTCCTAATCCTTTCGATAGGCAAATACTAATGCTGTCAGCCTTTTTGCACAGCTCGGAAATGGGTGTCTGGCTGGCAATAACGGCATTCAAAATGCGAGCTCCATCAATGTGCAACTGCACTCCCAGCTCCCTAGCCAAATCTCCCGTCGCATCAATATCGGCAGGATCCAACACGGCACCACCCAACATATTGTGAGTATTTTCGAGACAAATTAGTTCCGTTTTTGCACAATGATCATCGTTGTCCAATCGAAAGGCATCCTTGATTTCGTCGTGGGGCAAACCACCATCTTCTCGTTCTGGAATTTGTCGTGTATGAACACCGCCAAGACTGGCAGCATTTCCTGCCTCCCATAAACTGATGTGGCTGTTTCTTCCAATAATGATTTCCGAGGACCGTTTGTTACAGTGCGAAAGAATGGCCACAAGATTGGCCATGGTTCCTGTGGGAACATACAAGCCAGCCTCTTTGCCACACTTTTCGGCCATATAGCTTTCCAGTTCCAAGACGGTAGGATCTTCACCCATGACATCATCTCCAGTTTTAGCCGTCAAAGCTGCCTCGAGCATGGGACGAGAAGGAGCCGTGACCGTATCACTCCGAAGATCCACCAGCGGAGATGTTGAAAAGGAAGCATGAGCACTCCCGTTAGAACGCCAGCATGACGAAGATGATGCTAGTATTGGGAATCGTGAACATTTTGAGGAACATTGTCTTTGAGAATGCCTTACAAAATTCTTGATCGTACTGCGCATTGTGCTCTACTGTGTTTGAAATGAGACAGGGCTGATGTCGACAAAAATATGCACATTTGTTTGACATCTATCTGGGAAGTACAAAAGTTTAGTACATCCGCAAACAACAACGAATCGATGGAAAATAGGAGCGCAGCACTCAATCATCAACAAAAGATCGGTCACGAAATTCAATGATCGCACATTCTTTCCACATTACAAGAAGATGCTGAAAATTTTAGTAAAAAATACTCTGCTCTACTTAAATAAAGAAGGTCACGCCGGGGGCACAGGCTGAAGCCACAAATTTGGCTGCAAATCACTAAACAATTGTGCTGTAGGATTTAATGACTTTGTTGAAGGCATGATTGATCCTTCGGTCCACAAATTAAGGAGAGACATTTTTTCCTTGAAATTTAAGGAGCTGCAACTTTATCCGCGATGAAAGCCTATATATATCTCATGTTGCTCTCCCTCCTTACAGTGCCGATTGCAGCAATGGAATCATCGTCCTCTCAGCCTGCACTTGGTCGACGGTTGCAACCACATCCGATTGAGGTTGAGGGAGCTGACACAGGGGGTAGTGGCAGTGGCAGCGGCAGTGGCAGCAGCAGCAGCAACAGCAACAGCAGCGCCTCTTCCTCTTCCGGTGGTGGCGGTTCCTCTTCGGGAGGTGGATCGAGTAGCAGTGGATCCTCTTCCTCCATAACAACAACATCAGAATCACCGTCGTCGTCGGAACGTGCCTATTCAACAGCAGGGATAGGCTGGACGGTGGCCCTGCTCACAATGATTGTCGCGGGTGTCCTCTACATCTTCTTGGTACACCGCCGCCGAAGAAGAAGGCAACCTCTCATTGACAAGCAACAACTCCTGGAAGACAATAATAATATTATCACATGCGATTATCGACTGCATGGCGCTCCATCGGACGAGTCGACACTCACTACGTCAGAAACGTACCAGCAAGAAGAAACATTCATGGACGTGGAATTGTCTCATTTTAGATCAATCAAAGAAACCAACCAACGGCTGAAAGACGACGATTATCGTCTGGCAAAAGTTGTGCGTCGTGTCGCAGAGGCTCGAATATGCGAGGAGGCCCGATTAGCGGAACAAGAACAGATAGAAAACGAAGAAGCTTTCAGACCAGGAGCAGAAACATGGAGATCCATCGGTGGGGGCATTTACATTGCACCAGAAGAAGATGACGATGATAATAACGAAGAAAAGAGCCAAGTTGACGAAGAGCAGGGTTTACAAGAAGATGATGCAAGCATAATGTCGAAAACCCTCACTGTGAGCATTTATACTTCATCAGAAGAGGAGGAAAAGGAAGGTGAGAAAGATTTAACGTTGAAACCTGTTATTGCAAAAGAGAAGCTGGGAAAAACTGATCATGGCACGACACAAAAACCCAAAACGGAGAACGAGACAACCCAAGGGGTGCCTCCATCTTCCACCTGCAGCATTTGTTTCAAGGAGTCGTATGGAGAAATGAAAGCGTGTGAGTGCGGTATGACAGAATGCAACAAACGAGCCCATTTAGTTTGTGTCACCAGAATCAACCCAGGGCCATCTGTAGCGCATCCTGGTACTCCTGCGCCCAGACTCCCGACGGTGCTTTGCTTGGGGCCCTTGGCAAGCATAAAACGATAGTCGCATTGTTAAGAAGATGTCTTGTTTAAAGCAGTACATCAATCTTATTAGGTCATCTATCTAGACTGTTTGGCGGGTGGTAATAGTATGGAGGTGTCCCTCGCAAACTCTTTTCGTTAGTCGCACACACTCTCACTTTTACAAACATGTAACTTAGAGAAAAAGATACTCTAGCTAGCTAGTGTATTATTTTGATGTACTATTGAGTACGAGTTTAGTACTAGTAGCTAGTAGTAGATAGTAGTAGTACTACTACTAGTACTAGTAGTGTATTAGTATCTTAAATTTCAGCAAGCGCCAGTAATCATAAATCATAATTAAGGAAAACAGATAGATTGAGCCAACGATACATTTGAAATTTCGTTTGCACGAAACCAACAATGCTAGAAGACTCCAATATCCTGGAAAAGTGTGCTCTTACTAAATTAATTATCTATCTAAACATTCTTAATCACTCTCCATCATATTATCATGTCTCTCAATTCACACGTAGTTTGTCCACCATAATGTTCCATGCAGATGTTAATGTTCTCAATCAACATCATTGTGCACCAAAATGTGAGGCACTTACAAAATAATTGTTCAGTACATACTGTCAATAATTGATATTTTCGGGGACTTAACATGAAAAGATCTGTGACTCGTGACACCCTCTCACTTTTCTTGTTAAGTACTTCCAAGCATCACCCATAGTCATCGATACCCACATACCTTTTGATATGCTTCCTAAAGTCCTGTCCATTGGTATTCTTCGTGAAGATGTCACTACTCATATATTCCGATGACAACCATTTGACATTGATCAGTCCCTGCTCCTTCAGTTCGCGTAGGAAATTGATTCGGGTTGCGACATGTCGTGTTCTGCCTGCCGATGTCCAGGAATTTGCTAGGTCCACTGCGCCCTTATTGTCAACTTGCAGAATCATGGGAAGCTCAACTCGTAGTCCCAGAGACTCCACCACGCGCATTGTGTACAGCATATCTTGTGCACAGTCCACTGCAGCAACAAATTCTGCCTCAGTAACCGACAGCGTCACACACCTCTGCATCCGACTTTTCATGGACACAACGGCTCCACACAGAAATGTTGATGTCCCACTTATGGAATGCCTTGTTTCCGGATCGCAGTTATAGTCCGAGTCCGACATTCCGGACACCACAAACTGGAATTCCCTGTCAGTGCCATCCCACACGCAATCTGGCTTCAGTGTCAGACCTCTCTGTGGTGTACTGACGCACCACCGCATAACCCTAAGCATTTCTTTGTAGTGTTTTGGGGTTGCTCCGGACATGTATCTGGACAGCTCTCGCACTCGATTGAGAATATCGGGTCGAGACCATCTCATCATGTGCAGCAGCTTGCCCACTCCTGATCTATACGCAGATTGTTCTGTAAGTCCGATGTTTTCGGACGCGTCTTCGGCTCTCCTCAGCACGTCACCGGCAGTTGCAGGTAGCTCTGGAGGGTCTCCTTCTGGCAGATTGAACTCGTCTTCAAAACTTTGGAGCATAACTGGTTGGGTGAATTTGATGGAACGCTGCTCTTTATCCCTATCGATCTTACAGCCGATATACTCCTTTAGTTCGCCTTGTTCGTCGCATTCAAAATGACGCCCAAAGTCTTTCTTTGCTGCTGCCACATCACTCTTTGGTCCGCATATCAGCACATCATCGACCCAGCTTATGCACATTGTCAGCCCCCTAGGTGACCATCTATAGTACATGCATGCATCTGCGTTGCTCCTGTTGAACTTAATGTCATTGATGACAGACATGAACTTTTCCCAAAATGCCAGCGCTGCTTGTTTCGTTCCGTATATAGTCTTCAGCAGTAGGAGAACTGTCCCTTCTGGGTAGAAGCACTGAAATCCTTTCGGTATCTCCATATGCAGTCTATGTTGAGTCTTGAATACTCCATGCAAGAATGCACTGTTCACGTCGATCAGCTCTGCATGCATGTTGGCCATCAGCATAAGGACCATTACAACCCTAATGGCTATTTCAGATGCCACCGGAGCTGCTTTGTCGTCCTCATCATAATGCACTCCGTCGATTTGCTCATATCCTCTCGCATTTACTCGTGCACGAAGAGTGCCATTTGCTTTCTTCTTCATGGCCCAGGTGCTTGTGAGAATCTTTGTTCCTTTTGGCAGGTCTATCTTTCTCACCACTTTGAACACCCCATGCTTGACCATCCTATCGTGTTCCACAGTGACAGCGTGGCCCCATTCTTTGGAGTCAGGACCCCTCATTGCCTTCTCATATTTCATGACATGTAACTCTTGTGTGTTCGCGAATCCGCCTCCGATGCCTGCTCCTACAAGACTGTATTCGCCGTGTTGGATTTCACAATGGGACTTCATGGCTTTTTGGTATTTGGCTTCTGCACTTGACAGTGCGATCTCAGCCGTTTCAATGTATCTTTGTGGTATTCGGACGGTACGTCCTGAGCTTGTTGTGGTTGCCACTGTTGTAGTTGCCACTGTTGGTGGCATGTTGTTGATGTCGTCCACATTGGTATCGTCGGTTGTTGTTGCAGCTGATTGTAACTGTTCATCGTGCTCAACTGCATCAACGTATGTGTCGGCTAAGTTTTCCACGGTCCTATGTTCGTCTTCTTTTGCTGGGAGATCATTCTTGCGCTGTTCTCCCTCTCCGGCTTTGTTGTTGTTGTCTGTTCCATCATCTTGGTGTTGGTTGTCGTTATTCCTCAGATTGATATCGACGTCATTATCAATGTCCACACCCTCTCCGACTTCGATATCAAGTACATCTGCTGGCTTGGGATGGTAGTACATGCGTCGGAGCCATATGACATCGCGTGTCACATGGACGCGCTTGGTATTGGGATCATACATGCGGTAGCAGTCGGGTGGGTGGTTGTCTGCATATCCGACCTTCATGCATACGATGCCCCGGTCTTTGCTTTTGGGGTGTAATTTGGATTTTATTGTAACGGTGCCGGCTTCGCCCCATGTTTTCAAGTGTTCTGTTATGGGGGATGTGTGTCCATAAAAGTGTTCGTGCCGTGTTGCTGTAATGTTGTTGATTGTCTCAGGAATGAGGTTGGCCAATTTTGATGCGGTTGATGCGGCTTCAGGCATCATTAGATGCTTCTCAGTTGTGGGCACATTGGCCGCAATCATCATTGCTCGGGCTCGGGCTCCGGTTGTTGCAAATGAGACTTCAACAAGGGCGTTTTGTTGCGGTGTATTTCGAGCAGTAAATTCAAACGTGATGTTGTGTTTCCAGTCTTTGGACTTGCATCTTTGCTCGAGGAGCTTGTTTTCACCAGCGTTGTCTAGACGAATGTATGTTGGGCACAGGCCTTTGTTGGTGAGTTGTTGGAGCTTTTCGCATGTAGGCTCCACCATGCCATCTTTTGTTCCATACATTTCCGAGATCTGAACGCGTGTACGTTGGTCGGTTAACATGCACCAGACGCCCTTGGTGGCTGATTTCTTTCCTGTTGAACTTCGTAGGGTGGATAAATCCATAAACATGCGACTCTCGGTTGGAAGCAGGTTGTCGCGGCTGTCCGTGGTCTTAGGCACGTTCTTCTTTTGTTTGGCTTTTCCACGTGTGCAGGGTTCACAAACACCGAGAGACCCACGTGATATTTGTACTCCGTTCGTTGCAGCAATGGCTCGTGTTGTCTTCTCGTTGTGGTGTCCGTACTTGACGTGTGCTTCCATGATTGACCACTTACGTGCTTTGGAGTTGTTCACCAGCGTCCACTGTGTATTACTTTGCTCCGTCGCTGTAAGGCTAAGTTCATTGACTGCACTCTGTCTTTTGAAATACGCTGCATACAGCACTCCTTTTGGCGTATGGATGTGTATGTCAAACACGATTTGTACGCCGTTCTTCTCCAATGTCATGCCTGCTTTGTCGCCATACACTGTCCATCCGTTTTTCATTTTGTTGGTTGCACTGATGACGTTGAAAGGGCATTCCGGCGTTACTGTAACTTCCTGCATGGTTATGGGCATGATTGTTGTTCCGTGCTTGTCACAATACATGGTGGACATTCTGCCCACATGTGTGGCCACTGCAATCTGTCCATTCGCACACCGTGCGGATTCGTTTGGTGTTGCCTTTCTCACGTTTGTCATGCCCTCTGCATTGTTGGTCATGTCTGCGGTGGCTCCCGAGTCAATGATCCATATGTTTGGATCGCTCAACAGCTTCATGGAATCTGGAAACTGTTGTTGCTGTTCGGTGCTAACCGTACAGAATAGGACCTCATGCTGAACGCCGGCCACCTCCTCATTATTGTTGTTCTTGTTATACTTATTCTTGTTCCTATCTTGCCACCACGATGGCCGCTTATCTGCGTTGACTTCGTTTTCCCAACATGTTTCCTCCTTGTGTCCAACTCGTCCACACATAGTGCACTTTGGCTTCGCACTGCCACCACCGCCGTTGCCATCATTGTTTGATGGCTTACCGTTTGTGTTCCTGGCCTTCTCATGGCAGTTCTTTGCAATGTGTCCATCTTTGCCACACTTGTAGCACGTTATGGTACCGAACATGAACTCATTTCCACCGCTGTTCGATGGGCCTGCTCGTTGCGCGGCATTGGTCATCACTTGACTTCCCACTGTGGCTCTGTAGTAGGCATACATTGCCTCTTCAAGGTGTTCAATCTTCAATGCCGACTTTTGCATCCTTTGCTCTGATGTCAGGACTGCTTTATACGCGTCAGGTGCTGCAGATAGTACCGTTGCTAAGAGATCCTCAGGGTCTATAATTCTTCCACTCACGGGGTCATTGTATTGGTTCTCAATGAGGCTTATCCTCTCAAACATCGCCGTGGGATCCTCATCTCTTTTCATTGTTACTTGAGCGAGCTTTGTCCTCATCTCCACCCGACTTATGGTATCGGATGGTTTGTATTTCGCAAAGAGCATCTGCACGATAAGGTATGCTTGACCATTTGGATACAATGTAGTCCTTGCCTTGAATATCATACCCATCAAGCCCTCTGTAGTGAACGCCAGGGTGAAGTTGTACATGGCCAATGCATTCCTTTTTCTTGCGGCCTTCTCTTCGTCAGTATCTGTTGACAACTCTTCTTCATCCAATGGTAAATCCACCTCTTCAATTGGCTTGAGGCACGTCGAGAACTTCTGCATCATAGCATAACTGCAGAACCTTGTCCACCACATGTGGAACGATTCTCGTTTTCCATCAAATGTAGGAAGCTTTACGCTCTTCACATTATCACTCGACATTTTGGCTTCAGTATCACAACTTTGTCTCGTAGTGCTTCGGCCTTCTTGTATTCTTATCACGTTCTCGTACGGGAGTCACTTGATTCCCTCGTCTTGTTGTTACCTTATGTTGCGTTACCTTTGCGTTTGGGAAACCCAGGCTTTATACCAGGTTGATCCTCTTTCGCTTAAACGATTGTAGCTACTTATTATTTATCTTCAAGAAACACGGTTCCTTGGCACAGATCCTATCTATTGGTCTTCCTCTACAATACTTCGAAGTATGCTAGAAGACTCCAATATCCTGGAAAAGTGTGCTCTTACTAAATTAATTATCTATCTAAACATTCTTAATCACTCTCCATCATATTATCATGTCTCTCAATTCACACGTAGTTTG
>Ga0100392_1006391_pt1 | contig 10256 bp, 9 predicted proteins | sample CryGeymeta201516_FD_81548 | JGI IMG/M metagenome (GOLD analysis project Ga0100392, IMG submission 81548) | Groundwater microbial communities from Crystal Geyser aquifers in Utah, USA - Crystal Geyser metaG 2015-16 | ecosystem: Environmental > Aquatic > Deep subsurface > Groundwater | place: USA... | reverse complement strand
TCTGTTATTTCCAGTTTTCAGGAAGTTTAAATGAAAGAGGTATTATCCAGGGGGTTGTTGACTTATTTCTTAAAAAATACGCCGAAAAAGGGAGAAAATACGTATTTCTTGACGAGGTCCAATATATTGATTATTGGCAGGATCAAATTAAATCCTTTTACGATTTTTTGGAGGACATAAAGGTTATTGTTAGTGGTTCCACCTCGCTTTTTTACCGCCAAAAATCAAAAGAGAGTCTCGCGGGTAGAATTACGAAATATAAACTTGAGGCATTGAACTTTCACGAATATTTAAGGTTCAAAAATATTGAGGAGCCGTCACCAGATCGCGCAAAATTTGTTTCTAGCCTGGCCATTTATAAAACTGAGTTTAAAAAATATCTGGCTTGCGGACAATACCCTGAAATTGTGGCAAACCCAAAAATAGATCCTAAAAAATATATCATGGACTTAAGCGATCAGGTCATTAATTTCGATATCCCCTATTTCTTGTCAAAAATCGACAGACAATTATTTTTAAGCGTCGTTAAGACACTATCTTTTGATTTAGCAGAGGAATTTAGTGCCAATAATTTAGCCAAAATTTTGGGGGCTAGTAGACGCCTAATATCTGATTATGTCAAAATTCTTGAGGAAACAAATTTGTTCAGTATTTGCTATAACAACAGTCTTAAGAGTATGAGGAAAAAACTGACGGGATCCAAAAAGATTTATGGACTCAACCTAAACCTATGTCTTCATATTAATGGATTTGATGTTTCTTATCTGAACGATACAAGAGTTTTTGGCAGATATTTTGAAAATTATATCTATATGAGAATCTTGGAAAAATATGAGGATGTGGAATATTACAGAATTAATGAAAAGGAACTGGATTTTGTCACAAAAGATATCGCCTTTGAAATAAAGTCAGGTACAACTAAAAACATAGACAAACACAAAAAACTGTCCTTCAAACTCAAAAAGAAGTTCCGCCTTATTTCCGAGGAAGAAGCCTATTTGTTGTAGATATTAATTTCCACATTTCATACTATGCGGCCCTTGACAAACAGCTTTAAACAAATAAGAATAACATGATTAAATGAAAACTGTAAATTTCCTGGAAAAAATCATTATTTATGCCTGTATCTTTTTATTGGCCTTATTTATTGTTCCCTCTTTCCCGGCAGCGTTTGTCCTTCCCCGCGAAATTCTGCTGGCGGCCTCCGTCATCCTACTTCTTATTCTTTGGTCAATAAAATTAGTTATGGCCGGGTCCTTGACTTTTGCCAAAGGCAAATACGACTGGCCGGTTCTTTTGATCGCTTTGACTTATCTTTTATCCGCTCTTTTTGTCACTCCCAATAAAATGGAGGCATTCTGGCTCCCGGGGACTGCTTGTTTTGTGGTTGCGTCAGCGTTCCTTTACTTTTTTGTCAACCAGCTGAAAAAAGAAGAAAAGGAGGGTGTGGTTATTTCCCTCTTTTTTTCCGGTGTTATCTTTTCGCTTTTGGTTTTATTTTCAACCTTGGGTACTTTTGCCAAAGTTCCCCAACTGCCCGCCTTTTTGAAAGCCAATACGTTTAATACTCTCGGCGGTTCCATTCCCGGCATGATTTTTTTAATTTGTATTCTGCCGCTTGCCCTTAACCTTATTTTAAAGAATAGGGACCTCGCCAAAAGGCTTTTTTTCTCCATTTCCTTAATCATCATCGTTTTCGGACTCCTGGTATGCGTTAAAAACACCATTCCTGCCAAGGGGCAAGGTCTCGGCCTTTTGGATTACAGCACTTCGTGGCAAGTCTTGGTCGATACTTTAAAATTTAAGCCTGTTTTAGGGATCGGTCCCGCCAATTACATTACGGCCTTCAACCGTTTCAAACCGCTTTCTTTCAACAATTCTACCTTTTGGGCCAACAGCTTTACCTCCTCAAGGAATTTCTATCTGACGGCCCTCACCGAAGTCGGTCTGGCCGCCGCCATCGCCTTGTTTTTCCTTCTTCTGACCGTCTATAAATCCGGCGTCAAAAAAAGATTAATCGACATCAAAACCTGGCCGTTGATTTTGTTTCTTCTCCTGGCTTTTATCTTTCCGGTAGTTGCTTTCGACACTACCCTTCTCTTTATCCTGCTGGCCATCGGTTCTGACGCCAATGAAAAGATTTTTAATGTCAATTTTCTAGCCCAAGGCCAAGACGCTTCGTCCCCCATTTCCTCCCGCCTGCCTTCTTTGATTGTCGCCCTGCCTGTTATTATCTTGGCTCTCACTGCCTCATATTTCGGCGGCCGCTGGGCTCTGGCCGAATACCGCTTCCAAGAAGCCATCAACGCCGTTGGCAACAATAATGCCCAAACCGCCGTCAACAAAATGGTGGCGGCCATTAATTTAAACCCGAAGGTTGACCGATACCGCCTGTCCTACTCACAGATCAATCTGGCCATCGCCCAAAATATCGCCGCCAAGAAAGACCTGACTGATGATGATAAAACGACGATCTCCCAACTTATTCAAATTGCCATTCAGGAGGGTAAGGCGACAGTCGCCCTCAACCCGACCAGGGCCGATAACTGGGCTTTTCTGGCCGATATTTACCGTTCGGTGATGTCTTTTGCCCAGGGGGCGGATCAATTCGCCATCCAAACCTATACCCAAGCAGTAGCCTTAAATCCGGTCAATCCCAATTTAAGAATTGCCTTGGGAGGAATCTACTACGCTTTGGGCAGGTATGACGAAGCAATTGATGCTTTTAAACTGGCTGTTTTAGCCAAGTCCAACTTACCCAATGCCCATTATAATTTAGCGGTTGCCTTTCGGGACAAAAAAGACTACACCAACGCTTTAGTTGAGATGAACACAACTCTGACTTTAGTTGACCAAGAATCTCAGGATTATAAAACAGTTAAGGATGAGATTGACAAACTAGAGCCTTTAGTCAAACAGACGGAAACCGCAACCACCAAACAGGGAACATTAACCCCGCCTCAAAAAGCTCCCGAACCGGTGGTTCAACCCCCGCTTGAGCTTCCCGAAGAAGCCACTCCCCCCGCGGCTCAATAATAGGGTGGACTCGGGCGGAATCGAACCCGGAATTTATCAATGCGAAGGGTACGGTATGCCGTTTACCTACGAGCCCAAATCCGCGATAAGACCTAATATATCAAGTTTTAACTTTTTGTAAAAGTGATCGTTTAGCCCAATCTCTAAAGCGTTGGTTCTTTCGTTGAGCAACTGGCCTAATAAGTTAAGGTGCTTTTCAAGGTTGTATTTCTTCAATATCATTTTTATCTCTTGGCTATCATACGCGCCAACTTTAAAAAGGGATAGAATATCCAAAAAATCCTTTTCGCCCTTTGGAGTTCTACCGCGAATTTTTAAAACATAAATCTTCAGACAAATAAGCAATTCTTTTTTAACAACCCTAAATCCTTCCAAAGATATCGAATTATTAATAAGTATATCAACAGGTATTCCGATCTCTGAATAATGCGGTAAGTAGACATCGATTTGTATCTCCCCCTTTCTAGCTTCATATTTTTTAAGCCTTTCATTTTTAGTTACTCCGTAGGCTTCTTTTAATCTACCTAAATTATCGTAGTCAACAATAATATCGATGTCTTTTGATTTAAGCTCTCTTGTATAGAGATATGTTGCCCAACCACCGATGATAACAAACTCAATTCTTTTGTTAAGTATTTTTAATTCTTCCCAGCTTTTCTGGGTAATAATATCATGATAATATGCCATCGATTCTCCTTTCCATGGCTGTCAAAAAATCTTTAGCATACCAGTCGCTCAAATTCCATAAATCAACAAAGGTTTGTGGCAGGGTTGTTATATTTCCATAATCTATCTGTTTGGAATAAGTTTTTAAAACAAAGAGATTATTATTTCCTTTAGCCGGAGGGTATCTTTTTTTAACAATATCGAGTTTATCTTCATCAAAATAAAAATAGACTTTCGAGTAATCCGCCGGAGGCTCACTAAGTATATTTTTTGCTGCCGTATAACACCCCAAAATTGCCCCGTCAGGAATAAGCCCTTCTATCTCAGAGATCGGCTCGTCTACCCAGGTTTTGTAGATAATATCTCTAGTCAGATTTCTATGGGTAGCCCAAAAATAGAGCAATTTCTTGACATCGGAGACCGTAAAAAACTTTCCCGACATTTTTATCGCCCCAACAGATTCAGCTTCTTTAATAGCTAAATTAACCGTGCTCAAGGAATACCCAAAATGTTCAGAAATAGCCTTCTGGGTATGGCGAAACTCTCTTTTCTCAAGGGCATCCCAAAGCAGACTATGCCATATAGTTTCGATTTTTTGCATATAAAATACAGTATATTTCGACAATTATCGAAAGTCAAGATTAACCGGGGGAAATTAAGATTCAATTACTTTAGAAAGCTTAAAAAACGGTAATGCCCCTACAACCGTATCCCCAACTTTCATGCTTTTCTCAAGAGATAAATTAATTATGAAAGCCTTTGGAGGTTTATATTTTTCTATAAAACTTCTCAACGATCTGGTAATTTTTACATTTTTTATGTTTGAATATTTTACTTCAAACGCACCAATCTTCGGCCCGATATCTCTAACAAAATCCACTTCCGCTCCGTCTTTTGTCCTCCAAAAACGTATCCTTTCCGGAGAAGTTGGCCTTGGTTTTAATAAAAAATAGACAAAATTTTGAAACAAAAAGCCTTCATCGCCGATGCCCTCATTTACTTCTTTACCGAAAATATCTAAAGCAAGGTTTCTCATGCCCAAATCATTAAAATAATATACCGGTGATTTGGTTATCTCTTTTCTGACATTTCCAAAAAAGGGATAAACCTTCTCAATTACAAAAGTATTTTCCAGATACCAAAGATAATTTTTCAGAGTTAAGGCCGATATGTCCAGTGTATTTGAAATTTCGCTATAATTAACAAGTCTTCCTATCTGACCGGCAAGAAGTTTGATAAGTTTTGCAAAAGCATCAATATTAACAACCTTTAACAAAAATGAGATGTCTTTCAGGAGATAGCTTTGATAGATTTCCTCTATCTCTAAACGTTTGTTGTCGAGGGTATCTGCCAAAACAACTTTTGGATAACCTCCGAACTTGAGATATTCTTCCAAAAAACCTTTTCGCTCATCTTCATTAATCCTCAGATACTCTTGAAGCCTATCTTCGTATTCATACTCTGTTTTATAATTTACAAATTCTTCAAAACTAAGAGTCGATAGTTTAAATATCCTTTTCCTCCCGGCAAGAGATTCATGAATTTTTTCTTTCAATTCAATCGAACCGGAACCGGAAACAATAAATTTATAAGGAAGGTTCATATCATATATTCCCTTCAAAAATACTCCGGCATTTTCCTTCCTTTGAATCTCATCGATAAAAACAAATCCCCTTTTATTGCCGAATTCCGATTTGATCTTTCGAACCAAGTCCATTTGACTGGAAAAATAATTTCTATCATTGGTCATGTCTAAATTCAAAAAAATAGTCTTTTGGTCACTTTTTATTAAATAATCTCTCAACAAAAGAAGTAAGGTAGTTTTTCCGCTCTGTCTGGGGCCGGTTAAAAGAGTAATCCCTTTGTTTTCCAAATGGGCAACTAAGCTGTCAAAAATCCGCCTTTTTATCATACTGTTATAGTATAGTACGAGAAAAATAGAAGTCAAGTATCAAAATTCTCGCCCTGTTATCTAGAATTACCACATTTGCGCTTATAGCCGAAACTTTAATACTCCCCGTTCCGATAAAAGTTACGATTGCAGGAGAACTCAACCAGCTCCAAATTTATTATGAATCTATTATGTATGATAGTATTAAATTAATGAGGGGACGTCAAGGAGGACCTGCCTACCGGCAGGCAGGATTTATTGATCTTTTGAGTTTAATCAGTCTGGGATTTTTGGTGGTCACTATTTTAGTCGGCACTATCGCCGTCAATAAACAAAACGCCAATTACGACATCAAAAACAAAGCGGCTATGGTAGATGAACCCTGCAAAATTTGCGACAATCAAAAATGCGTATCCAGTAGGATTCCTAAATGCTCTTCGTCCTTAAATGAATGCTCCCGGGATGCAAACTGCAAGACTACTACACCGACCACTGCTCCAACTTCTGCTCCCATGACCCAGGCTCCTACTGCTATCCCTACTACTTCTACTACTCAGGGTGTTTGTTGTCCTTCTAACAATTCTGCCGGCTCCATAAATACCTGTAAGGGAATATCTAAAACCAGCTGTGGTAACCAAAGTGTCTGTGAATGGAAAGAGAGCCTGAATTGGGCTGACTGTCCCGGACTAAAACCAACTCCGACTATGGCAGGTCTTTGTTGTGTTAAAGATGATCTCTCGGTCGATAAATTACCTAGTGCTAATAGTACCTGTCCAGGAGCCAACTATAGTGGATGTACAATTAACCAAAGTTTATGTGAATGGAAATTAAGCTGTAGTAGCTCAATGCCAACTCCAACTCCAACTCCAACACCCACACCCACCCCGACACCAGTTAGCTGCGGTCACCTATGGGAATCATGTTGTAACAATGGTTCCTGCAGTTCCGGCCTTTACTGTAGTAATATTGATGGCGGCACCTGCATGACTAAAGTCTGTACTGCCGGCCAAAAACAATGCTCCGGCAGTTCTCTGGGTCTTTGTAAGGTAGACGGATCCGGCTGGAACTACTCCCTCTGCCCCTACGGCTGTGCTAATAATGCCTGCAATCCTAAACCTTCGCCCTCACCCTCACCCACATCAACTCCTGCTCCAACATCCACCCCCGTTCCCGCCTGTTCTTCAGCCGGCACTTCCGGACCCTGCGCCTCTTTAGCCTGCTGCCCAGGATTAACCAAAGTTATCGGCATTTACGGCTCCTGCCAGTGCAGTTTGACCCAAGCCTGCACTCCCGGTTCCACCCGCTGTGATGGCGCCAATATTCAGGAAACCTGCAAAGCAGACGGGTCAGGATATAACAGAAAAACATGCCAATACGGCTGCAGCAAAAATGCCTGCAAATCTCAACCAACCCCGACGCTAACCCCGATACCCGTTGTTACATTCCAGTGTTCCAGTTTCGGCGCATGCTACAAGAAAGACTTTGTGTGCGAGAAAAATTATGGCCAAATGAACTGCCACGACGGCTTTAAATGCGGTGTTCACTGTTCGATATCTTCACCGTCACCTTCGCCGTCACCTACCCCAACATATACACCCACTCCCACACCTGTTCCAACCAGAACTCCCACTCCAATTCCTCCACCACATCCCTGCGATGCCGAAAACGACCAAAATTGCATGTCAACCAATTTATACAACAACCCTGTATTGCCATTTTCCGCAGTTGGTTTGGGGGGTGATAAGTTGCCCACAGATTATACACCACCAAATTTAATATCCGCTTCTTTCGTTCCCAACGTTATTTCACGACCCGGAGTTCAAATATATAGCGGTGCGGCAGAAGCATTGAGCAAGTATGGCCAATATTTGGAAAGCCAAGGATATACTTTATATATCACCAGCGGGTATAGATCATATGGTGAGCAGGCAGAATTACATGAGGAAAATTCAAACGGGGCCGCTCCTCCAGGCGAAAGTCAACACCAAACGGGGCTTGCTGTCGACTTATATCTTGTGGATGATCAGGGAAATTTAAGTGAAATACCTAATAATTTGATATCGGCTGCCCCTCAATTTGGGATTGCACACCCTCTCGCTTGGGATCGTCCTCACTTTTTCGTGTTAAGCGCGGTTTTAGGTAATCCTAATTCCTGGAAAAATACGTTTAATCCGGTAGCAACAACAAGTGACGATTATGTTGCTATCAATAATGCAATAATTATAATGCAACAAGAGGGTGGACCATGACGAACTTTATGAAACAAAAAATCTTATCATTAGCCATATTAATTACTATAGGGATAGTAATGTGTTTGTTTAAATACATCCCTATTTTTTATTTAAAACAGAATGACGGATCAGAAGATATTAATCTTACACTCTACAAAAATCCGTGGTATTACCAAACAAATATCATCGTATCAACTGAACCTTTTATTGTGACCGAGACAACAAAAATCAGTAAATGGAAATGGAATATCGATTTAAAAGGGGTGGTATCAGTATTTCCGAAAGTCTTTATTCAAATTATCAACGCAGACACAGGAAAAGTAATCACAGAAAAAAATATTAATATGCCTCCCACACAAAATCTAACCACTACCCCACACGATGATCTTATTACAAAAATAAATAATAATTACCCCTATAGGGAAATGTTTCCCTATGTATCGTCAACTATGATAGCAAATTATACCAATGAACCGAAAAACATATTAGTAACCAGGAAAACCGATATTGATGTGTCATTGTTAATAAACGAACTCGATATGTATTTGAGAAAAAACTCGATAAGCCTTGACCTGCTTAAACAAAACGGTGTAATAATTAATTACAGTAAAGATATTAACCCGCAAGCCGTTGAAATTGTCGAATAAAGAGTCGTTCCTATTTTGTCCTAACGAAGTACGTTTAGAGGATTGATGTAAACGCCGTTTAGAATCACTTCAAAGTGAGTGTGTACTCCGGTTGATCTTCCTGTTGAACCCATTTTACCTATTCTTGCTCCCCGGCTAACCGTCTGGCCGGAAACCACATAGATGGTCTGCAGATGACCATAGAGGGTTCGGTAACCATTGCCATGATCAATCACAACATGATTACCGTAGCCGACATCGCTCCAGCCGGCCGTGATTACCTTGCCTGAATCCGCCGCCAAAACATCGGGCGCCCCCGAATTGGCAATATCTATTCCTTTATGATACCAAACAAACCTTTGGGTAATTGTTCCGCTTGTTGGCCAGACAAAGTTCCCCGAAGCAACCACCGTGCCGGCGTTGGGTGTAATTTGTCTGATTCTTGTCGGAACCTGCGCCTTAGGCATCACTCCGTCCGGAACTATAATTACCTGCCCAATGGCAAGTTCGAAAGTTTCATCGTTGGTAAACGTATTAAACGGAAAATCAACTACAGCCTGAGGAGATGTATCATACAGTTTCGCAATAGAATAAACAGTCTCCCCTTTCCTAACTTTGTGAGAAACCCCGGTAACGGGTAAGATCCCTAAAATCCGGCCTTCCTTAATTGAATCCTTAGTTAAACTGTTTTGCCAGCGGATGGTCTCAACCGAGACCCCAAATTTTTCAGCAACTTTCGAAAGGGTATCTCCGCTCTGGACTTTGTATTCAATAATTTTGTCTCTGACATCGCTAATTACGGTCTGCATCTCCGCATTTTCGGCAAATGCGGAAAGAACCACAGGCTGAGTATTTACCTCCCACGGGTTGATGCTTCTTCCGGGAAACTCTTTGGCCACTATGGGAGCAATAATCATCCCCAGTCCCGCTAAAGCTGCCATGCCTGTATGAACGAAGCGTCTGGCAAACTTACCCCTTTGGCGGTATAAAACTTCAACCATAAAACCCTTGCCTTTTTCAAACCTCCAGAAAGATAAATGAAGCTTTCTAATAGTAAATATAAGTAATTCGGAAAAAAACAGTTTAATGTCTTCCATACTTCTAAGGTAAACTTGAAGATATCATATGAAACATGAAGGGTCAAACCGTCTTGAGGCTGTCGAGAAATTCTTTGTTATCTTTTGTTTTCTTTAATCTTTCCAGCAGGGTTTCCGTTCTTTCATCTTCCGAAACCATCTCCAACATTCTTCTTAAAGTGTGAACCCTGGTCAAGGTCTCTTTACCGTACAAGAGTTCTTCCTGACGCGTCCCGGAGCGGCTGACATCAATTGCAGGAAATACGCGTTTGTCTGCCAGTTTTCTGGTTAAGTGAAGCTCCATGTTTCCGGTGCCTTTGAATTCTTCATAGATAAGATCGTCCATTCGGGATCCGGTTTCCACAAGACATGTCCCTATAATTGTCAAGCTGCCCGCATTTTCTATCCTTCTGGCTGCTCCGAAGAATTTCTTCGCGGGGAAAAGAGCCATCGGATCAAATCCTCCGGAAAGAGTTCTGCCGGAAGTCGGCAGGGCCAGGTTATAGGCTCTGGCCATCCTGGTTATTGAATCAAGAACGATGACCACATCGCGCCCGCTTTCGACTAATCTTTTTGCTCTCTCCAGAGCAAGTTCCCCGACCCTTGTCTGATCTTGCGGCGGTTCATCAAAATTGGAAGAGGCAACATCCCCCATTCCGTCTGTAACTTCGGCAACCTTTCTGACAATGTCAGTCACCTCTTCGGGCCTCTCGCCGATCAAAACAGCCAT
>Ga0100392_1006377_pt1 | contig 10266 bp, 4 predicted proteins | sample CryGeymeta201516_FD_81548 | JGI IMG/M metagenome (GOLD analysis project Ga0100392, IMG submission 81548) | Groundwater microbial communities from Crystal Geyser aquifers in Utah, USA - Crystal Geyser metaG 2015-16 | ecosystem: Environmental > Aquatic > Deep subsurface > Groundwater | place: USA... | reverse complement strand
TCTGGCTCTGGCGGTTAGCGGCCTGAGCGACAAGAGCACCATTTTTATTATGCTTAAGGCCCATTTTCTTGAAGCTATTCTTCATGGAGTCACCCCAGTTTGGGTTCCGTGCAGCGGACTGCGCCTGAGCAACCTGGATCATGGTGAGCATGGCAAGGCATGCGAAGAGAAGAATGAGAATCTGTGAAGAAAAAATCTGGCCCTTTAATTTCATAATTTGCTTCCCGCTGTTTTTGGCCCTTCGGCAGTATTGGTGCCGTCGAGCTTGTCCCTATCCGTAAGGAACTCTTTTAAGTTATTAATGACGACCATTCTCTGCTCAGACTCAATGTCCTTACCGAGACGGTTTTTAATCTCTTCGCGAATCCCCACATACTCAAGGTTCAGGTTGTGGAAGAGGGTCTCGTAGAGCATGGAGATCCGGCTTCTTTCAGAGAGTTCACTCGGGGAGAATAGAGTACCCGTCGTGTCTCTCTTGAGAAGAAGGGCAAGTTCTTCTCTTTTTGCCGAATAGATGCTCTGGAGGATCCAGACCGTGTTCCGCACCGACCAGATGTACATGTTCAGACCATTGTTTGAAGCCTCTTCTGCTTTCGCATTCTGAAGGAAGAGGATCTCCCACTGGCGCTTCATATAAGAGCGAAACTCTTTGGTATCGTAAACATCTTTCTGCTTAAATAAATCTGAATTTGCCTGGAGGTTTTTCAAGACCGTCCCGTGATTCTTGCGGCTCTTTTCATAGAAGTCCGCTAACTTCGCGATCTTCTCAAAGCCCTCTGGTTTTTTGAGGTCTTTGTAGCGCCAGGAAAGAACATTGGTCATTTCCTGAAGGAAGACAAAGGAGCGGCCCACGTAGTAGTCGCTGCGCTTTTGTTCTTTATCCTGATCGAGCATCACATACGGCTGATCCAGGATGAAGCGAGAAAGCCTGTCCCAGAGGTAAACCTGAAGCTGCTGAGTGCGGCTCACTTCATTAAAAAGATACTGCTTCATCTTGGCCGAAAGATTAGGTGTCTCAGTTCGGATCTTGAAGATGGCATTGTTATAGCGCTCAAGCTCTTCCCATGTGCTCTCAACCTGCATCGGGAAATTGTACTGAGTTTCGAGTTGCTCGAGGCGACCCATCCGGGAGGCATACTCAATATTCTCTTCGTAAGCGATCTGCATTTGCTTAAAGTTACTCATGCGCTCAAACCAGCTCTGGTTATTCACCAAAGGCACGTCGGTGGAGACGAGCATGTTCATGATCGCGGGCTTCACTTTTTGAGTCTTCCCATTCCCAAGTGAAAGGACAAGAGACTCGGCTTCGGCCGTGGACTCAGAAGGGTAGAGGATATTAGAGCTCACCGCTGGCTTGGCCGGAGAAGCGGCCTTAGTGGAAACAGAATCTGATTCCTGGGCCTGAATCTGGACCGGTTCTTTCTTTGGCTCACTCTTAGAGTCATCATCAGCATTGGCCTCACCACCGGCCAGATCAAGCTGAGAAACAAGTGAAGCCCCGCCGCTATCGATGATCCGGGAGATCTCGGTCTTGGCCTCAAGGTATGTGGAGCGAACCTTACCTACCGCCTGCATGGCGTGGGGGTTCATCGGCATCGTGATGAAGTAATAAGTGAAAGGCCCGTAGACCGCCAGAGCAATAGAGTAGCCCAGATTATCTTTGACCGTCTGGAAAAACCAAATGATCTTTCCGATAGTGTAACGGTGAAGGATACCGAGGAAGTTACTTCCCGGGCGGGAGATGACTCGGGCGAGGAAGTTTCCCACGCCTTTTTTCATCAGAGCGGTTCTATACAGGGCCTTGTTAAGACCATGGGCGCGGATCTTTGTTTTAATGATCTTGTGAAGAGTCTCACGGTATTTTCCGAAAACGAGCTGGCGCTCTTCCCAGGTAAGAACCGGATCCATCTCCGCTTTTAAGATCTGGTGATAGATCTTCGTGATGGCCGGGTCATTGGCCTTCATTTGAACCGGAAGCTTGATTTCTTTATTCCGGGCGAGAAGACGCAGGAATCTCTCGGAAGCGTAAACCATTTCAGTGGAAGAAGATCCTTCCTGGGCCTTACGGTACTCAAGGGAGAGAAAATTATAAATATGGTTTAGGATCGGGCTTGAGAGGTCCATCTCCAGTCCATCCACGATGGCAGGAGTAAGAGTCTCAGTGGGAGAGTTGAAAGTGAACTCACCTTTGGTGTTGAAGTAATCGTAACGGATTTCTTCCCATTCACTCTTTGAAACAGAACGCTTTAAGACAAAACCTGAGCCCCCGAGGATCATTCCCATGGCAAGGGATCCCTGGAGGGATTCTGTTTTAAACTGATAACCGCTGTAGCCGCCGTCGTTTTTAAACGTCGTGACTTCGGCACCCGGAGCGAGGGTTCCCTTTGTCAGGTCAATTAAGACTGACTCGAGGAACGGAAAAAGCTCCGAAACGTTAACGGTAAATAGATCTGTCTTCATCAATTCCTACTAACAGCTTACTGCTGTTGTTGTTGCTGAGTCTGGTTGTAACTAGAACCCAGGGAGATCGTGCTCAAAATCGGTCGCAGGCTAATGGTCTTAGAAAGATCCAGTTTCCGTGCAAAGCTCACTCCGTAGAACTGATGGTTTCCGATAGCGTTCAAGGCTTCATAATCCGGTAAAGCCTTTTTGATCGCCCTCATGATTTTTGGTCCGTATGTCTTTAATTGTCTTTCGTTCGCACTCGGAAGGGCCGAGCGGATCTCATCCCAAGGGATCTCAAGACCAAGCTCTTTAGCAAAAGAAATATTCTTTGCGTTCTCGAGGGCCGGGATCACTTCCTGGAGAGCTTTTACCTTCACCTGGTTAGAGTTCGGCATCATATAGCCAAAGAGAGATCCGTATTTGTTAAGCACCTTATCGTAGGCTTCCTGGGACTTGTTGATTCCCGTCCGGACCTCAGTTAAGAGATCAGAATAGAAGTAAGGCACAATCCGGTCAGCAAGACCGTAGAGCGGCTGGCGCTCAACGGAGATGTCAACGGAGAGACCTTCCAGAGAAGCCGCAGAAATTCCGAGGAAATTCCCGTAGAAGTTTAAGAAGTAGGCCTGAGCGATGGCGCCATCTGAGAGGGCCTTGGCCTCAAGCTTAGTAGTCTCTTCGATCTGGTGATAGTGGATCACCTCGTGTCCAGCTGTATAGAGCTGGGTCATTGGATCAAGTTCCTTCCGAACCCAGATGAAGATATCTGAATCAGAGAAAAGACCGTGAGACTTTCTCTTCTTGGCAAAACACTCACCGGCGTGATCATGGGCCGAGAGGTGGTGCTCTTTAATCTTTCGACCAGAGAGGATAGAGATTTTATTCGGCTCAAGCTCCTTAGAGAAGATTTCTTCAATGGAGAGACCCTGTTTTTTTGCAAACATCTCAAGGTTGAATTTCGCATAAGGCATGGCCGGCATAAGCTCGATGAGCTCTTTTACACTCGCTTTCTTGAGATTCATGATCTCATTCATGCGACCAATCTGCGGGTACTTCGCAAAGTGTGCCCGGCGCTTTCTGGAGAGGAACGAAGCTCGAGAACCAGCGTCAATCTTCTTGGCCTCGGCTTCGATTCGCATCCATTCTTCTCGGGCCGCTTTAAGCTCCGGAGAGACAAAAGCAGAGTCTACGAGAAGCTCTCCTGTAGCAAACTCTCTTTGAGTTGCGTTCAGGAAGTTATCGGTCTTTTTGAGGCTTGCCTCATCGAGACCGAAGGTTTCAAATTTAAGTTCCGGATGAGAGGTTTCCGTTGAGAAGAGTTTTGCAAACTCAATCGCCTTCTCAGAATCCTGGAGGCGCTCACGGACCATCATCATGAAGCTCTCGATGAGTTTCATCATGTTCAGGGCAGACTTACCGGTGATGGTCTCACGCTCAAATCCTGCTTCGATGCTGGAGCGGAGAATAGAGAGAACGGCTTTGAATTCTTTCTGGCGCTCTTTATTCTCTCCGGCTTTTTCCATCATCATGGAGCGGAGATTCTTTAAGATTTTGCGGTCATGCTTTCGCATCTCAAGAGTGTAGTTCTGGTAAATGATGTCCATGTCGAGGACTTCGAGCTCTTCCATCGCTTCCCGGAAGCCTTTTGGAAGGCGACCTTTGGATTCAAGCTTCTGAAGAGAAGTCACGAGAGCGAGCTGATTGTTGTTGATCTTGTCGAAGTACGCAGAGATTTGCTTATTGTTCTGCTTAGCTTCAAGAAGGTCACAGATCTTATAGATATGCTCGATGGCCCGTGGGTTCATGAAGCTTAAAACTTCACGGCACTGGGTTTTAAGGGAAAGAGCAAGTCCAAGAAGAACATAGGAATCGGCCGTGCCGTTTTTTAAGTGATTGTAGATTTCTGTCGTGAGACGGGAAACCTGGATCAACTGAGCGGCAACGAACATAGGAAGGTGAGTCTGGAGAGGAACCGGAGTCTTTGGCTTAATGAATTCAGCGGCCGAAACGGATTCATCAGAGTTCACATCATCGATCACAACGAAAGGAGCGTAACCGCCACCTTTAGAGGTGTTCACGATGGAGCTCATAGGTCCTTTTTCTTCAGGAGCGTAGCGGACAAGAGCGTTGTGGGTCATCTTAGGAAGGGCCTTAGCACCACCACCGAAGAATACCCAAAGGCGGATATCAGCAGCGAGGTTAGCAAAGCGGGTTCCACGACGATCTTTCATCGCAACCGGAATACGGGCGATCTTCACAAGCTTCTGGTAAGCGTAGTGAGTTGGATTCTTATTGATCTCAGCGAGGATCTCTTTTTTAGCATCATCAGACATCGTCTTCATGATGTAAATACCAGAGCCTCCGGAGAGGTTCGGCGCCTTAACCACCCATTCTTCAGGATTAGCTTCGATGATTTTCACGGACTCTTTCTTCGGAGGAAGAGTTTCCGGTGGAGCGATCTTCGGACCATTGGAAGCAAGTCCCAGCTCTTTGAGCTTAGGGGCAAAGTATTTTGGAGCGTAGGTTGTGAGGGCGGCAAGGATAATCTTGTTATCTAGAATTCGGTTGAGTCCACCCATGTAGATGCGACGGTTAAGAATAGCATCAAGAAGACCTGGAACCGCGTAGTCAGACTGAAGTGGGATCGGCTTACCATTCACATCAAGAACGAGAGGAGCTTCGCCGTCTTTACCAAGCTTCAGAGAATCTCTGAGATAGATAGGTTCATTGGTATCAGGATCACGAAGGATGATGCCTTTATCTGTATCAAAGAGAGCAGAATCAGCGTTGATCCGGGAGTAAATGGCCGTGACGATTGGGTTAGAGCCATTGATCGTGCGAAGACGGATATAGCCTTTTTCATCCTGGAAAAGCTGGACTGGGTCTGCGTAAACAAGACCGGAGTAGGCCGCAAGGTTGTGGATTTCCGGAGCCGCACCGTTCATTCCCCCTGGTGGAAGAATAACCTGGATCCCGTCTTTTACACCGGTCCAGTCTTCACCAAGAGTTCTGTATGTTTCAGCGAGTACTGAGAAGTGATCATTAGGGAGCATGCGTCCCATAGAATCAAGAACATCAGGGTTTTGCTCGTAATGGCCTTCGAGAACGTTCATATTATTAGAGGCGCCTGAAGGAGCACCAGCATTGAGCTCAAGGATGCGGAACGGAAGACTTGGGATCTTATCCGTCTTCTTTGAGCGAAGGGCCTCTTCGAAGTTTCTTGATTGCTCAAGGAAGTCTTCAATCAAAACGAGATCGAGACCGACGTTATCGAAGAAAGGGTATTTCTTCATATTCGGGTGGTGGAGCTGTGGGAAATAGTTCGGAGACTCCATGATCGCCTGGATGAAAATCTTGCGGATATCATCCGGGAGAGACTTCACAAAGCCTGAATCTTTGATGGATTTAGCACCATAGATATCCTGGATCACACAACGAAGGGAAACGATGAGGGACTGGGCCGCTTTTTCGATGGTGTTGAAGACTGATTTTTGCATCGGCACGATGGTGGTCGTACACGGAACAGTGAAGATTTTGTAGTTTCCGGCCTCATCAGACTTCTGGAAAGTGAGGTCTCTTTTGCGGATAAACTTTGTGAGTTTTTGAGACTCTTTTAGATGAACGGAAACCTCTTTGGAGAGGAGACTTTTCACCAATGCTTTGGAGTGATTGTAAGGGGCGCGCTTCCGACGGGAAGAGAAAATGTAGTTGGCGACGTCCACTTTCACGGAGCCGATGAATCCCTGGTTCGGGTCATAGGCAAGGGGGGCAAGTTTACGACGGTGGTGTTTCACTTTCATCACGGGAACCTCACTAAAAAATATCCCAAAAACTTCTTTGTTTCGTATCGATATGGATTTTAGCTTAAGGAAGTAACGCATTGCAGTAATACACCCTGACAGTGTAATAACTACAGGTCTTCCTCACCCTGCACCCAAGTTCGAGTCCTTTAATGCAATTCCCGTGACAACTTTGCTATCAAGCAATTTTAATCAGTTATTCGAAACGGAGCGTCTTCATCGAGTACATTTGTCTAACAATTGGGCAAAAAGGGACGATGTCAGGCAAAGACAGAAGTCACCCAAATCATTGAGATTTATTTAGAATTTGAGGGATTATTCCCCATGTTTAATGGGGTGCCCTAAACAATTTTTTTAGGAAATTTAACTTGAAATTGGCTTCCGCGCTCAATTTGCAGGTAGGTGATGACCGCTCCGTGGTGTTCGGCGATCTTGTTGGCGATGGAGAGACCAATGCCTGTTCCGGGGAGTAGATGAGTGGCCCTTTGAAAGCGGGAATGGATGATCATTTGAAATTGCTCTGAAGACATCCCTTCGCCCTCATCCTGGATGGTGACCACCAAAGAATTTTTATTTTCTTCGATTTGAAGAGAGACCATGGACTCAGTTGGTGAGTACTTGATGGCGTTTTCCACCATATTCTCAAACAGGCATTCCAAAAGCTGCCGCTCCCCCTTAATTTCTAAAAGGTCGTTTTCCAGATCTTCCATATTAAAGCGGATGGTAATCTTTTTTTCTTTGGCCCGTGAACTCAGTCGTGAAGTGACCGCCAGAAGGACCTCATCAATGCGCACTGGCCGGAAGCTAAAACTCTCAAGGCCCGCTTCAACCCGGGAGATGAGAAGCATCTGCTGAACCAGGGCGGTGAGGCGAAGGAGTTCTTCCCGAAGGCTTTTGCGGAATCTTTCATGGTCTTCAAGGCTTCTCTCTTTACTCTCTAAAACATCGAGCTCTCCTTTTATGATGGCCAGAGGTGTGTTGAGCTGATGGGAGGCATTGGCGACGAAATTTTCCTGGGCCTTCCAGGACTTCTCCAGTCTACCCAGAAGAGTGTTAAAAGTTGTGGTGAGTTCAGAGATCTCATCTCCTGTCTGGGGCTCCGGGACTCGCCGGGAGAGATTGGTCGCGGCAATGGTCTGAGTGCTTTTGATGAGTTCCCGGATCGGTGTGAGGGCATTGCCGGCCAGGATATAGGAGAGAATACTCGAGAAAAGAATCAGTGTGGGGATCAGGATGAGGATCAGCGCCATGTCCTGCTGGAGTTCCTCATGGAGAAGAGAGGTGGGTGTGGAAACCTGAAGAATGATGATCTTTCCCTCTCGGGTGGTGACCTTGAGATTTACCGCCCGGTAGTCCTGGTTATTCTCATTGAGATCTAAAAAACGATGGGTGTAATCTTTCTCTGAAGAGATCTCCTGAGAGTAGGGGATATCACTCACCCGGTAGGCCTCATTGCCGCCCCGAAGAAGAACTTCTCCCTCAAGAGATTTTACAAGGTAGTAGGTTTCCTGAAGAGTGAAGGGGAATTCCTTTTCAAGCTCTCGCTCCGGCATACGGAATTCCTCAACCAGGGGGAGAGGAGTTTTTTCGAGCTGGGCCGAAATATCGATAGCGAAGTTAAAGAGGGCAGAATCAAAGGTCTGGCGCGCGAACTGAAGATTCTGCTTCAGAAGAACGTAGGCAAAGACACAGATGAAGAGCCCAAAAAGAGAGGAGTAGACTAAGGTCAGGCGAAAGCGGATGCCCTTAACGAAGCTAGTCGATCTTTTGAAGAACATAGCCCTGCCCCACGACGGTCTTTAAGAGTTTTCGGGAAAAGGGAGTGTCGATCTTTTTTCGCAGATGATTGATGTAGACGTCGATGACATTGGAGTCCGGATCAAATTCTGTTCCCCAGACCTGCTGAGCGATGGCGTTTCGGTCAACCGTGTGATCGAGGTTTCGCATAAGAAATTCCAGGAGGGAGAATTCTTTGGTCGTAAGCTCTATCTTTTTTCCCTCCCGGGAAACACTCCGGGTGAGAAGATCCATACGAAGATCCCCGTTGGCCAGCTGAGAGACTTCATTACTTTTTCTGCGCAGAAGTGCGCGGATACGAGCGAGGAGTTCTTCAAACTCAAAAGGCTTGGCCAGGTAATCATCGGCCCCTGAATCGAGACCCAGGATTTTATCTTTAGTCGTGGAGAGCGCCGTGAGCATCAGGATAAAGCCATTGTAACCGGCGGCGCGGATCTCTTTAGCAAAATTCATCCCGTTCTCTTCTCCCAGCATAACATCCAGGATCAGGAGATCGTATTTTGTTTTCTCCATCACATGCCGGGCAGAACCCGGACCTTCTACAGCGTCGACGGAGTAGCTGAGTTCAGAGAGACCTTGTTGAATAAAGGCCGATACTTTTTTTTCGTCTTCGATGATTAAGATTTTTGCCATGGTCTTTCTCCGGGATTTAGTCCTTTTTAACACAAATCAGGATGGCGCCTCAAATTAAATGATTTTCATAATCAAGATTAAGAAAAATTATGACCTCTCTAGTAGGGCTTAGGAGAGGAGAAATCTATAATGGTAGGGATGGATAAAGAAACCCTCCGGATCATGATGATCAGTGGTTTAGTCCTCCTCATCAGTGTTTTCACATCCAAAGCGACATCTCGATTCGGTTTTCCTATTCTCCTCATCTTTATTGGCCTGGGCATGCTCCTGGGTGTCGAAGGCTATGGCGGGATTTTTATTGATAATTTTGAGGCCGCCCATACCTTAGGGACAGTTTCCCTCATCTTTATCCTCTTCGCCGGAGGACTGGGCTCCTCCCCCAAAGTCATTCGTCCCATCTGGCGGGAGGGGGTCCTTCTTTCTAGCCTCGGGTTTTTATTCTCGACACTTTTTCTTACCTGCCTCATTCACTTTACTCTAGGGTGGCGCTGGATGGTCTGCGCCCTTCTGAGTGCCGCGGTGGCCTCAACGGATGCCCCGGCCGTCTTTGAGATGCTTAAGATGAAGAAAGCGGCCATGGGAAAAAGGCTCAAGACTCTTATTGAGTTTGAAAGTGGGAGTAATGATCCCATGGCCCTTTTGATCTTAATTCTCCTCATTCGTTTTCTGATGGAGCCCGGAGAGTTTGTGGCCAGTGATATCATCCCCACCTTCTTTCTTCAGGTCTCTCTGGGTGGAGCGATTGGTTGGATCCTGGGAAAGGGGATGGCTAGGCTCATCAATTTTCTTAATTTTGAATCCGAAGGACTCTACTCAGTCATGACTCTTTCGGCGGTCATCTGTATCTATTCAGTCACGGAGTATCTCGGGGGAAATGGTTTTCTCTCTGTCTACGTGGCGGGATTCACCATGGCAGGAGAAAAATTTCTCTCCAAAAAATCCCTTTCGGCCTTCCACGATGGTCTCTCCTGGCTGGTGCAGGTGGCGATGTTCCTTCTTCTGGGTGTCCTCGTTATCCCAAGCCATCTTCCTTCCATCATGAGCTATTCTCTTCTTCTCGCTTCCTTTTTGATTTTCTTTGCCAGACCCCTTTCCGTGGCCCTTTGCCTTTTACCCTTTAAGTATTCCTGGAAGGAAATCCTGCTGGTCTCCAGTGGAGGAATGAAAGGGGCGGTTCCGATTATTTTTGCCATGTATCTGCGGGTCAACAATGTGCCTCACGCAGAGATCATGTTTAACATCATCTTTTTCATCGTGATCATCTCCATGGCAGGCCAGGGAATCCTCATGAATGTCCTGGTTAAAAAACTCAAGATCAACCATGAAGATGAAGGAGTGGAGATTCCTGAATATGAGGGAGAGAGGCGCAGTAATGAGTTTATCGAGTTTGAGGTCACTCCCAACTCTCAGCTCATTGGTCAGTCTATCTTTGACTTGAAACTTCCAGAGGAAGTGATGGTGGTTCTTATCCACCGGGATGATGATGATTTTATCCCCAAAGAAACCACAAAACTCAAACCCCTGGACCGACTCGTTTGTCTTGTGAACAAACGAGTCATTCCGGAGATCATTGCCCTATTACGCCATTCTCAGG
>Ga0100392_1006376_pt1 | contig 10267 bp, 9 predicted proteins | sample CryGeymeta201516_FD_81548 | JGI IMG/M metagenome (GOLD analysis project Ga0100392, IMG submission 81548) | Groundwater microbial communities from Crystal Geyser aquifers in Utah, USA - Crystal Geyser metaG 2015-16 | ecosystem: Environmental > Aquatic > Deep subsurface > Groundwater | place: USA... | reverse complement strand
TATCAAAATATGCCACCAAAAAGTCAGCATCTGCAGGATGAGCTTGAATTTGTTCTCTCATTTCAAGTTTGAATCTTGTATACGTTTCTTCATCTTGATGTTTAAATACAATATTTCCATTTTCGATTTTGATGTATCTTTCGAGTTGAGGATGTTGTTTGACAAGATGGAGAGCATATCCATCGACACTTGCTTTGTCTTTTAACATTTCAGAATATTTTTCTATTCCACTTGTTCTGTATAATAATGCTTTGTGAAGTACTTTTGTATCAAAATTTGAAGTATTGAGAATATTTTGATAGAGATCAATATCATTTCCATGATTTTTAGCAATTCATCTCCCAATATATGGACGAAGCAGAGAAATTTTATTTCCATTTATTTTTTGAATTGCAAAACCTGCTTTGTTTAAAGCACCAAAAATCGACCCTACATAAAGAGCTTGTTTTTCTGAATCTGTAATATCTTTAGCAATTTTAAGATGTTCGGCAAGCTGAGCAGGTCAAAAAACTCCAGACTCGATTTCCTCTTTGAGGGTTTTTAATCCTTCTTTTGCTTGAGTGTTTATTGCTTCTTTTCTTTCATCATTTTCAGGAACAGGAGTGATATCTGTTTGTCATCTATCAACTTGAGTATTTTGACTTAAATTTTCTTGTCTTTCAGTCATAAAAATATATTAAATTTGTAAAATCTTCTTCATTTTATCATATTAAAAAAATAAATGCAAATATTTGCATTTATTTTTTTGGTTGAGATTTGAGAAAATTTTCTGTTTGAGTTTGTAATTCAGAAGCTTTTTCTCTGATCAGAGTTATATTAAATCAATCTTTTCCATTTTCTTTTGTGACAACTCATGGAAGATCTATTTTTTGATGAGAAAATATTGATGTAAATATTTTCAGAGAATAGTTTCCTTTTCTATCTTGAGATATTTTTAAATCATACGTTTCATCTCAGATTCTTACTTCTCAGATATTAAAGTTTCTTCTTTGTGTTGCATAGACTTTTTCGAGTTGTTGAGTAAGTTTTTTTGTATCAAAAAGAGTTGTATCAGGAACAATATTTCCATTTTCATCTACATTTCCAGCATTTGCGTATGGTTTTTGTTCTGGAAGAAATTCTTGAGTTGGGATTGTTTTTCAGTTTCTTTCATCTTGTTCTGCTTGCATTTCTTGTCTGAATGCTTCTAATATTTCTGAATTTTGAGTATTTTCTTGTACTTGTTGAGAGAGCTTTTCAGTTTCTTTATTTGCTTTTGTATGATCTACTTTTTCAGGAGTTTTTTGAGATTTTTCTTGTAAAAATTTTTCTGCTACATATTTTCCTCAATCAATTTCTACAAAAATTAATCCATCTAAAACTTTTTTATTTCCTGTGAGAACTACTTCTTGTCATTTTTTTAAATTTTCTGTAATTTCACCTGTTTCATTTCTTACATTTAAAACTGTATTTACGTCAACAACACGAGATTTTCATTTGAGAGTTTCATCTGTTTTATTTTCAGCTTTTGAAAAATCAAGAGAATTTGAAGGAGATTTTTTTTCTTGTTGCATCGGAACTTCTTTTTCTTTTGTATCAGTTTTTTGAGTTGTATCTGCTTTTGAAAAATCTTCTTGCAATTTTTGTAAAGCTTGTTTTGTGTCTTCGCTGAGATCTTTATATTCTTCTCATAAAAGATTAATTTTTTCTGCTTGAAATTTATCTTTCATACTTCTTAATTCACCGATTTCTTTTTCACTGAGAGTATTATCATCTAAGAATAAATCTAAATATTCTTTAAAAGATTTTTCAAGAGGAAAAATAGTATTTTTTGGTAATCCTTCAAGTTCACTCGACACAGGAGGAGTTTTGTATTCGTTCATATTATTTATAATTATTATTAAAATATATTTTTGTTTTACACGTCAGATTTTTCTACTCTTGCCATTACACTTGTAAGTTTTTGGTCATATTTTGAATCAGTAGCGTATCAAGCTCTCCAGAGAGCAATTCCAAATTGGAGAGGATTTCTTCCTTTGTGTTCAGCTGGAAAATGTCATTTTGCGCTTGCTTCAGGATTTGCGTATTGAAAGGCTGGTTTATATCTTGGATTTTTTGTGAGAAATTGACCATATGCTTCAAATGATTCCTCCATATTTTTATGAGTTTTGAATTCTGCTTTTTCATCTTGGAGTCCATTTCCATAATCTTCTTTGGTCATCATAGCAACTCATTTTCCTTTAATTCAGAAATAGTTTCCGTGTTCACGAGCGAGTTTTGATCTTCCCCAACCAGATTCTAAAATACATTGAGCAACAGAGACTTCCCAAGGAATTCCATATTTTGCTTCAATCACAAGAGCGTGTTTTTTTGCTTCTTGTGTAAATTCAAGACGTTCTTTGTCAGTAATTGGATTGAGTTTTTCACGAGACATAAATTCTGCTTCTTCAGATTCAATTGTCATATAACTTGGACGAAATAAGCTTGCAAAAACAGTGAGAAGAGTTTTGAGTATTCCAGCAAATCCATCAACTTCATCAAGAGAATCATAATTTCATGAAACAAGATTTTCTTGAATAATATTTTTCTCAGCTGCAGTTAGGTCTGTTTGAGATTCAAGTTGATTCATAACAGTTTGCGTTTGTTTTTGATCTAATGGACGTGCTTTTCCAAGAGAACTTTGAGTTTCTCAAATAATTTTTTGTTTTTCAGCAAGGAGTTTGGTTATTTTTTCTTCTATTTCAGAAATTTGAGCTTCTAAATTTTCAACATCATTTTTATTTTCTCAGTCTCTTTGTTTTTCAAGAAGTGTTTTTTTCTCTCAAAGAGTTTTGAGTTCTGTTTCAATTTTTTGAAGTTTTTGTGTATTTTCTGATGATTTTTCTAAAGTCTCGCTCATATTTTTGTTTTTAAAAATTAAATTCTTTACTATGTTATCATAATTTTTTTATTTTTGCAAAAAAATGATTTTTTTATAAAATAAGCTCTATACATTCTTATAATATCTCAAAAAAATATGTTCAAACGTCTTATGAAATATGGGATAAAAAATATTCTTAGAAATAAATTTTTATCTTTTTCTTCTATTTTGGTATTGTGATTATTGATGTTTTTTGTCAATATTTTGATGATTATGCACAATCTTTCAAATACTTTGATTGAAAGTGTAAATTCAAAGTTGACTCTTTCTTTGTATTTGAAAGACGAATATCAAAGAAGTTCTCCTGATACGGAAATTTTACTTTCTCAAATAGAAAAACAATTTCCAAATATAATTCTTGATTTTAAATCAAAAGAAGAAGTACTTGAGGAAATGAGAAAAAAAGATCCAGCAATCGTTGAAATTGTTCAAAATATTAATCCACTTCCAGCAACGATTTATATTTCAAATATTCAAATTGAGCAATATGAAATGCTGAATACTGTGATAGAGTGAAAAGCTTTTATTTTATCAGATTTTCGTACCAATTCTACTTTTGATTATAGAAGTCAATATGAAAGAATTCAAAAAATTTTAACTATTTTAAATACTCTCAAGCTCGCACTCTATATTATTATTTGAGTATTTTTATTATCAATTTTTGTGATAACATATTCAATTATTTGAAATTTTATTTATCATTATAGAGATGAAATTGTGATTACAAGATTAGTATGATGATCAAATGGATTTATTTATGGTCCTTTTGTGATTCAATGAATGTTGTATGCATTTTTAGGTTTTTTGCTTTCAACAAATGTGTTTCTGATAGGAGCAAAAAATATGAGTTTTATTTTTACTAGACAAGAAGTTCAAGCACTTATTTTTAATGAAACTCTGGTGTGAGTTTTATTTCTACAAATTGTACTTTTTTTAGCTATTTGATGAGGAAGTGCGTATTTTTCTACTCATAAGTACATAAAAAATTAATAACTAATACAAAAAATATGTGGTTTTTTAAAGACTATGGAATTTTATGACAAAATGCAAGAAATCTCACATATATTGCATGATATAATGATGAGACTGCAAAAAATCTTGCCGATTCAAAACTCAAAACAAAAGATTTCCTCTCAAAAAAATGAGTTCAAGTCTCAGAGAGTATTTTGGTGATTAAAAAACATGAAGAATTAGAAAATTTTGATCTCAATGCAATAGAAATTCCTTTTGTAATTAAGCCAAATGCTTGATATGGATGAAAGGGAATTTTGATTATTGATAAAAAAGATTCAGCCTGAAATTTTATCACAAATGATGGAGATGTGTACACATATGATCAACTTATTTATCATATTAAAGAAATTTTAGACGGATTTTATTCATTATCTGGTTCGAGAGATAAAGTAATGTTTGAGAGAAAAATTATTCTTGATCATTCGATTGACTTGCTTTGAAAATATTGACTCCCAGATATTCGTGTAATTGTTTTTAATGGAGTTCCAGTTATTGGAATGCTTCGTGTTCCAACAGCAAATTCAAAATGAAAAGCCAATCTTCATGCCGGAGCGTGTGGAGTGTGAATTGATATTGGAACAGGAAGATTGACAAGTATTACTCAATTTAAAAAACTTATTAAATCAATTCCTGGAATTGGAGATGTAAGATGAATTTTTCTTCCTCATTGGGATGAAATTCTCAAACTTGCAGTAAAAGTCCAACAAATCACACAAATATGATATATTGGATGTGATATTGTTTTGGATGATACAGTCTGACCACTTTTATTAGAAGTGAATGTACGTCCTTGACTTGAAGTGCAAGTAGCAAATCGTATTCCTCTTTTGGAAAGACTCCAAAAAGTAGAAAAACTCAAAATTACTTCTATTGAAAAATGAGTTCGTCTTGGAAAAGATTTATTTGGATGAGATATTGAAGAAAAAATTAAAAATATTTCTTGAAAAAAAGTTTTAGGAAACAAAGAATATTTAGAATTATTTTTTGGAGAAAAAAATTATAGATGTATTACTGAAATCAAAACAAATAAACCAAATTCATATATTCACACAGATTATCTTTTGAATACTTTAAAATTTCCTGAAGAAAAAATTAAAAATGATACAGTGAAATTAAAAGTTTCTTTATTATGAGAATCTCGTAGTGTAAAATTTCACGTAAAACCTTTAGAAAAATCAAATGTTATACTTTGAAAAGAAGCTTTGTATGGATTTTTAGTTGATCCATTTAAGTATAAAGATTGAGATCTTCCTTTGAATAGTGAAAATGTAAATATTAAAGAAAAAAATATTGTAATTTTAAAATGATATGAAGAATTACTTCTCAAAGTAGATAAAAAACTCATGGAAATAGATAAAAAAATTAATCTTTTGAAAATTTTGTCTCCAAAAAATGTAGCTTCGGAAAGATTAAAATTTATTCAATCTCAATGAGAATACATTCCTCAATTTGAATATAACGAAGTAAAACTTGATATTCCTTTTTTGATAGAACAAATTCAAAAAATAGAAATTCCAGATATTCCACTCGGACATTTATATAATGAAAAAAAACAAGAAATTCTTCATAAACTTTTGTTTGTTCAAGCTTTTATGAAGCAAAATATAAAAGATATGAATAAATATTTAGAATTATTGTATGGAAAAATCAACCAAGAATACGTAGAAGTTGCTCAAGAGATTATTCAAGCAAAAGAAGATGTTTCTGATGAAGAAGAAAAATTAACTCTTGATGAAATTCGTGATTATGTAAAAAAATTTAATCATATTTATGATCTTCAACTTCAATTAGTAGAAAAAGAATCGTGAGCTAGATTTTCTCTCAAATGAGATAAATTATCAGTAGTATCTCGTGTTGGTATTTGAAAAAGAGAAATGAGAGCTGTAATAGCTCATGAAATAGAAGGGCATTATTTGAGAAAAATAAATGGAAGAAAACAAAAATTTTCTCTCTTTGCCTCAGGAACAGCAGGATATATTGTTACAGAAGAGGGACTTGCTATTTATAATCAAAGTAGATTTCTTACAAAAAAAGACCAAAAATATTATTCTATTTTTGAAAGATATTATTTTCTTGATATTGCGCTTAAAAATTCTTATAAAGATATGGTGCAAAAACACCTAGAATATTATAATAATGATTATTGACTTGTTTTTGCTTATATATTACGTATGAAAAGATGAATACGTGATGTGACTTCATCATATGTATTTACAAAAGATGTTGTATATCTTCAATGATATTTACAAATAAAAAATTATGTAAAAGATGGGGGAAAAATAAATGAACTGTATTTTGGAAAAATAAAATTATCAGATATAGAAAAAATCAAAAAATCAGATTTAGTACAATTTAAGCCAAACGACTTCAAATGTCCATTTTTTACATAATTGTATTAAAAAAGATTGTTCAAAAAAATTGATCTCAAAGTAGTGAAATAGACTTTTTTGTCAAAAAAATATTTCATTACTTTGGCTTCAATATTGAGTTTTATATGGTTTTTTAACTTTTTTATAAAAAAAATTTGCATTAAAAATATTTTTTCATATAATTCTTCTCGCTTTCAAGAAAAGCCACTTTGAAAATGGGGGTGTAGCTCAGTTGGTTAGAGCGCAGCACTGTCACTGCTGAGGTCGCGAGTTCGAGTCTCGTCATCCTCGCCATTTTTAAAAAAATGTTGGAATTTTTTCCCCGATTATGGGGCATTAGCTCAGCTGGCTAGAGCGCCTGCCTTGCACGCAGGAGGTCAACGGTTCGACTCCGTTATGCTCCACCATTTTTTTTAATTTTGAATAGTAAGATTATAAAAAATCTTATAGTTTTTTATTTATATTACACATCGTTTATGTGACTTAGTAACAAAAGACCGAGAAGGTTGAATTATGCTGTTAATCAAAAGAGGATTAAAAGTACATCTAAGGTAGCTAATGCAGTTAAACATTATCTATCGCTGAAAAAAAGAGTAGCTTTCGAATGAGAAACAAAATGGTTGTCTAACGCATTTGAGATTGTTACTAAAAAATTAAAAAAATATTGAATAAATATTAACAATATCTAAAATATGGCTAGATTAACTGGACATGCTCACAGAAAATTAAGAAGAGCAATTAAATTGATTACAAAAAAAATGAGAAAAAATAAAGCTTAATTTATTTTTCTCCTTCTTTTTATATTTTATTTTTTATCTATAATATTATGGCTTTTGATAGATCTAAACCACATATGAATATCGGTACTATTGGTCACGTTGATCATGGTAAAACTACTACTACTGCTGCTATCTCTACTGTTTTAGGACACATGATGGGAAGTGAAATTAGAGATTTTGCTTCTATTGATAATGCTCCAGAAGAAAGAGCAAGAGGTATTACAATTAATACTTCACACGTAGAATACGAAACAAATAATAGACACTACGCTCACGTTGACTGTCCTGGTCATGCGGATTACGTAAAAAACATGATTACTGGTGCTGCTCAAATGGATGCTGCAATTCTTATTGTTGCTGCTACTGACGGACCAATGGCTCAAACTAGAGAACATATTCTTTTATCAAGACAAGTAGGGGTTCCTTACATCGTTGTATTCATGAATAAATGTGATATGGTTGATGATGAAGAAATGTTAGAACTTGTTGAAATGGAAATTAGAGATCTTCTCTCTAAATACGATTTTCCTGGTGATGATACTCCAATTATTAGAGGTTCAGGGTTAACTGCTCTTGAAAACCCAACTGATATGGATAAAGCATACGGGGCTAAAACTATCGTTGAATTATTTGATGCTATTGAATCATTTGTTCCAGTTCCAGAAAGAGATCTTGATAAAGCATTTTTAATGCCAGTTGAAGATGTATTCTCAATTAAAGGAAGAGGTACTGTAGTTACTGGTAAAATTGAACAATGAGTAATTAAAGTAGGTGAAGAAATTGAAATCGTAGGTATCAGAGATACTCATAAAACTACTGTTACAGGAGTTGAAATGTTCCACAAATCACTTGATCAAGGTCAAGCTGGGGACAACGCTGGATTACTTCTTAGAGGTATTGAAAGAGATGATATTGAAAGAGGACAAGTTCTTGCAAAACCAGGAACAATTAAACCTCATACTAAATTCGAATCTGAAGTATACGTACTTACAAAAGATGAAGGAGGTAGACATACACCATTCTTTAAAGGATATAAACCACAATTCTACTTCAGAACTACTGATGTAACTGGTTCTATTGAATTACCAGCTGGAGTTGAAATGGTTATGCCATGAGATAATGTACAAATGTCAGTTGAATTACAAGCTCCAATCGCGATGACTGAAGGTCTTAGATTTGCGATTAGAGAAGGTGGTAGAACTGTTGGTTCTGGAGTTGTTGCAAAAATTCATGCATAATTCGTACCAAATTTAATGTAAATTAATACTAAGGAAGAAGCAATTCTTCCTTAGCATTTAGCTTATATTATTTGTTATTTAAAATAAAATGTCTGCAAAAAAAGCGTTGGAAAAAATGAGAATTATTGTTAAAGCTTTCGATCATAGATTACTTGATGAAGCTGTTAAAAAAATAGTTTTAGTTGCTAAAGATTCTGGAGCAACTGTTGTAGGACCAATTCCACTTCCTACTAAAGTTGAAAAAATAACTTTAAATAGATCTACTTTCGTTAATAAAGACGCAAGAGAACAATTTGAAATTAGAAGACACAAAAGAATCGTTGATATTACTCAACCAACTCCAAAAACATTAGAAATGTTACAAGAAATTAACATTGCAAATGGAGTAGGTGTTGAAATTAAGTCAATTTAGTAAGATTTTTTTAATAAAAATCTCAAATATTATTATTTTGTTAATAAAAAATTATGTCAAGAGTTTGTGAAATAACTGGAAGAAGAACTTGAACAGGAAATAAAAGAAGTCACTCAATGAGAGCTACTAAAAGAAAATATTATCCAAACTTATTCTATAGAAATATTAAAGATCCAGAAACTGGATTAGTATATAGAATAAGAGTTTCTGCTGCAGGTTTAAGAACATTAAAGAAAAAAGGAATTATTTAATATAATTCAAAAACATTAAAAGAGGTACACCGATATCTCTTTTGCCCAGGTGGTGGAATCGGTAGACACGCAGGACTTAAAATCCTGTTCCAAATCTGGAGTGCGGGTTCGATTCCCGCCCTGGGCACCATTACAAAAACTATTTGTTGAATAACGTATACCGTTAAACAGATCTATTCCTATATTATACGAATTTATCGAAAGGAAGAATTTTTTTCTTGGGTATACATGAAGGAATAATCTTAGATTATTCTTTTTATTTTTATTTATTTTAACACAATTATCATGTTAAAAATTAGATTAGCAAGAGCTGGAAAAAGAAATCAACCTTTTTTTAGAGTTGTTCTTACTGAACATACTGCTCCTACAAAAAGTGGTTATAAAGAAGTTTTAGGTTTTTTTAATCCTATTACAAAAGAATTTAAAATCAATAATGTAGAAGCTGTAAAAACTTACATTTCTCATGGAGCTCAATTATCTGAAAGAGTTGAAAAATTAATGAAATTTAATAATATTTCATTATAATCTATTCCCCTTCTACTTATTTTTTGAGTGGGAGGGGGTTTATTTTTTAAATTAATTCATATGAAAGAAGTAGAATTTTTAAAATTTGTTATTGAATGACTTGTGAATCATCCTCAAGATATTATGATTGAGAGAAAAGAAGACGAGCTTGGTATCCTTCTCACTCTTCAAGTAAATAAAGAAGATATGGGAGTGGTTATTTGAAAAAATGGAAATATTGTTACTTCTATTCGTTCATTACTCAGAATTTTGGGAACAAAAATGAATAAAAAAATTAATTTAAAAGTTTTAGATTAATTGTATTGCTTTTTTTCTTAAAATTGCTATAAATAAAGAAAGTTTTATATTTTTATCATGAAAATTATGTTTATTGAAACAGCATATGCAATTGCTCCTACAGGACAAGAAACAGGATTATTTACTTCAAGAATGGAGTTTGGAGACTTTGTATTAATGGCAATTTCTTTAATCGTTTTATTTGCCTGAGTGTTTTCAATTCTCTATATTTTATGGGGAGGAGTTCTTTTGATTCTTTCTGGTTGAAAAGATGAAAAAATTAAACCAGCAATTAATTCGATTCGTTATGCACTTATTGGGCTTTGAGTGATTGTTCTTTCAATATTTGTTTTCCCAAAACTTGCAGGACTTCTTGGACTTGATGTTTCAAAATATTCTTCACCAGATAAAATTTTTATGGAAATTAAAAATATTTGAGATAAAATTTTTTGAAATACATCTTCTTCATCACTTGATTATCCAAGCGATGTTCGTTCGATTGAT
>Ga0100392_1006371_pt1 | contig 10271 bp, 5 predicted proteins | sample CryGeymeta201516_FD_81548 | JGI IMG/M metagenome (GOLD analysis project Ga0100392, IMG submission 81548) | Groundwater microbial communities from Crystal Geyser aquifers in Utah, USA - Crystal Geyser metaG 2015-16 | ecosystem: Environmental > Aquatic > Deep subsurface > Groundwater | place: USA... | reverse complement strand
GGTGTGTGTGTGTATACAGAGCAGGCTAGGCACACGACCTAATAGAGTAACACCTAACTCCTGAGTCCTATCACAGGAGACAAGGTAAACTGCCGTAGTCCACCTGGGCTTAATTTGTGATTACCTGCTCGGGTCAATAGAATCTCCTCGGTTTGTACCTAAGCAGGACTCGTGCGCGATTTTGCGCGATGGGATCTTTCGCCAGTGCAAGATAGATCGAACAGCAGCAGAAGCCATCCAGCATTGGTTCAATACACACTAGTAGCTACGGGACCAGTAGATTAGACTAATACGTAGTAGTACAACAATCGTATTCCAAACAGGAATAAACAATTATTAAACTTTTGTCATAACCTGCATAAGCTAAGTAACCCACAAATGTCAGCTATGGCTTCAGGCAAACGAAGTGGAGAAACCCTTGGCGGAGGAACCAAAGGAAAAGATGTTCGTACCTCTAATATTATTGCCGCCAAGGCCATTGCCACGGCCATTCGTACATCCCTGGGACCTCGAGGAATGGACAAGCTCTTGCAACTACAGGACGGTCAAGTCTTAATCAGTAATGATGGTGCGACTATTTTGAAGAATATTCAAGTCTTGCATCCTGCCGCTCAAATGTTGGTGGACTTGAGTCAATCCCAAGATGTGGAAGCAGGAGATGGAACGACAACGGTAGTTGTCTTAGCAGGTGCCCTCCTGGAAGCCTGTTCCGGCCTTTTATCCAAAGGAATCCACCCCACTGTCATTGCTCAATCATTTCTGCAGGCAGCTGAAAAAACCTGTGAAATCTACAAGGAAATGTCCAGACCCGTGGCATTAACGGACAGAGAATCCCTTCTTGGCGCCATGGAAACTTGCTTGTCGAGCAAAGTTGTTGCTCAAAACAGTGACTTATTGGCTCCAATTGCTGTCGATAGTGTATTGGGATTATTGGGGATTACACCAGAAACTAAACCGGAAGATATTCCCTCTAATGTTGATCTACGGGATATTCGCATTTGCCAGCAGATGGGAGGAACCGTAGATGACACCGAATTGATCCACGGACTTGTGTTGAATGCGCCCAAAACCCAAGCTCCTGGTGCCCCTACTGTGATGGAAAATGCGAAAGTTGCACTGATTCAATTTTGTCTCAGTGCTCCCAAAACAGACATGGACAATACGGTCGTAGTGGAAGATTATGCCTCGATGGATCGTTTGTTGCGCGAAGAGCGAAAGTACATTTTAACCCAGTGCAAGGCTATCAAGAAAAGTGGCTGCAATGTTGTTTTGATCCAAAAGTCAATCCTTCGTGATGCCTACAATGAATTGAGTCTTCATTTTCTCGCCAAAATGGGGATCATGGTCCTGACAGACATTGAGCGCTCGGATGTTGGCTTTATCTGCAAGACACTCGGTTGCACTCCCATTGCCCATGCTGATCAATTAACCAGCCCCAACTCAGCCAAATATATGGGAGGTGCGGAAAAGGTAGCACATGTTTACTTGGAAGGCAGCGCTCATCGCGTAGTCAAGTTTACCGGTGTCAAAACCGACGCACCTACTATGACTGTCTTGATGCGGGGATCTAACACTTTGGTTCTGGCAGAAGCTGAACGCTCCCTCCATGATGCACAGTGTGTCGTTCGCAGTTTGATCAAGGAACGTGCCTTGGTGGCTGGCGGAGGTGCTGCGGAATCCCAGGCCTCGTTTGCCCTTGGGCAGTATGCTCGTAACGAATTGCAAGGCATGGCCGTTCCCTGCTTCAAGGCGTTTGCTGATGCCCTGGAAACAATTCCTTACACTTTGGCAGAAAATGCTGGATTGAAACCAATTGAAATTGTAACGCAGTTGCGAAAGATGCACGCGGATGGTGTGGTTGGAGCGGGAGTGGATGTCGTCAAAAAGAAGTCCAACACTAATGTGGATGGAGTCTCGGATATGTATGAACGCAACGTTGTGCAACCTCTGCTTGTGTCTACTAGTGCGATCAGGTTGGCGACGGAGACGGTTTGTATGATTTTAAAGGTGGATGATATGGTAATGATTGCTTAAGTCAAGGCTGGGCTGCTGAAGGGATGTCAAAAATAAAACCGATAGACACATGCATTGCTTCTTCGGTCCCCTTTTAATCCAGTACTAGCAATTGCGCTGTTTATCCGAAATATAGGTTGGTTAGCAGATTCTTCAGGCTCTTCCTGATTTTCCTTTACTAATAATTACTGTGTCGATGAAGACACATCGAGCGACGGGAATGTACGAAGGCCTATCCAAATAACGTTTGACATAGTTGCATAGTCAATCTCGGCTAAGAACTTCCGGCTTTTATAACGACACCTGATGTCTTACCTGGTGCTACCAGAAATATTCCCTCTTTCCCTCCTGCGGAGGCACCACCGCCTGCCAAAGGGAATGCCAGAGCCAAGGAAAACGGCGATGATTATTGAGAGGATGCAAGGGAAGACATAGGTGATAATTGGGAGGATGGTGGCGATAGTCACCAGCGATGAAAGGTGAAAGCAGATTTTTTATGGAATAACAACCTTGCGTAGAGAAAGATTATCGAACACTCGCAATACTAGCCTTCCCAGAAACAAGTGATTTCAAGCTATCCAATTTCTCTCTGTGTTCGAGCACAGAGTTCAAAAAGCGTGATAGTTCTGAAGGCATCCAAGATGCGCGTTCCTTTGATTCATAGCATTTGGAGCTAGATTCGTTCCATGCGGTTCTTAGCTCTTGGTGAAACATGAATCCCAAATGGCCTCCGTGATCTGTCCGTACCATGCGTATGGGACTACTACCATCGCAATCGCTGGACCTGTGCCAAGGAAAGGCGTCTGGATCGGGGTCAAAAAATGGGTCGTCCGCTGCATTCACAATCAAGGTCGGGATAGTAATGTTATCCAAGAATCGAAGGCAGCTACTTCTCCGATAGTAGTCAATGTTATCGCGAAATCCGTAAATTGGTGCTAGCACTGCGTTTTCTATATCGGCAATGGATTTTGCATTCGCAACTTTCTCGTAATCCACCTTTTCCCATTCCTGACTGCCCTCAAAGAGCTCCAATTGTTGCAGGCTGCGCTCTTTCAGTGACTTTAGCAGAAAGTTCATGTATACCAAACGATTGAATCCTGGTGCCTGCACAAAATTAATGTTGCGTTCTTGGTCAAAAGGTGCCCCGCAAACAGCTGCTCCATACACATTGAAGTCACGATGCGCCGCTTCGCCCAGCTCGCCCAAACATTTTAACACAACATTGCTGCCGAGCGAAAATCCGCTAAGAAACAGGGGAGGAGCCGCAGCGGCCGTCGGGTAGATTTCTTCCTGGTCCTTTTTCAGATGGCCTAAGAACTGCTTGACATCGTCTGTAAAACCTAAATGATATCCACCCATTTTGCGATTCATTTCTCCCGAGCAGCCACGAAAGTTCATGCAGGCAACATCAAAGCCATTCTTTAGATAAGCTGTGGCCATGTCCAAGCACAAGGATGATTGCGAGTTCGATTGGAGCCCGTGTAGTACAATTACCATACCCTTACTGGAAGGCTTTTTCGTTTCTCTGTTGCTAAATTTAAAATCCACATCGAAAAAATCATTATCCGAAGTTTCGAAGCGTTGTCGGCTGTCGTAAAATTCTCCCTGGTCGGGACTCGCAAAAAAGTCGGGAAACAATGATGCAGCTACGTTCGAATCTTTAACGTATTTGCAGGAATCACTTTTTCGCAGATAAACACCAGCAATCGTTTGGATATGGCAATTTGTCAAGGATGGAAGAGGATTGAATTCGGTTGGAGAGAATTGCGAGGCAATCGAGTGAGATAGTTCTCTGTATTTTTCTGCCAAGGAATTCGGACTGGAATCATCATGAGAGCTGGAAGAAGAGTATACCATCATGCAATTAGAAAGGGGGGACGGACGTAGGCTGTAGGATGACGAGAATCCTTTAGCAGCATCTTTTCGCAAAAGCACGAAAGAACAGAGGGTCAGGATGTGTCGAGCTCGGGTCATGCTGTTGGAAGAGTTGGAAGCGTTGGAATGCTGGAATTAAGGAATGGCGGAGATTGACTTCTAAATTTGATTTAAACGATTAAACCTGTACTTCCTGCTGTTACTGTAGCTAGCAAGGTCGCCAGACTATAGCAAATAGCAAGACGCAATACCAAGTCAGAGATGTAATCAGTAATGATGATGATGATGATGAACTACTACTACGCTACTAGTAGATTCGACTAGACTGCTACTACTAGGATTGACAATAATGTGGCGGGACAGAATGGTTTTTCTTGTTCTCGGTTTACCACGTCACGAATAAATGTGCGACTCCTAATTCGACAGAATATCTCGTTCTTGCAACTGACGACCAGCACTCGAAATGGCACCAATGAATTACAATCACTGTACAAAAAATAATCATGCTCTGGCATTGCCCCAACCCCACAAAACAGTTTCTCTTGAGTAGACAGTTTTCTGAAAGCTGGGTCGAGCAAACATGGTATCCATGTAGGACCGTACCATTGGAAATTGCTGTTCCAAATCTATCGATTTTTGTTTCAGACTATCAATGCCCGTCTCCATATGATATAGTTTGGGTACCAAGGAGCAATCTACCAGAGAAACTGAGGTTCCGTCTCCCACAAGGAATGGGCCTTTGCGCTTGACAGATGCCAAATGAGATTCTAATTTGCCAAGTTTTTCTTCCAACCCAGCCTTTAATTTTAAGTCCTCTTCGTCACCATCTGGTGTATGCTTCATATACTTTGCAATCGCAGGAAAAATACCGTCCAACACCGTTTCAGTAGCTTGCACTTCCTCAGCTTTGCCTTTGAGGCGCGGATCCTGGAACGTCCTATCCAAGTATTCTGCAATCACACTGGATTCTACATAACACTTCTTTTTGTGTTGGAGGGCTGGCATCTTTCCTCCATAATGCTCCTTCAGCCATTTTGGTTTGGTTTCTTCTGTGCTTGGTTTCAGGACACAGTTCTGTCCCTTTTCTTCTAGTACCATGCGGACAAAATGGGCAAAGGGACAATCTCCAGCGGAAGTGCCATCTTCTGCGGCCTTGAGATACAGTGTCATGCCATCCTCTGATTTCACATTTAATAAAAAGTTGACAAACAAATGGATGAGATTCAAAATTATAATAATATTATAATAATGATATTATTATCAAGGTGAACGGCAGGATGAAGAAGTTAAGCTGACAGGTAACATTCCGCTTCTCGTTACAAACTACAAACACTGCACATAGCACATGGGAGGGCTTTGTCCTTTGTCCGCATTCCGTTACCTACCTGGCAACCCGAGTGATTCAAAGCCTGGAATATCGTTTTGGTCAAACTTTTCCGTCATTTTGTGGTTGATTTATATAGTGTACGATATTATGATAGCAAAATCTGAAATACTTATTTCGTTGCTCTGCAGTTCGTTGATCGTTGATGTTTTGACAACCCCTACATGTGTTGTATTGTTTGATTTTTTGTTGTTCAGCTTTTTTGGAGTCAAGATTCGAAGAGCATCCAAAATTCAGGGTGGCTAGGACGCTCACAAGCTCACAATTATTGGGTCTTCATTTCGGAAATTGTAATTCTCTAGATGGACATTCATTCCGGCAGCTTCTTTAAAACCAGCACTAGAGTCACTCCTAGTCGTGCAGTGACTATGAAACGGGGATGTTCATTAAGTCTACGATGGCCAAATGGAGGCGGGATGCCAACGCATATCCAAGTATGAAAACAAACGTGAAGCCATCATGGCCGTGCTGGTCGACTGATTTTACTATAGTACGTACTGTACCAGGTACCAGGTACTGGTACACTGCAGCTTCTGCTCAACTAGCATTCCCGTCTACCTACCTGGTATTAGAGACAGGTTGGCCATTCAAGAACGCATTCTTGCTACTTCGCGTGATCTCCCCCTTCTACAGATAGATACTGCTGCGAAAAATTAACAAGACATTCCTCTACTATGAATTGCCACTCGTACTGTTGTCATTACATACTAAAAAATAGAGCACAGAGCACCAACTTAAATACCACATTAGATCAAGCAACAATATTGAGCAATCCACACAATTTGCAGCATGACAGAGTATCTACGAACAACAACAAAGCACGAAGGGTCTGTCCTCGAAATGCTCTTGGAATGCGAAAATACGGATGGATTGGGCGATAGCTTTAGTACCTTGGGTTTCCAAAGCATCTTCAGCGAGGATTATGGCGTCCCGATGGATGCCGCACCGACAGCGGTTAACAAATCCAACAAGATTGGTGCCAAGAAGATAAAACACAAATCAAAGGTACCGGCGTACAGTAGAAGTCATGGCACAGCCTTGGCGGCAGAAAAGATTATGGAAGAAGGGAAGGAAGACGAGGAGAGGAGTTTATTTGAACCTTCGATGAGCTTACAAGATCTATTACGCCAAAGGAACAAGAAGCATTCCTATCACCAATCATGGACACCTACTGCTACTGATGCAATACCATTCGAAACACCAGCAGCAAGTAGCAGCAGAGGTCCCTTTGTTGGGAATCGTTGGCTCGAAGGGGCTTCAAGGTCAAATTCTTGTCGCAGATTAAAGTACAACCATCAGGGCTTAGCAGATGAAAGCATGACGGTTAAAGAACTTATGACATGTGATGATATTGTTCATCAGGCACTGGAATTATCAGCTATTCTTCCCTCTCCAGTGATGACAAGGGCGTCGTCCTTTGGCGTTTTGGATACACCACCAAGAGTTCCTATACGGGAACGATGGGAAGATGGCAATGGAATGGCTAAGTCTTGTCGTCACTTGGTAGAGCACGATACTGCGTTATCGCACTCAAAAGAAGCAATGGTCAATCGGATAACAAGCCCTAATAGTTCCAAGTCCGTTCCTCACGTCAGCGGTTCGGCGGCAAGTGTCAGTCATGAAGTGCCGCCGTTGTCTCCCATTGTTCGTTCGAAACGTGTCTTGTCTCGAGATAACAAGGCATCTGCGCTGGCTGCTGGAGCGGCGGTACCGTCTCTGAACGGAAGAAGGTTTGTTTCGTACAGCCGATCCTTGTCGCGTAAGAATGTCAACCAAAATGAGGAACAGCCCCAAAAGTCATCGTCGACGCCGGCGTCACCTACTACTGGCAAGCAAGAAATCACTCGAAAGAACAGCGAGACATTTGATGAGAAAAATTTTACCTATAGAAAAAGCTCATTGTCTGATTTCTTTGAGAAGTCGAATCAAGAGCCACAGCAACGGCAGCAGAAACCTGCCGTTGGCACTCCAAGCAGTCCAGTGGAATTGACTTCGAAATTTGCCAAACACGTCTCGGATGCGCGGAAAAAGCTAGTCTCTATGGGGAAATCCCTCTCGCTGCATAATTTTGAAAACACGGAAGACCTCGACAGTCTTCCCCGTCTTACTCCGCTTCCAAGTGTCTCCACTATGAGCGTGAGTGGTAACACTTTGAGTGTAAGTAGCGCGTCGAAGTCTCCGTTACCTGGCGTCCGATTGCCTACAGCAAGTTCCCGTTCTCAAGTATCAGACATAGAAAGTCTGCCTAGCTTGGCAACCATGTCGACGCCAGTGAAATCGCCAGCAGTGGTGCGACCTAAATGGTCGCTCTCCGCTGGTATTCCAGAAATTTCCACGACGCCACTGACACCTGATGAAAAGATGAGTGAACAGAGCGAAGGAAATCATGTGGCTACGCTGCAGAGGAAAGCTAAACCAGCAGAGACAAAGGAAGATGAAGAAATAGCTCCTTGTCAAGTCAGCCAAAGCCCTGAGAAGGATGAAGTGCCTGTCTACTCCACAGAAGAGATCAGAAAAGAGGTTGGTTCGCTACACATGTCCTCTCTATTCCTTGCCCCTATTCAAGAAACCGAGACTAAGACAGTTGCATCCAAGAGCGCAAGCGCCACACCAGGACGAAGACAATTTAGTCGGCTAGCGGCAACACGCTCTGTCCAGTCATGTCGTCGCCTTTCGTTGGTCAAAGCGGATTTTCTCAATGGTGACTTGAAAAGGGAAGGGTTGCGCCGAGACCTCAAGAAGGAGGGATCGCGCCGTGATCTCAAGAAGGAGGGATCGCGCCGTGATCTCAAGAAGGAAGGATCGCGCCGGCGAGTATCTTCGTCCAGCAAGCAACGCTCCAGTCACAGACTTAATACCAGTGATCATAGGAGTAGCAATGGGCGCCCACCTCTTGAAAAACAGAGGTCTAGCCAAACATGCAAGAGCAGCAAGGAGAGACCCTCGATCGAGAAGCAGAAGTCCAGCCGCAGTCCTCGGAAACTATCTCGAAAACAAGGATCCTCCCACAAGTTGGTAACCCGTGGCAACGAAGATCGCACATTAGGCAACAGCGAAAATAACATCGATTTCAAGCGCAGAACAAGCCAACGAGCGTCCACGAAGAAAGAGAGATCGAAACGGTGTGGCATGTCGAGTTCGCTCCATAATCACACTGCCAGGCGACATTCGCACTCCAAGTCGCAGCAGCAACCCCGTTCTCATTCGGAGAGGCATTCTCGAACCGCTAGTACAAAGTGCGTGCCACTATCGTCCTGCAGCCCCGATCAGGCGAAGACACCAGCCTCGCCATCCTTGTCGCGTCGCCGTGTGATGATAAAATCGTCCACTGGCAAGCGTGATAGTTGTAGCAGCAGGTCCGTCAGGAGTAAGAGCAGTTCCTTGCAGCGAGCCTTGGAACTTTCTTTTAGCAAGGCAGAAGAAGCAGAGCGCTCAATGTCCGAAAGTAAAATGCAAAATTGGAGCGCTTCTTTCCGAAGCCGGTGTGCTAGCTTAAAAATAACTTCGGCTGCCGAATGCAATGGCAGGACTGCGACGAAAATCGTTTGGTAAATCAGTTTTACGTAATCTTGAAACACTCGCTATTGTCTCAAACTGGAATAACATAAGCAGCACCTTTGGACAACTAATCGAAAATTACTAGATAGGCGAGATATTTAAATTATTGCGCATATTGTTTTTCTGTCGACAGATTTTATCTTTTCTTTCTCTCTCGATTCTAAATATGCAAAATTACAAAGGAATTCATTTTGAAATATCCAGTGCTGAACCAAACTTTGCAGCTGAGTATTTCGCTTGCCGATGAATCTAGCCTTGAAAAGCAACAGATGTGATACTATAAACAGTTTCAGTTCCTGTACTGTATACATTTCCAACAAAGTTACACGTTTTTCACAGACCCTTTGAGAATATCAGCTGGAAAAATGCAGTTGTTTGGTTGTCCCTGTCGTTCCCAAACCAAAAAATAATATCCTCACTCTACTTTCAATGCTTCACCTTTGGAAGCGTCGCTTTTAAGCTTGGCCTTTTCCTTGTCTTTTCCTGGCCCGCCTTCCATCAATGCTTTGACCTGTCCTCTCGAGACAAATAGTTTGTCTTGAATGTCCACCAGACGACGGAGCACAAAAAATAAGAAAATAGAAGCTCCCGTAATAGTCGCATTCCGCTCGTTGTAAAACAAATCTTGCTTGTATTCACAGGTAATTCCCATATTGTACGCAGGCGCCAGATTATCATAAAACGGATGGAGGAGGGCATCGGCTACCGTACTAAAGTATCCAACATCCACGACAAGAATGGCGTAAACGGTATATTGAACAGGTGGGGAGGTCCAAAGGGATGCCACCCAGGAGTTCACCTTGCCCCGGATCTCATTGGACGGCATTGGCATACATAGCAGCCCCACAAAGAAAATCTCGATAAGAAGAAAGATCGACAGGATAAACCAAATAAATACCATGGTTAAAGAGGTGAGGCCGGAACAACTTTGTGTTTGAAGTTAGAAGGAGGAACGGCTCACGAAGGGAGGTACAGATCTTTACGCCCTTCGTTTTTGTGTACGCGTTGACTAGTCTACTACTCTAGTAGTAGGACTACAGTACCTGGTACTAGCTACTACTACTACTAGTAGCTAGTAGTAGTAGTAGTAGAGAGTAGCTACTACTAGTAGTAACTACTACTAGGGGGTCTACTACTACTACTACTACTACTAGTAGAGTACTAGCTAGCAGCAGAAAGGTCCGCCAAACTCCTATTTAAACCCTAATAGTACAGATACAAAGAGGTCCATACAAGCTTAAATACTGAGACGCAGTCGGAGTCGTGTTGAAATTTCACCATAATTTCAACATGATTTCAACACGTGTCAATACATTTCAACGGGGCCAGTGAAAAAGGTGTACTTGGGTGTACTTTTTTGGTGTACCAGTGAAAAAGGTGTACTAATTCTAACCCTAAACGGTGAAAAAGGTGTACTTTTTTCTTTAACCAAAATAAAATG
>Ga0100392_1006368_pt1 | contig 10273 bp, 8 predicted proteins | sample CryGeymeta201516_FD_81548 | JGI IMG/M metagenome (GOLD analysis project Ga0100392, IMG submission 81548) | Groundwater microbial communities from Crystal Geyser aquifers in Utah, USA - Crystal Geyser metaG 2015-16 | ecosystem: Environmental > Aquatic > Deep subsurface > Groundwater | place: USA... | reverse complement strand
GCCTCCTCGACCCGATCGGTCAGCTGGTCGATGATGAAACTGCCTGACCAGGGGTTCTCGCACATGTTCAGACCGAGCTCCCGCGCGATGATCAACTGGATCGCCACGGCACGACGAACCGACTCCTCGGTCGGCGTGGTAATCGCCTCGTCATAGGCGTTGGTGTGCAGACTGTTGCAGTTGTCGAACAGCGCATACAGCGCCTGCAGCGTGGTGCGGATATCGTTGAACTGAATCTCCTGGGCATGCAGCGAACGGCCCGAGGTCTGAATGTGGTACTTGAGCATCTGCGAGCGCTGATCGGCACCATAGCGCTCTCGCATCGCCCGCGCCCAGATCCGGCGCGCGACGCGGCCGATCACGGCGTATTCCGGGTCCATGCCGTTGGAGAAGAAGAACGAGAGGTTGGGCGCAAATTCGTCGATCTTCATGCCGCGCGCGAGGTAGTACTCGACGATGGTGAAACCGTTGGCCAGCGTGAACGCCAGTTGGCTGATCGGGTTTGCGCCGGCCTCGGCGATGTGGTATCCGGAGATCGAAACCGAGTAGAAGTTGCGCACGGACTGGTCGATGAAATACTGCTGGATATCGCCCATCATGCGCAACGCGAACTCGGTCGAGAAGATGCAGGTGTTCTGGGCCTGGTCTTCTTTCAGAATGTCGGCCTGCACCGTGCCCCGCACCATCTTCAGTGTATCGGTCCTGATCTTTTCATAGGTCTCGAGATCGAGTACTTCGTCGCCACTGATGCCGAGCATCTTCAGACCCAGGCCATCGTTACCCTCTGGCAGTTCGCCTTCGTAGCACGGCGGCACGCCATCCTTGAAACGTTCCGCCTTGAGCTTTTCGATCTGGTCCAGACGGCCCTGCCCGAACAGGTGCTTTTCGACCTGCTGGTCGATCGCGGTGTTCATGAACATCGCCAGGATCATCGGTGCCGGACCATTGATCGTCATCGATACCGAGGTCGTCGGTGAGCAAAGGTCGAAGCCCGAATAGAGCTTCTTCATGTCGTCCAGTGTGGCAATGGAAACCCCCGAGTTGCCGACCTTGCCGTAGATGTCAGGTCGCTCGTCCGGGTCCTCGCCGTAGAGTGTCACCGAATCGAAGGCCGTCGATAATCGTGCCGCCTGCTGACCGCGCGACAGGTAATGAAAGCGCCGGTTGGTGCGTTCGGGTGTGCCCTCGCCGGCGAACATCCGGGTTGGATCCTCACCGGCGCGGCGGAACGGGTAGACGCCACCGGTGTAGGGGTATTCACCGGGCAGATTTTCGCGCGCCAGGTAGCGCAGTCGATCGCCCCAGTCGCGGTAATCGGCCGCCGCGATCTTGGGAATGCGGTTGCCCGAGAGCGAGCGACGGTAGTTTTCACCGGTAATCTCGCGCCCGCGAACCGAATAGCTGAAGTGCTCATCGGTGATGCCCTTGCGCTTTTCCGGCCAGCTCTTCAGCAGCCGCAGATTATCGGCATCCAGTTCATCAAGGCGAGCGTTGTAGGCATGCCGAAGCTCGGTCACCGCGGCCGCCATGGTGTCCGGCAGCCCGTTCGAATCAGTCGGTGCCGCGAACGCCTGCAGCGGCTCAGGCAGCGCCGGATCACCCAATTCCTGCAGCGCCCGATGCAGGCTCTGCAGGCTCGAGGCGGTCTCGACCTGGGATTCGATCTGCCGATCGATGGCGCGCCCCTGTTCGGCGATCTCGGCCAGATAACGTTGCCGCTTGCCCGGAATCAGCGCCGTCGCGCGCGGCTGCTTCTCGCCGATCTCGAGCACCGGCGTCCAGGCACTCGCGTCCAGCGCCAGCTTTTCGCGCAGCAGGCGACACAATTCGGCAAACATCCAGGACACGCCCGGATCATTGAACTGGCTGGCAATGGTCGGATAGACAGGCACACTCTCATCGGCCAGATCGAACTTCAGACGATTGCGCTTCCATTGCTTGCGCACGTCCCGGAGTGCATCTTCGGCGCCGCGCTTTTCGAACTTGTTCAGAATCACCATCTCGGCGAAGTCGAGCATGTCGATCTTTTCCAACTGGCTGGCGGCGCCGTAGTCCGAGGTCATCACGTAGACCGGAAAATCGACCAGGTCGACGATTTCAGTGTCGGCCTGGCCGATGCCAGCGGTTTCGACCAGCACCAGGCCGAAGCCGCAGCGGCGCAGACATGCGATGCACTGCTGCAGCACCTCACTGGTGGCCCTGTGCTCGCGACGGGTCGCCATCGAGCGCATGAACACGCGCTCGGAGCGCAGTGAGTTGACTCGGATCCTGTCCCCCAACAATGCGCCGCCGGTGCGACGTCGGGTCGGATCGACAGCCAGCACCGCGATTTTCATGTCCGGGAAATACTGCAGAAAACGATTGATCAGTTCATCGGTCACTGAAGATTTTCCGGCACCACCGGTACCGGTCAGCCCGACCACAGGAACCATGCCGAGCGAATCATCAGGTTTCTGCAGCCGCGCCAGCTGGTGCTCGGACAGGGTGCCGTTCTCGATCGCGCTCAGGGCCGCGGCAATATCGACGAACGCCGGGGCACGGTCGGAAAACGGAAAACTGAATGGCCGATTCTGGCGCTGATCTCGGGCACGCACGGTCCGCTCGACGAGATCGTGGATCATCTCCTTGAGCCCCATTTTCATCCCGTCTTCGGGATGGTAGAGGCGCTCGACGCCATAGTTGTGCAGCGCAACGATCTCCTCGGGTGTGATGGTGCCGCCACCGCCGCCGAAAACCCGGACATGGGACGCGCCACGCTCGGCCAGCATGTCGACCATGTAGCGGAAGAACTCGTTGTGCCCGCCCTGGTAGGAACTGACCGCGATACCGTCGGCATCTTCCTGGATCGCGGCATCGACGATGTCGCGCACCGAACGATTGTGGCCGAGATGAATTACCTCGCAACCCTCGGCCTGGATCAGGCGACGCATGATGTTGATCGCGGCGTCGTGACCATCAAACAGGCTGGCCGCGGTCACGAAGCGCAGGGGCTGAACGCCGTTCCTTTGAGCAGGAGCAATCTCTGCAGCAGTCTGGTTCATGGGCGATACCAATCCGTGTTCCGAAACAATCCATTATTCTACCCGTTGGCGAAGTTTTCGCCGTTCGCAGCAGACGGCACTGCTCTGGCAGCGCGAAACTGGCCGAGCGATCGCTCGGATTGCAGGCTCTGGTATTCGGCGCCATGAGGGGTCATACTATTCAGATGAGCAACGTCCAGACCGCTTCATCCGAGCCTCGTCTCGCCGCGACGGATGAAATGACCCCGGCCGAAATGGCACGGCATGCCGAAGATGCAGCCCAGTTCCTGAAACTGATGGCCAACCCGCATCGGCTGATGGTGCTGTGTCATCTGCTCCAGGCCGAGCTTTCCGTTTCCGAAATCAACCGCCATGTGCCACTGTCGCAGTCGGCACTTTCGCAACACCTGGCTGTGCTGCGCAACAGCGGCATGGTTCAGACCCGCCGCAACCAGCAGACAATCTATTACAGCCTCGCCAGCTCCGGCGTCGAAGCGATCATCGCCCAGCTCTACGAGCAGTTCTGCAAGCCTGGCAACTGAACCTGGTCAATGCAGCACTCCAGTGCGGATTCGCTCAGCCAGGGAGGTGGAACAGCCGGCGCACCTTCAGCATGCCGTCGGACTCGATTCGGCCCAGACCCAGAAACCGCGAACCCAGGTACATCTTCACCCCATCCTCGGCCGGAAGCTCCGTGCTCACGACTCGGCCTTGCGCCACCGCAGCGGCCTGATCTGCACCCAATTGCACTGAAGGCCAGTCCGGCAAGGCCGCATCGGGCGCAAGCAGCAATGCCCGGGCTTGTTCCACCGACATTTCCTGCAAGCGATCCAGGGTCACTGCGTCGCGCAACTCGAATGGTCCGCTGCGAGTGCGCCGAAGCCGGGTCAGGTGCGCCCCGCAGCCCAGCATGACGCCAATGTCCATGGCCAGTGACCGAATGTAGGTGCCCTTGCTGCAATCGACCCGGATCGTCATCCGCGGCAAGTCGAGCTTGAGGAGTTCCAGCCGATCGATCCGGACCGGTCGCGGCTTGCGCTCGATCTCGATGCCGGCACGCGCCAGCTCGTGCAGCCGCCGACCCTGGTGCTTCAGCGCAGACACCATCGGTGGCACCTGCAGAATCGGCCCACGAAACCGCACCAGCACTGACTCGAGACCCTCCACCGTTAGTGCCGGAACCGGCACGTTGGACGTGACCTCAGCGTCGGCATCGCCGGATCGGGTCGAGATACCAAGTAGCAATTCGGCCTCGTAGGACTTGTCGGCGTCGAGCAGAAAGGCCGAAATCTTGGTCGCCTCGCCGAAACACAATGGCAGCAGGCCGGTTGCCATCGGGTCCAGAGCGCCGGTGTGACCCGCCTTGCGTTCATCAAGACAGCGTTTGGTCCGCGACAGCGCCGAGGTCGAAGTCATTCCATCGGGCTTGTCCAGCAGCAGGATTCCGGACACGGCCGGTGATTTTCTGCTCATCGCTTTTCTCGTTTCCCGGCGACCAGTTCAAGAATACGCGTGCGTACCGGCTCGACCAGCTCGGAGAGCAGCTGCTCGTGCGGCACATCATTGGCGGTGATTCCGGCCAGCGGCCTGATCCAGCCGCGCTGGAGCAAGCGGTCGTGGAACAGGGCCATGTCGCGCGCGGGCAGCCACCAGCCACGTCGGGTCAGCGCAGACCGCAGCGGCGTCAGTTGCGGCGTGGCTTGGCGCAATGCGGAAAAAGCCCGCGAATGGAACCGGGTGCCCAGATGCAGCAATGCCACCGGCCTTCCGCTATAGCAGGCTTCGGCCAGCATCGATGCGCTGTCGCCGGTGACGGCAAGCGCGTCGGCCAGGTGCAGCAACGCCTGGTAGGGATTCGATACGTCACCCCGCCAGGAATGGAACATGGCCGGTGCCTGAAGCGTATCCTGCAGCTGTCGGAATGCCGCTTCGGGAGTTCTCGGACTACCCACGACAACCGCGCTGCCGCCGGAACGCTTCAGCTCCCGGTCCAACTCCCCGGCCATCTGAACAGCGCATGATCCGGTGAAGCGGTAGCTGCCGGAGTCACCGCCCAGCAGCACGCCGAGCAACGGCCTCGGCAAGTTGGCAAAGGCCTCACGCCATTGCGCCACGAACCCGGTCTCGATCTTGCGCGGCAGGTTCAAGGGCAGATCGACCTGGAGCAGGTTGTCGGCCCGGGGCAGGCCGTACTGCGGCGTGGTGATGACCAGATCGAACCAGTCGAGCGGTGCCCAGGGCCTGCCGATGCAAACGATACCGGTGCGTCCGCCCGAACTCAGCGCAAGCCGCCGCGCATCGATCACACTGCGCCCCCCGGCGATCAGGGCAAGATCCGGCCACGGCGGCCCCGGGCCGTCCGGAGGCCCGGCGGGCAATCGTCGAGCCGCGCGGATGCGGTCGACGAGTACGCGCCTGATCGGGTCGATGCGATCGATGCGCTGTACTTCGGCATCGACCAGCTGCACCACGCTCTGCAACTGCTGCATGTCGCCAGCACCGGGCGGCGCAAACAGCCAGGCGCTCGGCCCGATGGGCCGCTGCTCGAACGAATCGGGGGAAGTCATCTGCAACCGTAATAAATTTTAGTGATTATAATTGACAGTTCAGATCGCTTTCGCTAACATGCGCAGCTTGTTCGCTGGGGCCATAGCTCAGCTGGGAGAGCGCTACAATGGCATTGTAGAGGTCGGCGGTTCGATCCCGCCTGGCTCCACCAGATTCTCCAGCAGCACAATGATCCTGGGCCGTAATCGCTTGTTTTTGCTTTACGTCCCCTTCGTCTAGAGGCCTAGGACACCGCCCTTTCACGGCGGCGACGGGGGTTCGAATCCCCCAGGGGACGCCAAATGAAGAAGCCCGCCGTGTGCGGGCTTTTTTATTGGGTGGACACGGAACGACCAATCGACCAATCGACGAACCAAAAACCTCCCTCCCCGCTCAACTCCAGTCGCCATGCGAGTGCAGATGGCGATGCTGCGTACCGTCCTGATGTCGATGCAAGTGCCGGTGCGCCAGGTTGGCCTCGACCAGCAACTCGGTGTCGGCCAGCGCCACCTCCAGCAGACCGTCGAACAGAATGCGACCCGCTTCGGAAAGAACCAGTGCCCGCTGCCCCAGCTCGACCGCCAGTGCCAGGTTCTGTGTAGTCGTCATGACTGCAAGCTGCGTTGCCCCGGCAAGATGGTCGATCAGCCATCCGATTGCCCGGGGATCGAGGTTGGCGGTTGGCTCATCGAGCAGCAGAAGCCGCGGCTCGCAGGCCAGCACGCAGGCCAGCGCGAGCCGTTGTTTCTCGCCCCCACTAAGGGCGAACGGCGCTCGTTCGATGTGTCGCTCCAGCCCCAGCCGCCTCGCCCATTCCAGTGCCAGCCCCTCGGGATTCGGCTTGCCGAGCCGTTGCGGTCCGTAGGCAATTTCCTCGCCCACGCTGGGGTTGAACAGCATTGCCTCCGGATGCTGGAATACCAGACCGACGCTGGCTCTGAACTCGCGGCGCCAGTCCTTCGCCGCCAGACCGGCTCGATCCAGTCTCCTCCCTTGGTAACGAACGATCCCGGAATCGGCAAACAGCAGACCGTTGGCCAGCTTGAGCAGCGTGCTCTTGCCGCAGCCATTGGCACCCAGAACCACAAGCCGCTCACCCGCGGCAAGATCGAAACTGACATCATCCAGTACACGCCCGCCATCGCCGTAGCCAAATGCAACCGAATCGAATTGCAGCATGGCCATTTCAGGAGTGATTTCAGTCGCGATCATCGAAGAATCCACGAGATTGCATCCCCTGGGTCAGGGCTTCGGCGTGTAACTCGGCCTTTTCCATCAACGCCGCTGCCTGGCGTCCGGCACCCCGCATGCGTCCACCCAGCGCAAGCGGGACCGGGTTACGGCTTGTGAAGCCGAATCGGAAATCCGCAGCCAGCCGCTGCAGCGCCCGGATCTGGCCTTGCGCCAGGACAAGCAGGAACTGCAGACCTGGCGAAAAATCCAGCGCCCGTTCGAGACGAATTCCCTGGCTTGCCCACAGCGTCAGCAGTGCCAGCACAACCACCCTGAGATTCAGCCTCAGGACGAATTCCAGCCAGGGGCGCTCATCCAGCACCGCATGGATCGCGAAGCCGAGGCTGACCGTGATATTGACCAGTGCGATAGCCACAAGCACGCGCTTGAGCGCGCCGGGGAGACCACGCCCGTATTGCGCAAGAATCAGTGCCAGCAGCACGCCGAGCAGCGTCGGATCGTGCAATTGACTGATCACCACGACCGCCGCCAGCCAGGCGAGCAACAAGCAGCGATCGCGCTTGGCATTCATAACGCAAGCCTGCGCGTCGGCAGACTTGCCAGAATCACAGCACTGAGCAGACCTTCGATCGCACCGATCAGCAGGTGCGGCAGCACGATCACCAGCAAGGTCACCCCGGTGCGGAACGGAAAATAGAGCGCTTGACCACTGCTGTCCTGACCCAGCAGCGGCTGGATGCCCAATACCAGTGCGATCAGCGTGGCTGCCACGGCGATGCCTGCCCAGACCGGCAACAGCACAGCCAGCATCGACCATCGAGTTGCCGCCAGTCGTCCGATCAGCGCACGATGACCAAGCGCGATCACGCCACCCCCGACCAGGCCCATGCACAGGGCATTGATCGGCAGCGTCGTGATGCCACCAGCGCCGAACACCACGGCCTGCAGCAGCAGCATCAGGCTGAACGCCAGGAAGGCGGCCCAGAAGCCGCAGGCAATCACCAGCAAGCCGATCCCGATCAGGTGGGCCGAAGTCCCCCCCGGCAGCGGAATCATGATCGTCGAAAGAACGAAGGCCAGCGCCGTCAGCACCGCCAGACGCGGGATCAGACGCTCATCCAGGCGCCGAGTCAGACGGCGCACACCCAGGGCCCAGACCGGCGCAACCAGCGCGGTAGCAGCCAGGTAGACCTGCGGTGCGATCAGCCCGTCCGGGATATGCATTCAGAGGTCCCGGCGGCGGCGCCAGAGCATCAGCAAGCCACCAAGACCGAGCACGTAACCGATGCCTGCCGCAGTGGCCGAGAGCCGCCCGGCAGGCGCGATCTGCCGCTGCGGCGCAATATCGAGCGCAAGCTGCCCGGCACTGACCACCACTTCGACTTCAGCGCCATGGCCGTCGTCGGTCGCCATCAGCAGTCGCCAGGTGCCCGGCGCATCGGGAACGAACACCGCGCGACCGAGTGCATCGGTGCGACCTTGTAAAAACAGCGTCCGCCGGTCCGGCGCGAACACACGGAAACCCGCATCGGCCAGCGGGGGCAAGTGATGAGAACTGAATCGAACTACGACCGCCTCGCCGCGCTCCACATGGTAGTCGACACCGTGTGCGCTGGCGTCGGTCGCTGCCAGCAGCAGAAACAGGGTCACAAGCAGAGTCGCAAGCGGAATCCCGTGGGCGCCAGCGCGCGCGGACTGAAAGGCAAATCGGCTGGGTCCAGTCATGCTTTACTCCCGCAAGGGATCAGAGTATGAAATTTACTCCTGTTTTTCTTACCTGAATCTGCGGCAGATCAAATTTTCCTGCGCCGGCGCAACCGATTCACGGGCCGCACTGGGAAATTGATGAGTCAATCTCGCGGCGTGATGTGCTCGTGCGGATCGCCAGCACTGGCGCCATGTTCATGTCGATCGGCCGCGACTGCGACAGGCACCAGGTGCAGATCGCCGTGCCGAACGCCACGCCGGGCGATGACTTGATCGGAAAATCGCCGTACCCGATCGAGCGGACCACGCAATACGCAGGACTCCAGGCAGTGATCATGATCAAGATGCACGTGCAGTGTCGCCACGCTCAGGTCGTGGTGCTCGTGTTGGGCTTCAGTCAGCCCGGCCGCCAGATCGCGGCGGTGATGATCGTAGATATAGGTGAGAATGCCGATGCAATCCCCGTCCGGATCCTGCTCACTTCGTTGCCGGGCAAGAAAGCCGCGCAACAGATCGCGCACGGCCTCCGAACGGCTGGAATAGCCGAGTCGCCGGCGGTAAGCTTCGAAAGCCTCGGCAAGTTCCCGGTCGAGCGATACCGTGAAGCGTTCGGTCATGGTCAAGGACTCCTGTCGGAACAACTGGATCGCGGCCCGGGCGCACCAGGTTGATTGATGCAAGACAAAATTCCACCTCGGCCCGCTCGGCAGAATACGCCCCATTATCCATTGGGATGATCGCGATGCATGGAGTTCGAAATCGTCTGGCACAGACTCTGTTCTGGCTGGCAATCCTGTTGGCGCCGGCGCCCGGTCTGGCAGACCCAGGCGCGAGGGTGCACGGCTACGTATTCAAGAGCGCGACCTGTCCGCACTGTCAGGCGCAGCAACCGTGGATCGAAGCACTGGATCGTGCCGCGCCCGGATTCGAAGTCGAATTCTTCGAGATCGTTGCAAGCCGCGAGCATCACGAACTGCTGCGCAAAATGGCGGCGGCGCACAATGTGCGGCCGGGCTCGGTCCCGATGGCATTCATCGGTGGCCGCGTCTGGGTCGGCGACTCACCGCAAATCCGCAATGAAATCGAGGACCATGTGGCGCGTTGCGTCGAACAGGGCTGTCCGGATTCGCGGGCCCTCTCAATGCCCGATGCGGTTGACGAGGCGCCGACGAGTGATGGCGCGACGGTGATCAGGATTCCGCTGCTGGGCACGATCGACCTGAGCTATCAGCCGCTGTTGCTGAGCACCGTGATCATCGCCTTCGTCGACGGCTTCAATCCGTGCTCACTGTGGCTTTTGAGCATTCTGATCGCGCTGGTGCTGCACTCGGGCTCGCGCAAGCGGGTGGTGGTGGTTGGACTGACCTTTCTGACGGTCACCGCGACGATCTACGGTCTGTTCATGGTCGGCGTATTCAGCGTGCTGGCCTACGCCAGTTTCCTGCCCTGGATGTACTGGATCGTGGCCGGATTCGCGCTGGTATTCGGCATCGTCAACGTGAAGGACTACTTCTTTTTCAAGAAGGGGCTTTCCTTCACCATTGATGATCGACACAAGCCCGGCATCTTCCGCAAGTTCCGCGAACTGATGACCAATGGTCAATCGCCGCTGGCACTGGCCGGAGCAACCGCGGTCATGGCCTCGGGGATCGCGTTGATCGAGCTGCCCTGCACCGCCGGCTTTCCGGTGATCTGGGGCGGACTGGTCAGCACCCATGAGGTCGGTGCGTGGGGCTTTGCCATGCTGCTGACGGTCTACCTGGTGATCTACCTGCTCGATGAACTGATCGTGTTCGGCGTCGCCG
>Ga0100392_1006362_pt1 | contig 10282 bp, 5 predicted proteins | sample CryGeymeta201516_FD_81548 | JGI IMG/M metagenome (GOLD analysis project Ga0100392, IMG submission 81548) | Groundwater microbial communities from Crystal Geyser aquifers in Utah, USA - Crystal Geyser metaG 2015-16 | ecosystem: Environmental > Aquatic > Deep subsurface > Groundwater | place: USA... | reverse complement strand
TGCGCGCCATCGCCGACGCGCTCAAGGCCGACGGCGAACTGATCCTCGCCACCGACCCCGACCGCGAGGGCGAGGCGATCTCGTGGCACCTGCTGGAGGCGCTGCGCGCGCGCAAGGCGCTGAAAAAGGATGCCCCGGTCAGCCGCGTTGTGTTCAACGCCATCACCCGCTCCGCCGTCACCGAGGCGATGAAGGCCCCGCGCCAGATCGACCAGCCGCTGGTGGACGCCTATCTGGCGCGCCGCGCGCTCGACTATCTGGTGGGCTTCACCCTGTCGCCGGTGCTGTGGCGCAAGCTGCCCGGCGCCAAGTCGGCGGGGCGGGTGCAGTCGGTGGCGCTGCGGCTGATCGTGCAGCGCGAGATGGAGATCGAGGCGTTCCGCCCGCGCGAATACTGGAGCGTGAAGGCCGAACTGGTCACGCCGCGCGGCGAGACGTTCGAGGCGCGGCTGACGACGCTGGACGGGCGCAAGCTCGACCGCTTCGACCTCGCCACCGAGGCCGACGCGCAAGGCGCGGTGGACGCCGTCGCCGCCGCCGCGCTGAGCGTCGCCTCGGTCGAGGCGAAACCGGCGTCGCGCAACCCGTATCCGCCGTTCATGACCTCGACGCTGCAACAGGAGGCCAGCCGCAAGCTGGGCTTCGGCGCCAGGCAGACCATGAGCACGGCGCAGCGGCTGTATGAAGCCGGCTGGATCACCTACATGCGCACCGACGGCGTGGACATGGCGCCCGAGGCCGTGACCGCCGCGCGCGCCGCCATCGGCCAGCGCTATGGCGAGGTTTACGTCCCGAAATCGCCGCGCCTCTACAAGACCAAGGCCAAGAACGCGCAGGAGGCGCACGAGTGCATCCGCCCCACCGCCTTCGACAAGGGGCCGGACGCGGCGGCGGCGCTGGAGGCGGACCAGCGGCGGCTCTACGAGCTGATCTGGAAGCGCGCGGTCGCCAGCCAGATGGAGGCGGCGCGGCTGGAGCGCACCACCGTCGAGATCGCGGGGCCGCGCGTCGGCCTGCGCGCCACCGGCCAGGTGGTGAAGTTCGACGGCTTTCTCAGGGTCTATGAGGAAGGCCGCGACGACGACGACAGCGAGGACGGCGCCCGCCTTCCCGAGATCCGGCAGGGCGAGCCTGCGCGCAAGGCGGCGCTGAAAGGCTCCGCCATCGCCGCCGAACTCGGCCGCATCGCCGCGCGCGACGAGGCGGTGATCGCCGACGACGACCGGGTGGCGGGCGCGGTCTGCGCGCGCGACGAGGCGATCCTTGGCGTCCAGAGCCACACCCAGCCGCCGCCGCGCTATACCGAGGCGACGCTGGTCAAGCGGATGGAGGAGCTCGGCATCGGCCGCCCCTCCACCTACGCCTCGATCATCGACACGATCCAGAGCCGCGACTATGTGCGCAAGGACAAGAACCGGCTGATCCCCGAGGACAAGGGCCGGCTGGTGACGGCGTTTCTTGAGAGCTATTTCCCCCGCTACGTCGAATACGACTTCACGGCGGCGCTGGAGGAGGAGCTTGACGAGGTCTCCGGCGGGCGCGCCGACTGGAAGGCGCTGCTGCGGCGGTTCTGGGACGACTTCTCCGCCGCCGTCGGCGAGACGAAGGAGTTGCGCATCTCCGAAGTGATCGAGCGCATCAACGAGGCGCTGGGGCCGCACCTGTTCCCCGACCTCGGCGACGGGGTCGATCCGCGCGCCTGCCGCGCCTGCGAGGGCGGGCGGCTGAGCCTGAAAACCGGCAAGTTCGGCGCCTTCATCGGCTGCTCGAACTATCCCGAATGCCGCTTCACGCGGCCGCTGGGCGGCGCCGAGGAGGGCGCGGAAGGCGGCGCCGACCGGGTGCTGGGCCATGACGACGCGGGAACCCCGGTGCACCTCAAGATCGGCCGCTTCGGGCCTTACGTGCAGCTTGGCGAGCCGAGCGAGGACAACCCCAAGCCCAAGCGCGCCTCGGTGCCCAAGGGCGCGCCGCTCGACGCGCTCGATCTGGCCAAGGCGCTCGACCTGCTCGCCCTGCCCCGCCTGATCGGCCCCCACCCCGAGGACGGCGAACCGATCGAGGCCGGCATCGGGCGGTTCGGACCGTATGTGAAATGCGGCAAGACCTACGCCAGCGTGCCCAAGGACGAGGATGTGCTGACCATCGGCATGAACCGCGCCGTGGATCTGATCGCCGCCAAGCGCGCGGGCTTCGCCAGGCGCGGCGGCGCGACGGCGCTGCGCAGCCTCGGCGAGCACCCCGACGGCGGCGCGGTGGAGGTGTTCGAGGGCCGCTACGGCCCCTACGTCAAATGGGGCAAGGTCAACGCCACCCTGCCAAAGGAGCTTGCGCCCGACGCGGTGACGCTGGCCGAGGCGCTGCCGGTGCTGGCGGCCAAGGCGCCCGCGAAAAAGACCGCGAAAGCCAAGCCCGCAAAGGCGAAGGCGGCGAAGCCGAAGACCGCCGCCGCCAAGACCAAGGCGCCCGCAAAAACCGCAAAACCCAAGGCGGCGCCCAAGGCCGGGTCGCGGCCCCGCGCGCGCAAGGCTGCGGGCGGCGCGGCGGGCGACGAGGGCTGACCGCGCGCCATCCCGGGGATGGTGGCGGCGCGTCTGAACGACGCCGCGCCGGACGCAGCCCCGGCCTTGCGCGCCGCAACCTCTGCCGGACTGCGCGATGACGCCCGAACGGCCCCGGCTCAGGGGCGGGTCGGCGACAGCGGCGGGCGACGAGGGCCGCTCGCGCGCTATCTGGCCCAGGCGAAGCCAGACCGGAGACGCCCGCGCCATGCGCCTTGCCAGCCTCGCCCTCGCCGCCCTCGCCCTGCTGATCGCCTGCGGCCGCGCCCCCGCCCCTGCAAGCGACAGCGGCAGGATCACGCTTACCCATGACGGGCGCGCGCGCACGGCGATCCTCGACGCCGCGCCGGACCTGCGCGACGCGCCGCTGCTGATCGTGCTGCACGGCGGCATCGGCTCCGCCGCCTTCGTGCGCCGCCGCGCGGGCGTGACGCTGGCCGCGCAGGGCTGGGCGGTGGCGTGGCCAGAGGCGCTGGACGACTGGAGCGACGGCAGGCGCGACGCCGACGGGCGCCCGTTCAGCGACGCCGACGACGTGGGCTTTTTGCGCGCGCTCGCCGACACACTGGCGGCGCAGGATGTCGTGGACCGCGACCGGGTGTTCGTCGCCGGGCCGTCGATCGGCGGGATGATGACCCTGCGCGTTGCCTGCGACGCGCCCGACCTGATCGCAGGCGCCGTGGTCGCCATCGCCGCGCTGCCCGAGGGGCTGGACTGTCTCGCCGACGCCCCGCTGCCGACGCTGTTCCTGCACGGCAGCGCCGACGCCATCGTGCCGCCGCAGGGCGGGCGGATCGGCGGCGACAGCATCTTCATCCGCGACCGTGGCCGTGTCGGCGCCATCGACGACACCGTGGCGCTGTTCGCCGCGCGCAACGGCTGCGACGGCTTCGCCGAGACCGCCCTGCCCGACCGCGACCCCGCCGACGCCTCGCGCGCGCTGAGGCGCGACTATCGCGGCTGCGCGGCGCCGCTGGTCCACTATGTGGTCGAGGGCGGCGGCCACACCTGGCCCGGTTCGCGCCCGTTCCCGCTCGGCGCCGCGCTGCTCGGCGCGACCAATCGGGATTTTTCCGCGACCGCCGCCATCGAGGCGTTCCTGATCGGCCTCGCGGGCGACTGACCGCGCCGAAGATGGGCGCCCGCGCGGCTTTCCGCCTAAACTTTAGGCATTAACGTCATGACGGGCGCAGGCGTGAATCCCCTCTGGAAACTTGCGCCGCGCTTTGCTCTGGTCACAATACAGACATGGGAGCGGCGCGATGTTCGACGAGATGATGGGCAAGGACGGCGCGCGGGCGCCCTATCACGCCGTCGCGCGCTGGCTTGAGACAGTGGGCGCCGACGCGCTGGAGCTGAAGCGGCTGGAGGCGGAGACGCTGTTTCGCCGCATCGGCATCACCTTCGCGGTCTATGGCGAGGGCGGCGACCCCGAGCGGCTGATCCCCTTCGACCTGATCCCGCGCGTGTTCGCGGCGGAAGAGTGGCGCACGCTGTCGCGCGGCATCACCCAGCGGGCGCGCGCGCTCAACGCCTTCCTGCACGACGTCTATCATCGCGGCGAGATCCTCAAGGCCGGCGTGATCCCCGAGACCCTGGTTTTTCGCAACGACGCCTTCCTGCCCGAGATGGTCGGCGTCGATCCTCCGGGAAAGATCTACAGCCACATCGTCGGCATCGACATCGTGCGCACCGGGCCTGACGACTTCATGGTGCTGGAGGACAACTGCCGCACGCCCTCCGGCGTCTCCTACATGCTGGAGAACCGCGAGATCATGATGCGCATGTTCCCCGACCTGTTCGCGGGCGGGCGGGTGCAGCCGGTGGACAGCTATCCCGACATGCTGCGCGCGACACTGGAGGAGGTCGCGCCGAAAGCCTGCAGCCAGGACCCGACCTGCGTGGTGCTGACGCCGGGGCCGCTGAATTCCGCCTATTACGAGCACAGCTTTCTCGCCGACCAGATGGGCGTTGAACTTGTCGAATCGCGCGACCTGTTCGTGGATGAGGGGCTGGTGTGGATGCGCACCACGCAAGGCCCGCGCCGGGTGGACGTGATCTATCGCCGCATCGACGACGACTTCCTCGACCCGCTGGTGTTCCGCGCCGACAGCGTGCTGGGCGTCGCCGGTCTGATGAACGCCTACCGCGCGGGCGGCGTGACCATCGTCTCAGCCCCCGGCGCGGGCGTGGCCGACGACAAGGCGGTGTATGTCTATGTGCCCGAGATGATCCGGTTCTATCTTGGCGAGGCGCCGATCCTGAAGAACGTGCCGACGTGGCAGTGCGGCAAGCCCGAGGACCGCGCCCATGTGCTGAGCCACCTGGGCGAGGTGGTGGTGAAGGAGGTCCACGGCTCCGGCGGCTACGGCATGCTGATCGGCCCGAAATCCACCAGAGCCGAGCAGGAGGCGTTCGCGAAAAAGATCGAGGCCGACCCCGGCGCCTTCATCGCCCAACCCACGCTTGAACTCTCCACCGTCCCCTCGCTCAGCCCGCTGGGGCCAAGGCCCCGTCATGTGGACTTTCGCCCCTACGCCCTTCTCGGCAAGGAGGTCCGCCTCACCCCCGGCGGCCTGACCCGCGTCGCGCTGCGCGAAGGCTCGCTGGTGGTGAACTCCAGTCAGGGCGGCGGGGTCAAGGATACCTGGGTTCTGGCGGGATGACGACGATGGCGACGCTGAGCAGAACCGCTTCCGACCTGTTCTGGATGGCGCGCTATCTGGAGCGCGCCGAGGCGATGGCGCGGCTGGTCGAGATGGGGCGGCGCATGGCCATGCTGCCCAACACGCCGGAGGGCCATCGCGAGGAATGGCTGTCGGTGATGGCGGCGGCGGGCTGCGCCAAGCATTTCGCCGGGCGCGACATGGACGAGCGCGCGGTGATCGCGGGGCTGGTGCTCGACCGCGAGAATCCCTCGTCCATCGTCTCCTGCCTCGATCGCGCCCGCCACAACGCCCGCTCGGTGCGCACCGCGCTGACGACGCAGGCGTGGGAGACGCTCAACGAGGCGTGGCTGCGCCTCGGCGACATCACGGAGTCGGCGGTGGTGCGCGAGTTGCCGCAGACTCTGGACTGGGTGAAGGGCCGCTGCGCGCAGTTTCGCGGCGCGTCGGACGCCACCATGCTGCGCGACGACCGCTTCGACTTCGCCCGCCTTGGCCTCTATATCGAACGCGCCGACATGACGCTGCGCCTGCTAGACGTGAAATATTATATCCTGCTGCCCGAGACCGACGTGATCGGCGGCGGGCGCGACCGGCACCAGTGGACGTCGGTTCTGGTGGCGACTTCCGCCTTGCGCGCCTATCACTGGGTGTATCGCGGCGACTATTCGCCGTGGCGGATCGCCGACTTCCTGACGCTGAACCGCGCCTGCCCGCGCTCGCTGGCCTATTGCTGCGACGAGATCGTGACCGCGCTCGACCGGCTGGCGCGCGGCTATGGCGCGCGGCACGCCTGTCACGCCACGGCGGGCGAGACTGTGGCGCTGCTCACCGATCTCGACATCGGCGAGATTTTTCAGAACGGCCTGCACGAGTTCCTGACCGACGCCATCGCCCGCAACAACCGCCTGACGGCTGAAATCGCCAAGGCCTATCACTTCTAGGGGCGCCATGAAGCTCGCAATCCGCCACCGAACCGCCTACGCCTACGATCCAGCCGTCAGCGCGGTGGCGATGCGGCTGAAGCTGTTTCCTTCCGTGTTCGCCGGCCAGAAGACGCTGTCCTGGACGGTCACGCTCAATGGCGCCGCGACAGAGCCGGACTTTCGCAACGGCTATGGCGACGCGGTGGCGACACGGTTCCTGCGCGGCGGCGTGACGGCGGTGGAGGTGATCGCTGAGGGCGTGGTCGAGACCGCCGACCTTGCGGGCGTGCTGCGCGGCCACCGCGCGCCGCTCAAACCCGGCGTCTGCCTGCGCGACACCCCGCGCACCCGCGCCGACGCCTTGATCTTGGCGCTGGCGCGCGAAGCCGACGCCACCGGCGGCGCGCCGATCGAGCGCGCCCATGCGCTGCAGGATCTCGTGACCGCGCGCGTCGCCTACCGCGCAGGGTCCACCCACGCCGCGACCACGGCGGCGGCGGCGCTGGCGGCGGGCGAAGGCGTCTGTCAGGACCACGCCCATGTGATGATCGCCGCCGCCCGCGCGCTCGGCTGGCCCGCGCGCTATGTGGCGGGCTACTATCTCGCGTCGGCGGAGGGCGACGGCGAGGGCGCGACCCACGCCTGGGCCGAGATCTGGGTGGAGGGGCTGGGCTGGGTCGGTTTCGACGCCGCCAACGACCTCTGCCCCACCGACGCCTATGTGCGGCTGTGCTCGGGGCTGGACGCCGCCGACGCGGCGCCGCTGCGCGGTCATGCCTCCGGCGTGGCGGCGGAGACGCTGGCGGTTGAGGTCTCGGTGAGGCCGCTTCAGGCGCAGGCGCAAACCCAGCAGTAAAAGCGCGACCTCAGCGCAGGGCGGCGAGCAGGGCGAAATCGGCGCCTTCCGCCACCCATGCATCCAGCGCGGCGAACACCCCGGCGTGGCGCAGGATCAGGAACTCCCCAGTCAGCGTGACCAGCCGCCGCGACGCGCGCATGTCGCGCACGCGCGGTCCATAGACACTCGGCCCCGGCGCCGCGCGCATCCGCGCCCCGTCGATAGCGACGATCGCCGCGCGGGCCTCCTGAAGCCGGTCGAGGTATCGGCCCGCCGCCGCCTTGCGCGCCCTCGGCGTCGCCGGGTCCGCCAGGGTCGAGAGCGCGCCTGAGCAAGCGTCCGCCAGAACCGCGACAAACGCGACGTCGGTGGTGCGCGACATGAATTTTCCGCGATTTTCGTAATGCTTGCAAACGCTGATGCGCCCCGCGTCATTGGCGGCGAAAGCGGGCGAGAGCGAGGCCGCGGTCTGTGCCGCGGCGAGAAGCGCCGTGGCGGCCAGGATACGGATGCGACGCATGCACTGCTTCTTTATCCCCCGAACGATACCGCAGATCATTGTCATATTACCGTCAATAAAACGTTAGAAAACTTGTAGCGACGGCGGTCGCACGGCAGGCTGACGCGCCGCAGTCGCGCGCTGCAACGCCGGGGGCGGGGCTGGTCGCCGCAGGCGCTGCACGATCGTGCCTCCGGCGTGGCGGCGGAGACGCTGGCGGTTGAGGTCTCGGTGAGGCTGATTCAGGCGCAGGCGCAAACCCGGCAGCAGGAACGGCGCCACCCGATCATGCGCGTTTGCGCTCGCGCGCCCCATGGCTTATCAGGAAGAAGGCGTAGCCCTCTTAGCTCAGCTGGCCAGAGCAACCGCCTTGTAAGCGGTAGGTCGTCCGTTCGAATCGGACAGGGGGCACGCGCCGCAATCAGACGCCGATAAAGCCGCCGCGGCTGGCGTAATCGCCTCGAAGCAGGCTTGTGTCGGCAAGATTAGCACGCTTGCCGTTTCGCGGGCGCGGCGCCGCAAAAATGCCCGCGCGCGGTTTCCCCGCGCGCGGGTTGCGTCACACCGCCGCGCTCAGTGCGCGCGGATCTCGTCGGTCTCCACATCCGCAGGCGCAGGCACCGCCTTGTCGATCTGCTCCTCGTCCCAGGTGATCGGCTCCGGCTGGCGCACCAGCGCGACCTTGAGCACCTCGGCGACGGTCTCGACCGGGATGATCTCCAGCCCTTCCTTCACGTTGTCGGGGATGTCGCGCAGGTCCTTGGCGTTGTCCTTTGGGATCAGCACCACCTTCACCCCGCCGCGCAGCGCCGCCAGCAGCTTTTCCTTCAAGCCACCGATGGGCAGCACCGCGCCGCGCAGCGTCACCTCGCCGGTCATCGCCACGTCGCGGCGCACCGGAATATCGGTGAGCACCGACACGATCGAGGTCACCATGCCGACGCCCGCCGACGGCCCGTCCTTGGGCGTGGCGCCCTCGGGCACGTGCACATGGATGTCGATCTTCTCGAACAGCGGCGGCTTAACGCCATAGCGCGTCGCCTGACTGCGCACGAAGGACGACGCCGCGTCGATGGACTCCTTCATCACGTCGCCCAGCTTGCCGGTGGTCTTCATCCGCCCCTTGCCGGGCAGTTTCAGCGCCTCCAGCGTCAGCAGCTCGCCGCCGACCTCGGTCCACGCCAGCCCGGTGGTGACGCCGACCTGATCGCGCTCCTCGGCCATGCCATACTTGAAGCGCGGCACGCCGAGGAATTCCTCGATCTTCTCCGGCGTCACGACCACGGTCTTTTCCTGGCCGCGCACGATCTGCGTCAGCGCCTTGCGGCACAGCTTGGCGATCTCGCGCTCGAGGTTGCGCACGCCGGCCTCGCGGGTGTAGCGCCGCACGATCAGGCGCAGCGCCTCGTCGGTCAGCTCGAACTCGCCCTTCTTCAGGCCGTGCGCCTTTTCCTGCTTGGCCTGCAGGTGACGGCGCGCGATCTCGATCTTCTCGTCCTCGGTGTAGCCCGACAGCGGGATGATCTCCATGCGGTCCAGCAGCGGGCGCGGCATGTTGTAGGTGTTGGCCGTGGTCAGGAACATCACGTCCGAGAGGTCGTATTCAACCTCGAGATAGTGGTCGATGAACGTGCTGTTCTGCTCGGGGTCGAGCACCTCCAGCATCGCCGAGGCCGGATCGCCGCGGAAATCCTGACCCATCTTGTCGATCTCGTCGAGCAGGATGAGCGGATTGGAGGTCTTGGCCTTCTTCATCGACTGGATGATCTTGCCGGGCATCGAGCCGATATAGGTGCGCCGGTGGCCGCGGATCTCGGCCTCGTCGCGCACGCCGCCGAGCGAGATGCGGATGAACTCGCGCCCCGTGGCCTTGGCGACCGACTTGCCCAAGCTGGTCTTGCCCACGCCCGGCGGGCCGACCAGGCACAGGATCGGGCCTTTCAGCTTCTGGCTGCGCTGCTGCACCGCCAGATATTCGATGATGCGCTCCTTGACCTTCTCCAGCCCGTAGTGGTCGTTCTCCAGCACGGTCTCGGCGAGCTTGAGATCCTTCTTGACGCGGCTGCGCTTGCCCCACGGGATCGACAGCATCCAGTCGAGATAGTTGCGCACCACCGTCGCCTCGGCCGACATCGGCGACATCTGGCGCAGCTTTTTCAGCTCGCCCAGCGCCTTGTCGCGGGCCTCCTTGCTGAGCCGGGTCTCCTCGATGCGCGCCTCAAGCTCGGAGGCGTCGTCGCGGCCCTCCTCGCCCTCGCCCAGCTCCCGCTGGATCGCCTTCATCTGCTCGTTGAGGTAGTATTCGCGCTGGGTGCGCTCCATCTGGCTCTTGACGCGGGTCTTGATCTTGCGCTCGACCTGGAGCACCGAGATCTCACCCTGCATCAGCCCGTAGATGCGCTCCAGCCGCGCGCCGACCTCGGTCAGCTCCAGCAGTTTCTGCTTTTCGGTCAGCTTGATGCTGAGGTGGCCGGCGATGGTGTCGGCCAGCTTGCCGCCGTCCTCGATCTGATCGACGGTCGCCACCGCCTCCTGCGGCACATTCTTGTTCAGCTTGACGTATTTCTCGAACTCGCCCGCGATCGAGCGCACCAGCGCCTCGACCGCCGCCGGTTCGTCCACCGTCTCCTCCAGCAGCGCGGCGCGCCCCTCGAAAAACTCGGTCCGGTCGGTGTAGCCGAGGATGCGCGCGCGGCTCTTGCCCTCGACCAGCACCTTCACGGTGCCGTCGGGCAGCTTGAGCAGTTGCAGCACGTTCGCCACGGCGCCGATCTCGAAGATCTCGTCGGCGG
>Ga0100392_1006359_pt1 | contig 10285 bp, 9 predicted proteins | sample CryGeymeta201516_FD_81548 | JGI IMG/M metagenome (GOLD analysis project Ga0100392, IMG submission 81548) | Groundwater microbial communities from Crystal Geyser aquifers in Utah, USA - Crystal Geyser metaG 2015-16 | ecosystem: Environmental > Aquatic > Deep subsurface > Groundwater | place: USA... | reverse complement strand
GCTGGCTTTTTGATGCTAAAGCCGAACAATTATCAGCGATTATCCATCCGCAAAGTATTGTGCATGCCATGGTGGAATACCGCGATGGCTCGGTATTGGCGCAGATGGCTATGCCAGATATGCGTTCCCCGATTATTTATGCCATGCAAGCTGAGCCACGCTTAGAAAGTGGCATTCCATGGCTTGAATTAGCCCAAACGCACCCTTTGGAATTTCAAGCTGTGGATGAAGAACGTTTCCCTGCCATGCGTTTGGTAAAAGGCGTATTGGCTGGTGAAGATAGTTTGGCGATAGCTTTAAATGCTGCCAATGAAGTGGCCAATCAAGCCTTTCAAGATGGTAAAGTTGGCTTTATGGGCATTGTGAGTACAGTCGAAGCAGTGCTCAATAAAACAGAGAATAAACACATCGAGACCTTGGATGATGTGTGGCAACACGATGCCATATCCCGCCAATTGGCAAATGAGGTCATCGCTAAATAATGGAAACTTTGCATACGCTTTTATACTTTGTAGTTGCCATCGTTTTACTCATTGGTTTTCATGAATTCGGCCATTTTATTGTGGCGCGTAAGTTGGGCATTAAAGTTGAAAAATTCTCCATTGGTTTTGGCCCCAAGCTTTTTTCTTGGCGCGGCAAAGATGGCGAAGTGGAATATATTATCGCTGCCATTCCTTTGGGTGGATATGTTAAAATGCTCGGTGAAAATCCCGATGAGCAAGAAGGTATTGATACCGACGGCAACCCCATCAGTGAAGTCGATTTAAAGCGCGCCTTTAATCGTCAGCCTGTTTGGAAACGTGCTTCAGTAGCCGTGGCTGGCCCTGGCTTTAATATTATTTTTGCCATTGTGGCCTATATGATTGTCAGTTGGATGGGGCATTTGGCCATGCCATCCACTGTTGGTGTGGTGTATCCGCATTCCTTGGCTGAAAGCCAAGGTTTGATGACTGGTGATGAGATTGTTGCTATCAATGAGCATCCCATCAATTCATGGCGTAGCCTGGAAGAGGGTCTGAAAAAGCATGTGGGCGAAGAAGTTCACTTGGATGTGCGTCGCCAGGAATCACCGTTACGTTTTTCGTTTGTGTTGCCGCAGCCAGAAAAAGATGCCTTCTTGATTGATGTGGCTGATGAAGTGTTGGGTATTAATCTTGGTGTGGATATCTTGATTGATAAAGTGATGCCTGATTCTGCAGCGGAGCAGGGTTTGCTAGAAGCCGGCGATCAGATTCTGGCGGTGAATGGCGACACAGTGAAATCGATTCATGGTTTGATTACGGTGATTGGTAGCTCAGCAGATAAACCAGTTAATTTGCAGGTCAAACGCCAAGCTTCACGTTTACAATTTGAAGTGACCCCGCGTGCGGATGCTTCAGGCCGCGGCTTGATTGGTGTGCAATTGAAAGCCAAACCATGGGCAGAGCCATTTATGCAGCGTTCAGGCTTCGTTGAGGGTGTGGTCTATGGCTTTGAACGTACTTGGGAAGTAAGCAAGATGACCGGTGAGATGTTCAAGCGCATGGTGAGCACCTCAATTGCTGCTGAAAATTTAGGCGGCCCCATTGCTATTGCGCAAATGGCAGGTACCACAGCTGAACGTGGCATGGTGTATTTTGTGATGTTTTTGGCATTTTTCTCAGTGAATTTGGCCATTCTTAATTTACTGCCGATTCCTGTTTTGGATGGTGGTATGTTGGTGTTTTTAGCCATTGAGCAATTACGTGGCAAGCCGCTCACACCAGCGCTGATGATGCGAATTCAGATGGTGGGTGTGTTGCTGATTATGTCGTTGATGGTGTTCGCATTTTATAATGACATTATGCGCTTATTTTAAAGGATGACGAAACTTACTATGCGCCAGTCCCCATCATTTTCGTCTGTTTATATTATTCTCATTGCTTTGTTTGTGATGTTCGCCCCATCAGCGGCTATGGCTGAAGATGTGATTGCTTCGATAGCCATCGAAGGTAATCGCTATATCGAAACTGCAGCTATTTTGACCAAAGTAAGAAGTAAAGTGGGCGAGCCACTTAGCAAACGTCAAATCAGCCGGGATGTGCGCAGGCTTTTTGCTACGGGTTATTTTTCAGATGTGTTCACGGAAGGGGAGAGTGCTGCAGATGGCTTACATCTCGTCTTTCATGTGGTAGAAAATCCAGTGATTGCCAGCGTTGAGATCGAAGGTAATGAAGAGTTGTCCGATAAAAAATTAAAGCCATTACTTGATATGAAGCCTGGCTTTATTCTCAGCCCTTTGGTCGAGCGTAAAGACACCAATACCATTCGTAAAAAATATTTAGAGAAAGGTTACTATCAAATGGATGTGGATATCCAAACCACAACCTTGGAGGATGGGCGTATTGATGTCGTTATCAATGTTGTTGAAGGCGAAGTAACGCATATTAAAGAAATTCGCTTTATTGGTAACAAAGCCTTTACAGCTGATGAATTACTGAATCCGTTGGCATCTCGGGCTTCTGATTTTGGTAGCTGGTTTTCCGATAAAGATGTCTTTAATCGCGACCGTTTTGAAGCGGATGCCCAACTTATTCGCCAGTTTTATCAAGAGCATGGACACTTGGATGCTAGGGTTGAATCCATTCGATTGATGCTCACACCAAATAAAGACAGTTTTTACTTGGCTCTAAGTGTGTTTGAGGGCCCAGCATATACCATTTCAGGCATTAGTTTGACGGGTGATGTGGTACCCAGCAAAGACGCGGTGATGGAAAATGTGAAACTTGAAGTCGGTGATTTGTATAAGGTTTCGACATTGCGCCAAGCCATTGAAGCAATTACTGAGCGCGTGGGCGATGAGGGTTATGCTTTTGCCAATGTGACACCTTTGTTTCAGCGTAACTTAAAAGATAATACACTGTTTATTACATTTGATATTGAGAAAGGCCGTGAGGTTTATATTGAACGTGTGGTTATTTCTGGTCATAAAAAGACAAAAGATAATGTGATTCGCCGTGAAATGCGTCAGCACGAAGGTGAGCGTTATAAAGCGTCGGATGTGAAACGAAGCAAAGAAAGGTTAAGACGTCTTCAGTTCCTTAAGGATATTCGTGTTTCTACACCACCAGTAGCTGATCCCAACAAAGTGAATATGAATATTGATGTTGAAGAAGGAAAAAGTGGTAGTTTCACTGCAGGTATGACGTATTCACAATTGTATGGCGCCTCGTTGACGGGAACTGTCGCTGAACAAAACTTATTTGGTGAGGGTTATCAAACCAACGTCAGTGGTGATATTGGGGGCGCAACTACCAATTATTCAGCGAGTATCGTCGACCCATACTTCATGAGTGAAGATGTTACGGGTTCGTTCTCGCTCAATCGCACGCAGACTGACTTGCAAACCATTACCGACTATAAGCAAGATACAAGCGGCTGGTCTGCAGGACTTGGTTTTGCATTGAGTGAGTTCTCTCGCTATGCAGTAAAGTATTCGTTGACGCGCACCACCTTGTCGGATGTGAACTTGGCAACAGCATCTGCCATTCTTAAGGCACAAATTGGTCAGTTTACGACCAGTGAAATTACCCAGTCTATTTCGTTTGACACCCGTGACCGCATCATTGCGGCAACCGATGGTGGTATTTATTCACTGGTGCTTGGTACAGCGGGTTTGGGTGGTGACTTTAATTTTTATGAGGTCACAACTTCGGCAACCGATTATACACCGCTAAGTGATTTCTGGACGCTGCGTACTTCGGCGACAGCTGGAAAAATTGCAGGTATAGGTGATTCAAGTATGCCTATTTATCGCCGCTATTCGCTGGGTGGTGCTGGAAGTTTACGTGGCTTTGGTTATTACGGTGTGACACTGCGTGAACCTGGTACTTTGGATGTCTTGGGTGGCACCTATAAAGCGACCTCATCGTTGGATCTCATTTTCCCGCTGCCTTACATGGCGCAAGCGGGTTTCCGCGGTGCGTTCTTTGTTGAAGCAGGCACGGTTTGGGGTGATGCTGGCGTGGTCACTGAAAGCTTTAGTTTATCAAAAGTTCGGGCATCATACGGCTTTGGCATTGAATGGATGTCGCCAGTAGGTGCGATTTCAATGATTTGGGGTCAAGTGTTGAGATCACAGCCTGATGATGAAAAACGTGGGTTTGAATTCAGTATTGGTCGCGGTTTTTAGCAGTTAAATCAATAATTTATAGAATATGAAAGGTGTATTGAATATGAAAAAAATGATGTTTGTGTTGCTTGCTTTATCAACTTTGGCAACAACCGCTAATGCTGTTGAAACCAAAATTGGCTATGTGGATATCAAAGCAGCCATGGAAAGCACCAAAGATTACAGCCAGGGTCTCAAACGCTTGGAAGCATTGGAGAGCAAGAAAACCAAACAACTTGAAGCCATGCGCAATCGTATCACGGATTTGGAAAAAGAAGTGCAAATGCAATCCATGACCATGTCTAACGACCATAAAATGGCCAAACAACAAGAAATGACCCAATTAAAGAAAGAATTCGATCGCGAGCTGCAAGATGCAAGTGATGAGCTCAAAGGTGAGAAACGTAAGCTTGATCAGGTCTTGGTTGGTAAATTTTATGACGCTGTACGTGAGTATGGTAAAACCAACAATTTCGACATCATATTGCCAAAATCTGCTACTGTTTATGCCAGTGGTAAGAATGATATCACTGCAGATATCACTAAGATTCTCGATACAAAATAACGGTAACTTGTGGCTAGCCCATCAATCACGCTCGCCGATGCTGCCAAGCTGGTTTCCGGCGATTTATACGTTGGGGATGAAAGCAAAAGTATCACAGGCGTTCAAACTCTTGAAAAAGCCCAATCCTTTCAAGCCTCCTTTTTATCAAATTTAAAATACAAACACGCTTTGGATATCACCAAAGCGGGTTTGGTTTTGCTTAGTCCTGAAGTTGAAGTTCCAGAACATGCCGGTTTTGCAGTCATCCGGTTGAAAAACCCATATATGGGCTTTGCTTTGCTCCAGCGCTACTTCTCACCGCAACCCATAAGCAATGCTATCGTCCACGCTACTGCAGCGATTGATGAGACGGCACAGATTGCACCAGATGTACAGATTGATGCCCATGTGTGCATTGGTGCCAAAGTGGTTGTCGGCAAAGGTAGTATCATCGGTGCTGGCACAGTGTTGGCAGAGGGCTCACGAATTGGTGATGATTGTTTACTCCACCCGCGAGTAGTGATTGAACACGGCGTATGTCTCGGTAACCGCGTTATTGTGCAAGCTGGCGCAGTGATTGGTTCTGATGGTTTTGGTTTTGCTTGGACAGGTTCAGAATATCTTAAAATCCCGCAAGTAGGTGCTGTGGTGATTGGAGATGATGTTGAAATTGGCGCCAACACTTGCATTGATCGCGGAGCCATTGAAGACACGATTATTCGCCGCGGCGCGAAAATGGATAATCTGGTGCAAATTGGCCACAATGTGGTGGTTGGTGAGTTGACGGTGATGGCAGGACAAACAGGTATTTCTGGGTCTACTACGATTGGTAGAGGTTGCCAGTTTGGTGGCCAATCAGGTGCCGCTGGGCACTTGAATATTGCTGATGGGGTGGTGGTATCAGCTAAGGCTGGTGTAATCGGTGATGTGAAAATTCCCGGTATGGTCTCTGGCTTTCCGGCTGTCCCACACCGTCATTGGTTGCGTTCTGCAGGTTTGTTTGATCGCTTGCCAGAAATATGGAATAAAATTAAACATTTGGGTGAATAGGAATAGACATGGCTGAATTTAATATTGACGAAATTATGGCAAGGTTGCCGCATAGATATCCATTTTTGTTGGTGGATCGTGTGCTTGATTTCGTTGAAGATACTTCGATTCGCGCTTTAAAAAATGTGAGCATCAATGAGCCGCATTTTAATGGTCACTTCCCAGGTCACCCAGTGATGCCTGGTGTACTTATTGTCGAGGCTATGGCGCAAGTTGGTGGTGTATTGGCCTTATCTTCTGCACCAGCGGGTGAAGAATATTTGATGTATTTTACTGGCATCGATGAAGTGCGTTTTCGCAAACCCGTACGTCCTGGGGATCAATTGATTTTTGAAATCACAGTACTTCGCCGTCGCGGTGCTATGTGGCGCTTTAAAGGTGAAGCTTTTGTGGATGGTGCCTTGGTTTGTGCTGGCACATTGATGGCCACCGTGTTGCCTAAGGAACAAGCATGAGCAATTTGATTCATCCATCAGCGGTGATTGCTGATGGCGCTACCATTGGTGAAAGGGTCAAAGTTGGCCCATTTTGTACTATCGGTGCCCATGCGGTATTGGGTGATGATTGCGAACTCATTTCACATGTGAGTATCGAAGGGTACACCACTATTGGCAAAGGAAATCGCTTTTTCCCTTTCTCCAGTATTGGCGCTGAACCCCAAGATTTGAAATATCATGGTGAGCCTTCGCGGGTTGAAATTGGTGAAAACAACACCTTTAGGGAATACACCACTGTGCACCGTGGCACTGAAGGTGGCGGTATGGTGACCAAAGTAGGCAGCAATAACTTGATGCAAACCTATACCCACATTGCGCACGACTGTCAGATTGGAAATGATATTGTGTTGGCGTGCAGTGCAATTTTGGCAGGTCATGTTGAAGTACACGATGGTGCAATCGTTGGCGCGATGTCGGCAGTTCACCAATTCGCACGTGTTGGTAAATTCGCTATGCTCGGCGCAATGTGCACAGCGCTCAAAGATATGCCACCGTTTTGTATCGCTGGTGGCGGTTATCAAATGAGTGTTTCTGGTTTGAATCTGGTGGGTCTTAAACGCCGTGGTTTGAGCAATGATGATATCCGCTTGCTTAAAGAAGCATACCGTTTGTTGTTTAAATCCAAAGCTTTGCATAAAGACCGCCTGCAAGCTGTGGAAGATATGCAGGCTAACAATGTCTATGTGGATGAACTTCTGGCCTTTGTGCGTAGCAGCGAGCGCGGCGTGATGATGCATAATATCAAAGCGACAGACGTTTAAGTCGCCATTATGGCAGAAAAACGCATTGGCTTACTCGCTGGTTATGGTCTGTTCCCTGTAGAACTGGCCACTTCTCTGAAAAACCATGGTTATACTGTTCATGTGGCCGCTATCAAAGAGGAAGCATCCGAAGTCATTGAAACTGTTGCTGATAGCATCACTTGGATGCAAGTTGGCCAGATTGCTACACTGATTAAAACCATGCAAAAGCATGAAGTCACCGAACTTATTTTTGCAGGCAAAGTACATAAACTGCATTTGTTCCGTAACTTTCGTCCTGATTTGTTGGCTGCAAAAATTCTGCTACAAGTCAAAGATTTTAAAGATGATTCTTTGATGCTCGGTATCGTGGGTGCCCTTGCCGATAAAGGTATTACGGTGCGTTCTCAGCTTGAATTTGCTGATGATATGATTGCTGGCGAAGGCCATCTGTTTGGACCCAAACCCAGCAAACAGCAACTCAAAGATATGCACTTTGGCTTTCCCCAAGCCAAGCATATTGCTGGCCTTGATATCGGTCAGACCATTGTGGTGAAAAACGAAGCAGTCTTGGCTGTGGAGGCCATCGAAGGCACCGATCAGGCCATCAAACGTGGTGGTGAATTGGGTGGTGGCGGTGCAACTGTGGTTAAAGTTGCCAAACCTGACCAAGACGCCCGCTTTGATGTGCCCGCTATGGGTGTGGGCACCCTAGAATTTATGGCGGCTTCTGGTTGTACATCCATTGGCATTGAAGCAGGGCATACGCTTCTTATTGAGAAGGATAAGTTAAACGAAGTGGCTAAACGATTAAAAATCTCTGTGGTTGGTATTTAGTTTGACGGTAACGAGCTACAAGGTGCTGATGTCAGCTGGGGAAGTATCAGGTGATTTGCATGCTTCTGCCGTGATTAAAGCCTTAAAAGCACAACTTCCTGAAGGTGCGATTATTGAGATTGCTGGCATTGCTGGGCCGATGATGCAGGCAGCAGGTTGTCAGGCTGTGTGTGATATGAGCCAACTTAATGTGATGGGTTTTGCGGAAGTGATTATGGCTTTGCCGCGTATTCGCAGGGTGCAAAAGGATATCGCGGCCTTTGCCGATAAGTTTCAGCCCAACATTGTCATTCTCACCGATTTCACCAGTTTTCATATTGGACTAGGCCGCAAGCTTCGCGCTAAGGGTTTTTATGTGGTGCATTATATTGCGCCCAAGCTTTGGGCATGGGGGGCTAATCGTCTGCCCAAGCTGAAAGCCTCGCAAAATCAACTGGCTTGTATTTTTCCATTTGAAGAACAATGGTTTTCATCGCGTGATATCAATGCCACTTACGTGGGTAATCCCAGTGCTTTTTCTTGCCAAGGTGGCTGGTCAAAAGCCGAATTAAAATCTCGCTTGGTCTTAACAGATGATACGCCCTTGTTGGCGCTTTTGCCTGGCTCACGCCCTAGTGAGCTCAAGCGCCATGTGCAATTGCTGGCCGATGCGTTTGTGCATTTGAAACTACAAGTGCCAGCGCTTGAAGCTGTCGCTACTTTGGCACCAGGCGTGAGAGCAGAACTATTGCAGCCACTCACAGATGTGGGTGTGCACCTACTGCAGCGCACCGAAAATGATTATGCCATGCGCGCTGATGCAGCAGTGGCTGTGTCGGGTACAGCAACACTTGAACTGGCGCTTTGGGAAACACCTACCGTGTTGGTGTATCGCACCTCTGCAACCAGTTGGTTTATCGGCCAGCGTTTGGTGAAAGGACGCTGCGTGGGTTTGGCGAATATTTTGTTGCTTGGTGATGTGCCAAGCGCTGAGGGTATTATTCCTGAGTTGCTCCAAGATTTGTGTACGCTGGAAAATATTGAACAAGCCGTCTTGCCTTTGTTGCAAGGGCAAACTGTGAAGCAGAAGAATGCTTTTTCGCAATTAAAAACCATGTTGGGTACTGAAAACCCTGCTGAAAAGCTCGCCAGCCTATGCTGGGCGCAGATGAGTCGCTAAGCATGGCTGTGTATGCAGTTGGTGATATCCAAGGCTGTTTTGAGCCTTTAAAACTCTTACTTGAGCAGGTTAATTTTAATCCTGAAGTGGATACATTGTGGTGCTGTGGTGATTTGGTGAATCGCGGCCCTGAGTCGCTAGAAGTGTTGCGGTTTCTTAAAAATCTAGGCGATGCCTGTGTATGTGTCTTGGGTAACCATGATTTACAATTGCTAGCATATTCGGCTGGCGGCAAAAGTTTTTCTGGTGATACGCTCGATGATTTAATTGCTGCACCTGATGCGGATGATTTGATTGAATGGCTTCGTTTTCAACCCTTGTTACATCATGATGCTGATTTGAATTGGTGTATGGTGCATGCAGGTTTAAGCCCGCGTTGGTCGCTGAATAAAGCCAAGCGCAGAGCGGGCCGCATTGAAAAGATTTTGCGCAGTGAGCAATGGAAACCATTTTGTAAATCCTTGCAAACCAAAGATTTTCCTATGGCTGAGCCCATGGGCAAAGATGAGAAAAACCTATTTTCTATTTCGGTATTAACACGTATGCGCTTTTGCAGCGCTGAAGGTGTATGCGATTGGAAGCAGAAAACAGCCAAATCAAAGACTGCTGTGTATCAGCCTTGGTTTGTCCACCCCAAAGCCAAGTGGAAATCGGATTGTCGTGTACTTTTCGGACATTGGGCAGCTTTGGGGTTGGTGCTGAAGGAAAAATCGGTGCTTGGTCTTGATTCAGGTTATGTGTGGGGTGGTCATCTTACTTTGGCTAGGCTTGATGTGCCCAAAACCCAACTTTGGGCTGTGGCTAGCTAAGTAAGTTATTCCGCTCACCAGACGTTTCGTTTGCTGCGAATATCTGTAAAAACTTCTAATGGTGTTTTGCCAGGATTGTACGCTGAACAAAAATCATCATCCAAAGCGCGCAGCATGGGATTGGTATGTTTTTCTAGGCCAATGCTGCTGGGAATCGTTGGCAGCTTCATGTTGCGCGTTTGTGTATCCTTGATGATGCGCGCTTGCAGCTCTGGGTTGTTGCCATCCACGCTGTTGGCAAAGCTTAAATTCGCCAACGTGTATTCATGAGCGCAGTAAATTTTGGTCTGCTCATCCAATGCGGCTAAGCTTTGTAGGGTAGTCCACATTTGCGCAAAGCTGCCTTCAAACAACCTGCCGCAGCCCGCCCCAAATAAAGTATCGCCGCAAAACAGTGCATCATCGATTACATAAACAATATGACGAATGTAGTGGCCGGGCGCGTCCAAACTTTGGAGATGCAGGCTGCCAATATCGTAGCTCTCACCAGCATGGATGGGTGTGCTGTTATGAGGAATTC
>Ga0100392_1006350_pt1 | contig 10293 bp, 13 predicted proteins | sample CryGeymeta201516_FD_81548 | JGI IMG/M metagenome (GOLD analysis project Ga0100392, IMG submission 81548) | Groundwater microbial communities from Crystal Geyser aquifers in Utah, USA - Crystal Geyser metaG 2015-16 | ecosystem: Environmental > Aquatic > Deep subsurface > Groundwater | place: USA... | reverse complement strand
AATTATCCCAAATGAGTGGCGTGGCCGTCGCCTTGATTCCGAATCCTGCTCCATTCACTATCACCGAGCCGCCATCATTCACTGACCCGGAAACTCCGGAAACGGCAGGCGCGGCGTGAGTTGCAATTGGCAATACTAGAAACAATGCCGACAAAATAATTATTTTTGTTTTCATTTTTTTATTACCCCGCCAAATTTAGCTTTTAGCTGAATATTAGACTAGAATAGATTAAAGATTTTTATTTAGCTTTTTAACTGTTTTTATTATACCACTTTTTAGCAAAAAAAATGGCTGGGGTGTGGATAACTTTTTTATAACCAGATTACTCTGTGGTTATGCTTTGGAACTTTACGGAACTTACCCCACAATCCCGCCTCGGTATAACTATCCATTTCAAAATGAGTATGTGCCTTTGAATTTAGGCTTTATGATGCAGTTTATTTCTTCGGCTTAAAAATCACTTCCTTCGACAAGCGCCATAAAGCGTAGAACGGCAACCACAGCCAGAGGAAGCGACGCATTATTTTTTTGTCTAAAAAGCCATTCAAGGTATCTGCCAATAAGAGCTCAACCAAAAGCCAAATGATTCCGACAGTGATGAAGAAAAAAACAAGTAATAATAGCATATATTTTTTATTTATTATTTAACCTAACGCTGCTTTGGACAAAAGACTCAAATCATAGATGACATCTTTTTTCTCCACTATAATTTTCCAATTATTTTGTTCAGCGATTTCTTTCAGATTGAAATTCGGATTAAAAGCAATCGGATTTTCTACTATTTCCAGCACCGGCACATCTGATTCCGTATCACCGATGCCATAGGAACCTTCCAAAGTCAAATTATTTTCCGTCAAATATTGCCTGACCACCTGACTCTTGTCTTTGGTCGGTTCAAACACCGCTTGACCGGTATATTTATCTTGGTTGTCCAATTCATAGACCGACCCAAACACGGCATCAAATTTCAAATGTTTATTATATTCCTCCACGATTTCACTCGGTGAACCGGACACGGCGATAATATTATAATTTTGCGCGCGTAATTTTTTTATCAAATCTTCCGCAAACACATAAGTTCGATCCTGAAAAAAAGCACTAACTTCCTTAGCGGCATTTTCCACATCCTCCTTTTTACAGCCTTTCAAATTTTCAAAATATAATTTCACTAGAGCGTTTCGATAGTCTTCATAAGTACCCTTATGATCCAGCCAATTAGTATAGTGCTGTAAAAGCTCTTGCCGCACTTCTTTTTTGAAAACACCTTTCCACGCCAATTCATTGATCAACTCAAAAGCTAAATTTTTGCGAAAAATCGTGCCATCAATATCAAACACCGCCAATTTTGTTTTTTTGCTCATACTCGATATGTCCTATCTGTCCTATTAGTCTTAAATTCTATTATTCTTATTATACCATTATCCCAGGATTTCATAAATTGCGATGCCAGCCGCCACGGAAACATTGAGAGATTCCTTTTTTCCACGCATCGGAATATCGATGATGGTGTCGCACAGCGTCAAAATTTCCTCATCCACGCCCTCTACTTCATTTCCCAGTATCAAGGCTATCGGAAAAACTGGCTGGAATTTTTTTAAATCAACACTGGTCGCGGTTTTTTCCAACGCCACAATCCGCACGCCTGCTTTTTTCAAGTCAGAAATGATTGGTAAAAGTTCCTTAGCGCTTTCCCATAACACACTCGCCTCCGCGCCCAAAGCGGTTTTTTCCAGCATCTTTTCAGCTTTGGTTTTTTCTATTGCTTCTTCCAAGGCTGGCACTGGCGTATAGCCGGTCAAATATATTTTATCCACGCCCGCCCCGTCACAGGTGCGAAAAATAGCGCCCACATTGTGGGCACTGCGAATATTATGCGCGATAATATATAATCCTTTGCCTTTCATTTAAAATTTCAAATATTTATCCCAATAGGCATGCAATTCCTTGGTCGTCTGCAAATCTCGAGCACAATAGCGCGCTACCTCCAGATATTTTTTTTCTTTGTATAATTCACTGATCATAGAACCGTCAATTCCCGCATCCTTGGAACTCTTTACGCCGAAAGATTTGGCGTAAAAATCCAAACTGAATTTTCGCGTCGCGCCATAGAAAGTCAATTGTTCCATCAAATCGCAATGCTCTTTGGGATTATAGCGATAGCCCATAAAATTGCGTGAAACCCGCGCTTCATTAATCGCGCTGCGCATCATCAGAAACGGGATGTCAAATCCACGCCCGTTGAAAGTTATGACTTGCTTATAGACCTTAACCATATCCCAAAACTTTTCCAGAATTTCCTTTTCCGTGCCTGCTTCATACAAAAGTCCCCCTTCTTCAAAATCTTCCATTGATTCTCCTTTATTTTGAAAAAGCACCACGCCTTTGCCGGTGTCCGGATTCAGCATGCCGATTGTCACCACCTCTCCGGTCAAAGCATATAGGGAAAGACTCCTTTTTACGGCTTCTTTTTCTTCTTCGGTTTGGGCATATTTAAGCAAATAGTCTTGGCTTTTTTGATCATAGTCCAAAAAATCACGGCCTATTGTTTCAATATCAACAATAACTTTGGACATAAATATGAAAATAATTGATTATTTGCCTAAATTTTAGCATAAAATAAGGCTTATTCCAAAACAATCATTGCTTTCCGGCCTCTTTCAATTTGATTCAATTCACCCGAAAAATCATGGATAGCATTGTATAAAATATCCGAATTATATAGGTAACCCTCCCCTTTTCGCGTGCCGGGATCATTAGTGATTATTTTATTGCCATCATATCCAATTAAAACCAGATTATGATAGAGCGGCCCGAGGGCTTTGAAATTTGGATTGCCTAAAAGTCGTCCCGCGGCCGGCACAATAATTGGATTACCTAAACTCAGATATTTTTTCAAATCTTCTTTAGAAAAATCATAAACCAACTTCAAATTATCCAAGCCATAAAAATCATGCGCCAGCTGCACAATCTGCTGCGCATTGCTGTCTTTGTAATCGCCATAATTTTTTATTTGATAGGCGATCATTTTTTGAATTTCTTTTTCCGCAATGTCCGGCGTCAAATTTTTCTTATCCACATAATATTTCAACATAATGAGCGAGGCCTCTTCGCAAGCTTCCTCGTGATAGGCATCCCATTTTGCAAAAGGCGCTTGCGTGGTGAAAGGAACTTTGATTGAAATTTTGTTCGGAATATTTTTATCACTTTTTATTTCGTTCACATCTTCTTTTGGCGCAATATTTTCTTCTGTGACGATTTCCTTTTTATCCGTAACGACAATACTATTATTTCCAAACAGTTCTCTCGCGGTATCCCACAATTCTGGATGATCCTGCGTCACTTTCAACCAATACCACCATTCCACGCCCCACAAATATATTTCCGGAAAACCAACTTTTTTAGCATAATCTACATTATCTCTTAATTGCACAGAATTCATCGGCTTAAATTGCTCGACTAGTCCCCCATCCGTAGTTGACCCACCAATCCACGGTTCAGCTTGCAATTCAATCACAATCGCGTTTTTTTGATGGGCAAATAATTTGATTAACAAATTTTTAAATTGAAAAAATCTCGGTCCGATTGGATATTCAAAATAACCGACTTCTTTTTTCCAAATAGTTCGATACATCGTAGTACCGAAAACATCCGCCCGTTTAGCAGCCTGTATCCACAAGCTCAATTCCCCGCTATCAGTCACGATTATTTCCCGGACATCATCCGCTCTTTTAGCGGTTGCAATTTCACTGTCCAGCAAATCACCGTCCGGTGCCGGACAAATTCCAAACCGCAAGAACGGCTCGTTTTCAACTTGCCAATATTTTACCACTGAATCGCTTTTATATCTCCTAACAACAACATCAATAAGCTTCAACAAATTAGCCTTCCTGATACTATCGCTTTCCATTGCCCAACCTGGAATATTGCATTCCGGCCAACGTGGAGTTTTTTGACCCACGGCCAAAATAATTTCAGCATTTCTTTTTCTAGCCTCATCCAGTTGCCAATCCACATCCGCAAAATTGTATTCACCTTTTTTTTCTTCCACTAGATCCCAATATACTGGAATGCGAATTTTACGAATCTGTAAATCGTCCAGCATCGCGATATAATTCGCTTTCCAATCCAAGCCGATACTGGAAGCATATTTGCTGGAAAATGTCATACCCAGCATTGCCTCCGCATTCGTCTTTTTAACCGGCAAATTAAAATAGCCAAACATAATTATTATTAAACCAATAATAACTAGGATAGTTATGCCCAATATTTTAAATATCTTTTTAGTAATTTTCATTTAGATTATAACCTATGTTTTAACGATATTAGAATCATGCCCAGTGATATAATTATTATAGAAACCACTTTTTGAGTTATCTCCAGCGCACTTTCTTTTTCTTGAAAAATTTTAGGGAATTTCAATGACATAACCAAGCCAATCAAAAGAATAAAAACATACTCGGTGGAAACAAGCGCGTTGACAATGGTTACACTGCCAATGGCGATGGCAAAATTAGTCATAAACGAGCCAATACCACCCAGAGCTTTGTTGACTACAAATAGAGAACCAGTTTCGTAATGTTCTTTTTGCGGTTTTTTAAAGCCACCAAAAGATTCTAGGATTCTTTTCCTCCAAACTGGATTCAAAAAAAGACTGAGCGCTCCGAAAAACAGTCCAATTCTAGTCCAAACAAAAACATTCACGAAATTATCGTGCTCAAAAAAATATTTAAACCAAGTGAAGGCAATGGCCAATAAAATTCCAGCTGCGATTGAATAATAAAAACCGTGAAAAAATCTTTTTTTATCTTTGAAGGGAAACTCAAAGGAAATTAAAAGGCCACCCACAATTAAAGCGCCTACACCCACCAGCTGGATAACCCTAAGTTTTTCTGACAAAAAGAAAATTGATAACAAAAAAGTTGCGATTGGAATGATCGCCCCCACCACCGGCATAACTCGACTCGCCTCGCTCTTGTTAATTGCAAAAAAAAGTGACATCACGCCATAGGTAAAAATAATGCCGGGAATAATCATGAGAATAGCTTGTTGCAGACTTATTGGATGCACGCCAAAAGGAATAAAGCCCAGAGCGAACAAACTCATCATGCCAATATAAAAAGCGTAGATTGAAGGATGTGAAACTCTTTTGGATGTCAATAAAAATTTATCCAAAATAACTTCAATGGCGACTAGAAAATACGCGATAACGGCAATAACCAAATAATTCATACTTTTTTTTATTTTATCTCGTCGGTCGCGACCGACTGGATTTTAACTTTTTATATCCCTCAGTTTTCTTCTTAGCGTTCTGTAATTTGGCACAGTTTTACTCACTAATAGCCAGAATTTTTGACTGTGATTCAATTCTTGCAAATGGCACAACTCGTGCACAATCACATAATCACGCATTTCATCTGGCAGGTTAACAATTTTATAATTAAAATTCAGATTAGCATTTTGACTGCAACTCCCCCAGCAGGTTTTCTGATTCTTGATCGCCACTCGTTTATAAACAAAATTATAATAGCGATTGAAAAATTCCAACCGACTGTGAATCACTGCCCGCGCCAGCTTCACACTTTTCTTATAATTAGCATCTTCCGCTTCCTTTTTATCATGCAAAAGATCAAAGTCAATGTCTTTAACCCGCTCAAAAATCCACTGTGCTTTTTCCTCAATGAATTTATTCACGACATATACAGGATACCATTTTGGCGCCGTAATGACAAAACGCCCATCCTGATAGACCGCCAACTTCACGCTTTTTGAGCCCCTAGTTCTTTTGAAGGTATATTTGATTTCTTTGCCGTTGATATTTATTTTTCGTTTATCCATTTTGTTTTTTAGAAATAATTTGCCCATTTTCAAGTTGATCCAGACCAAAATCTTTGAATATATCTTCCAATGACTTTTGTTCTTGCCGGATTTCTTGATTGCGATTGCGCGCCAAGTCATTGCCCGAAATGGTTTTTTCTTGCAGCATTTTTTGCTCAAGCGCTTTTTACAATTGATACAATAAATAATTTAATTCTTTACAGCGTAATTTTAGTTGAATAATCAGCGGCAATTTCTTATCCAGCGGATAAAAAGGAATTTTCTCGATATCAAAGAGGATTAAAGGGGATAATAGGGTTAAAGGGGTTTTGAAAGATGGAAAAGTTATTCCCCTTTCTCCTGTTACCCCTATTTCCCCTTTTTCTTTACTCACGCCCATTATTCCTATTTCCCCATTCATTTCCTTTTCACCCATTACTCCCGTTACTCCCTTTTCATTCCCCTTTTCACTCATTACTCCCGTTACTCCCTTTTCATTCCCCTTTTCACTCATTATCCCCGTTACTCCCATTAAATCCCGGTAAATTCCTTTCCAAATATCATTGCAATCCTCCTCCAACTCAGTATTGGCTCCAATGGAAAAACCAAGAAAGTCATAATACTCTTTGGTCGAATTTCTTTTCCAACCCTCAACTATATTTTGCTTAGCAGAACGCACCGAGCGATTCATTTGATCGGCCAGCGCTATCAAAGTTTTATATTTTGGAAACTGTGCCGTAATTCGCGAACATTCCAATTGCAATTCCTCTGCTTTTTTATAAGCAAGCAGATTGCGAAATCCATAAGGTTGTCGAGATGGTTTTAACATGGTTTCCTTTTAATCCCATTATTTTCAATAATCTCTTTATACGCATAAAAACTCTGGCGTGGTTTTCGCTCCAGTGTTTTGTAATCAATTTCAATCAAACCAAAGCGCGGCCAAAAACCTTTATCCCATTCGAAATTATCCAGAAGCGACCAATAAAAATAACCCTTAATATTAACACCTTCGTCGATTGCTTTTTTAATATTCCTCAGGCTTTCCCTTAAAAACCATTCTCTATTTTCATCCAGGGAATCAGCCAATCCATTTTCGGTTATATAAATCGGTAAATTATACTTTCCTATTTTTTTTAACAAGTAATACAATCCTTGGGGATAAAGTTCCCAACCCAAATCACTTACTTTTTTATTTTCATTTTTTTCAATCATCGGAAATTCTATCTTTTTATGAAAATAATATTGTAAAGTTAGAAAATCATTTTTGCCTTTGGTTGAATTGAGAAATTTCTTATTTGAAAAATATTCGGCAACTCCAACTACAAATTTATCCAATAAAGACTTCTCATTGTTTGGCTCTATAAAATTAAGAACATTAGCAAATCCGATTTGAACATTAGGGTGTACCTCATGAATTTTATCATAGGCAAGATTATGCGCCTGAGAAAGATTTTTATAAACATTAAACACTGAAATGATATTTCTTTTTTGCGGAGGCCATATCCCTACCATATAAGCAGCTCCTATGACAGATGTTGGCTCATTTACAGTCACCCAAAATTTTACCAAATCTCCAAAGCTTTCAGCCATCTTTTCTGCGTATTGCGCAAAATATTCCGCAAACTTTTTATTAGCCGGTCCACCAAATTTTTCCACCCACAAGGGATGTGTCCAATGCCAAAGGGTTACAAAAGGCTCAATGCCCCTTTCTCGCAAAGCCAAAATAATCTTTCGATAATGCTCAATTTCTTTTTCATCAAATCTGCCTTCTTCCGGTTCAATGCGAGACCATTCGATTGAAAATCTATGAGCATTGTGCCCGCCATCTTTCGCTAAATTAAAATCTTCTTCATAACGAGTGTAATGATCGCAAGCGCGCCCTGAAATATAATTTTCAGGACTAAACATTTCAGGAAATTTATTTTGTTGCCATTTTTGCCATTTATCCTTCGCCTCCTCAGACAATCTAACTGCATTATCCTTTTCCCACTGTATCCAGTTATTATTAGTGCCCCCTTCAACTTGATGTGCCGAGGTCGCTGCCCCCCACAAAAATCCTTCTGGAAATTGCTTAGCCATAAATTTGTCTCTTTATGCTTAATACATCTATTTTACACTAAAAGACCCACAAAAAAAAGCGGCTAAAAAACCACTTTTTTGTCATTTGAAATTTTAGAAGTATCCTCCGCAACAATCAGGGTCTTTCTCCAAACAATCGCATTTATCCAGATTAAGCTCATAGATTCCGCCTTGCAGATTCATAATGTCCTTTCCGTTGTCCGCAAAAAGCTGGGCGATGTAGCCACTGCGAGAACCGCTGCGGCAAACAACGATCACTTTTTTGGTCCAATCTATCTCAGCCATTCTAGTGCCAATTTCCGAAATTGGGATGAGTTTTGAGCCCTTAATCTTAACTAAATCATATTCATCCTGCTCGCGTACATCAATAATTTCCAGCTCGCTAGCATTATCTTGCAACATCTTTTTTAGTTCTTTGCCATTTATATTTTTAATACTCATGTTGTTTTTATTCTTAAGATGAAACCTAAAACTCGGTTTTAGGTCACCTTATTTTAAGAATTTAATTTTTTATAATACGATGCCACATCCGATATCCATTTATTAGCCGCGGCTTGGCCGCCCGCCGCTTCGCAATCTGATCCGCATTTCCAGACAACCATTTTGGCCGGGGTATTAACATTGGAATCAAGAAGCTTTTCTACTCTATTGCCCACCACCTCAACTGCGTGGCTTGGTGAATCAAAGCAACTATAACCTGAATCTGTCGTATTCTCTTTGCCACGATAGCCCCAGAAGTTATAGCATTCACGACCGCCCTTTTTCGGCGTATGTTTGCCCCAATCGCTTTCTTTTTTAGCGATAGCAATGAGATAGGACGCCACTTCATTATTTCTTTTATTCAAAGCTGGAATCATTTTTTCCATCGGAGAACCATTGAGCATCGCAGAAAACTTTGGATTAACTGGAATTTCTTTTTTTGCAATAATCGAATCGGCACAAAAAGTACTACTAGCCTCCTCCTTAATCAATCCCTTGCCAATTTTGTGCCATGGGTCAATCACTTCTAGACTAACTTTTAGACTCTCCCTGGTCTTTTACGCATAAGCACTATCTTGCGAGAAATAGTCCTGTCTGCCGACAGGCAAGAAAAAAAATAATCCTATGCCCAGCATCAGGATAAAAATGCTCATCAGAATATTTTTTTGTCTTGCTCTACTTAACCCCACCAGCCTTTTTCGACATTTTAAGAGATGCGATAACGGATCACCCATAAAAAGTTATGCAATCATATTAGATTTATAGCCCCTCAGATTTTTCAATAATTTTTCAACGATGCTATCCATGGTAGCAAACATCTGAGGGCTTGTCAACCAGTGAAATGGCTCAATCAAGCCAAAAAGTCCTTTTACGGCTCAGATGGGGCTCCAAAGCCATATAGCAAAAATCAGCAAAATATGATTTTTTGCTTTGTTTGAGCCTTTTTAAAATAAATGTTCAATTGTTATTCTGTCGAGTTTATTTTCTTGAAATAGAAGTCAACATCTCCTTGCCATCTGTCCACATCAGCCGGATCATGCCCAGCACACGAGCCTCCGCATTTCCAAATGAGCATTTCCTCGGGAGTCGTTATATTTTCATTTTCCATCAAAGCCTGAATTCTATTTCCCACCACCGAAACGGCTTGCTCAGGAGAATCAAAGCAGCTATAGCCGGATTTAGTTTGATTATATGTTCCTCGATAGCCCCAATAATTGAAACAATCTTTGCCGTCTTTCTTCGGAGAAAATTTTCCCAAATTACTTTCGTGCTTGGCGATTGCCACCAAATATGAGGCCGTGTCTGAATTGCGCGTTGCGATGGCCTCCGTCATATTTTCCATCGGTTTATCTCCAACCAATTTTTCAATGTTTTGCTTGATCACAAATTGATCAATACTATATTTTCCCGCTAAAATATCTTTCTTGCCGGCATCATCCACTTCACAGCGCAATCCATTGTCGGCCATGATTTCTTTTTTAGGCGCCATTTTTGGCAAGGCATTTTCTTTGATTGCCACAACTCTAAGTGGCGCCTCTTTAGCCAAAGCATTCCAATTAAAATATTGATAGAAAACAAAACATCCCATCAAACCGACCAAAAGAACCAGATTAGCCATCCGATCCTTTGGATTGCCGGCATCTATTTTTCCGCCAGCCTGTTCAATTTTATTTTTATTATTTGTTTTCATTTTTGGCTTATTATAAACAAAAAAACGGTTGTTCACCCGTTTTCTTATGCACTTTTTCCACTTATCTTACTCTATTATAGCAGGTTTTTGCGGTCTTGTCCAGCTTTTTTCTACCAACTCACCACCAAGCTCGCCGGCACGCTGGTCTTGTTGCCGGCTCTGTCGTAAGCTGAGATGGTGATGGTTTGCGCACCTTTGGCGGCGTAGGCTGGAATAACTATTTGTGGTT
>Ga0100392_1006346_pt1 | contig 10295 bp, 9 predicted proteins | sample CryGeymeta201516_FD_81548 | JGI IMG/M metagenome (GOLD analysis project Ga0100392, IMG submission 81548) | Groundwater microbial communities from Crystal Geyser aquifers in Utah, USA - Crystal Geyser metaG 2015-16 | ecosystem: Environmental > Aquatic > Deep subsurface > Groundwater | place: USA... | reverse complement strand
GAAAGATATCGGATGATTTTCAGCAGCGTTGGACCCCATCACCAGCACCACATCGGCATTGCGAATATCGATCCAGTGGTTGGTCATAGCGCCGCGGCCAAAGGTGGTCGCCAAACTGGCAACCGTGGCGGAGTGTCATATTCGCGCCTGGTGTTCAATGTAGACCAGACCCCAGCTGCGCAACATCTTCTGCAGCAGGTAACATTCTTCATTATCCAGCGCGGCGCTGCCCACCGAAGCCAGAGCGTCGGTGCGATTGACCACCTGCCCCTTGGCATTGGTTGCGATGAAAGAACTGTCGCGGGCAGCTTTGACCCGGTCGGCAATCTGGTCGAGGGCCCAGTCCCAGGAGACCTTCTGCCATTCCTTAGCCCCTTTGGCGCGGTACATGGGCTCGGTGATGCGTTGAGCGTTGTCGCGCAGCTGGATAATCGACGATCCCTTGCTGCACAGGGTTCCCTTGTTGATGGGGTGATCGGGGTCGCCCTCAATATTAAGAACCTCATTGCCGCGCGAGTGGACGATCAGCCCGCAACCAACCGCACAATAGGGGCAGATGGTGGTGGTCTCCCGGGCGTATTGAATCGCCAGGGGGCCGGCAAGCTCGGCGGCGGCCTCATTGGTTCCCAGCCCCAGGCCAATGACCGAACTGGCCACCGCCCCGCCGGAATACTTGAGAAAACTACGTCGGTTCAACTGCATGGTGTCAACCTCCTTTTGTTTACAGGCTTGAAAACTGAACAACAACAAAATAGGGGCGTCGCAAAAAAAAACGGAAACCCACCCCATCTCACATCATTCCACGTGTATCGCAAAAGATATACCAGCGTTCTGAAATTAAAAAACGCGACGATAAAACAGGTGCTTAAGGACGTAGCATAAAAAATTATCGCGGCAACGTAAAGAGTTGTTGTATAGATTCTACCCTTATTTTATGCTTTCTGGGTTATATGTATACAGCCGTGATTCTCATCCTTCCACCTGCAGTCCGATGTCGCCGTGGATCGGGTCTCTGTCGCTCCGGAGCTGGAGAGTTACCGGGTATTTTTTAAGCCGATGATATTTTGTTTTCCCGAATTTTACAGGAGTCTCATGGACGGTTTCATTTATCTGTGCGATGACGAACCCGGCATGCTGCGATATTTGAAAAAGATGCTGCAAGGCTGGGGGTGCGTCACCCAAACCTTTGAAGGCCCCGTTGAGCTGCTGGCGGCTCTTAAGGCCGCGAGCCCCGCTCCTGATCTCCTCCTCCTCGATATTAAAATGGCGGCGTTTGATGGACTGGAAGCCTTGCGGCGGGTACGTAGTTTGCGCCCGGAACTGGCGGTGGTGATGATGACCGGCCAGGGGAGTATTGAAACGGCGGTCGAAGCCATGCGCCTGGGGGCGCAGAATTATCTCACCAAGCCCTTCCCCAAAGAACAGCTGCGTGCCGTGGTCGAACAAGCCCTGTTGCGCCATAAACTGCTCGCCGAAAATCGCAGTTTGAAACAACAGCTGCACCAGAGCGACAGCGAAGAGGTGGTGTTTGCCAGCCCCGCGTTTCAGGCGGTTTACGATCTGGCCATGCGCGTGACCGGCGTTGATTCCCCCCTGCTGATTCTGGGTGAAAGCGGCACCGGCAAAGAGATGATCGCCCGCGCCGTCCATCGCCACAGCCCGCGCAGCCAGGCGCCTTTTCTGGCAATCAACTGTGCCGCCCTGACGGAACCCTTGCTTGAAAGCCAGCTTTTCGGGCATATCCGGGGTGCGTTTACCGGTGCGCACAGCCATCAGCAGGGCTTGCTGGCCGCGGCCGAAGGCGGCAGCCTGTTTTTGGATGAAATTGCCGAACTCAGCCCGGCCTTGCAGGCGAAATTGCTGCGGGTGCTGCAACAGGGCGAATATATGCAGGTTGGCAGCACCCAAACCAAAACCGCCAATGTGCGCTTCATTGCCGCGACCAACAAAGATCTGGAATCTCAGGTTCAAGCGGGCTTGTTTCGCGAAGATCTTTATTATCGTCTCAATGTTATCGCCCTGGAATTGCCACCCTTGCGTGAGCGCCGCGAAGATATTGCTCCCCTGGTCGAACACTTTTTGCTCAAGGTTGCGCGCAAGCTTCGCCAGCAACCGAAACAGCTGGATGAAAAATTTATGCGCCGCCTTCAAGACTACCACTGGCCGGGCAATGTGCGCGAGCTCGAAAATCTCATTGAACGTTCGGTGGTGCTGACCCCGGGCAATTTACTGACCCTCGATTCCCTGCCCGCCAAATTGAACGTGACTCTACCCGCAATGGCTGAGACTCAGCCCGCAAGGAATTCCTTCAGCCTGCGGGATGCTGAACGCTTGCAAGTGAGCCGGGCCCTCGAAGAAACCGGCTGGAAGAAGAGCCAGGCAGCGCAACTGCTGGGGGTGACCCGTAAGACCCTGGATAAAAAGATCCGCGATTATCAACTGATTCCAAAGGGCGACGGAGAATGAACCCCTATGCTTTTGTCTTCTTCTGGTTGTTGCTGTGTCAAAGTTTAGCGGTCTGGGCCCTCCCCCCGCCGGCGATGGCGACAGCGGGGGAGGGCGACCTGCTCTTTGGTATGTCCACTGCTCTTAGCGGCCCGGCGGCCGAACTGGGGCAGGAAATGCGCCGGGGAGTGCTGGCCGGGTTCGAAGCTGCCAACCGTGGTGGTGGGCTGGGCGGGCGCCGTTTACGGCTCATCAGCCTCGACGATGGTTATGAACCCTCGCGCACTGCGCCCAATATGCAGCAATTGCTCGATCACGACGACCTACTGGCGGTCATCGGCAATGTTGGCACCCCGACAGCCATCGCCTCTTTGCCCCTGATTCGCCGCTACCGCACCCTGTTTTTTGCGCCCTTTTCGGGCGCCGGTGGCTTGCGCCGCAGCCCCCCAGAACGCTATGTGATGAATATCCGCGCCAGCTACGCCGAAGAGATCTCCACCATGGTCGACGCTCTGATCGAAAAAGGCGGGCTGCAACCACGCGACATCGCCTTTTTTACCCAGCGCGACGGTTACGGAGATGCGGGCTACGTCGGCGGCTTCGCAGCCCTTAAACAGCATGGCCTGAGGGATGAACAGCAGGTGCTGCATGTGCGTTATCGGCGCAACACCCTGGCGGTGGAAAATGCCCTCGCCGATCTGTTAATGGCCGAACATCCACCACGCGCGGTCATTATGGTCGGGGCCTATGCCCCCTGCGCCAAATTTATTCGCCTGGCGAAAAAATCTGGCCTTGATGCCCTGTTGCTTAACGTTTCCTTTGTCGGCAGCGATGCTCTGGCACGGGAACTGGGATCCGCCGGTGAAGGCGTCATTATCACCCAGGTGGTGCCGCACCCCAAAGACAGTCAGCTACCCCTGGTGCAGGATTATCGCCGTGATCTGGCAAAGATTGATCCGTCGCCGCCGGGATTTGTCAGCCTTGAAGGCTATCTGGCGGCCCGCATTCTGCTGCTGGGTTTGTCCAGGGTGAAGGGTGAGTTGACCCGCGAACGTTTGATTGATGGTCTGGAACAGCTGCAAACCTTCGACCTCGGGTTGAATCTGCCCCTGCATTTCGATCCCGAAGATCATCAGGCCAGCCACCGCGTCTGGCCGACGATGCTGCAACAGGGTCAGGTGGTCAGCACCACCTGGGAGCACGCCCTTCGCCAGTGGCGGAAAGTTGACGAACCATGATCGGACTGCAACCCGGACGGCGGATTATCGCGCTGGTGTGGGGTCTGGTGCTGGTGGGCTTACTCGCCGGCGTGGTCACCAACGGGCTGACCGGCTGGACTCTGTATGAATTAAATCAGCAACGCCGCCAACTTGCCGAAGAGGAAGCCCAGCTTAATCGGGGGGCGGCGCAATTGCGTCAGCTCAGCCGTAGAACGCAGCAGGCGTTCAGTGGCCTGCTGCAATTGGAAGTTTTTGAGGCGGGCGAAGATTTTCCCCTGGCGGAATTAAACCAGTTGCACGACGAATTGCAAAATAGTTTTTGGGCCGAGGAACTTGCCGGGTTTGAAAAAGATCTGAACGTCAGTATCAGTAACCTGCAGCAGATCTGGCGGCGTGCCCAGCGCTGGCGTGACAACTATCGACCGGTGCTGTACGACGATCAGGGACAGCAGAGCCTGTTACGGGTGCGGCAGGATTTGCAGCAGTTGCGTGCCGAAATCGAAATTTTTGAAGGTCGCCAGCGTCTGGACGAAGCCTTGAGCCTGCGGCGCTGGCGAGAGGCAACAAGCACCCAAAAAACCTCTTTAGCCAACAACCTTCTCAGTTCACGGCAGCAGCTGTGGCGCCGCAGCCTCAATGCGGTCAATTCCGAGCTCGCCGATCTGTCGCGTCTGGTGGAAATTTTGGCTGCAGAAGAACGCCTTGATCAGCTCGCCGATCTGCGCGACAACCAGATCAAGCCCAGCCTCGAACGTCTTGAACAGGAACTGCAGCGACTGCGTGGTGCCGGCAACCTGGAACCGCAGGAAATGTCGGCGCCGACCCTGAACGCCTTTAAAGAGGGCTTATTCGGTGTGGGTTACAGCGTTTACGAAGAATATCAAACCATTCACCCCGGCCGCGGTGGGCTTTATCGCCTGGCCGAAGACCGTTTGACTCTGATGCGGCAGCGCGCGGGCATGCAGGGCGAAGTTCTGCGCGAACTGACCCGGCTTGAGGCTTTGTACCCGGTGCTCGCCGGGCTGACCGAAGAACGCAATCGCGAGCTGGCCCAAAGTGCCGAGGTCAGCCTTAGTCAGGGAGCTCTCGACCTGTTTCTTCTCAGCCTGCTGACCTTCGCCGGGTTTCTCAGTCTGGGGGGGCTGATCACGAAAATGACGGGCGAGCAACTGCGGACAATGGCGCAGCTGCGTCGTCAGAATGAACAGATTCTGGCATCAGCGGGTGAAGGAGTCATCGGTGTTAATCAACAGAAACAGATGACATTTATCAACCCGGCGGCGGCGGAACTCCTGGGCCGAAAGGCCGACGAATGCAAGGGTGTAGACTACGCAATTCTGCTGAAAAATTCTACCGAAAGACGTGCCCATGATTTTATTGCCGAAACCCTTGCCTGCGGCACCAGCTATCGCAGTGACGAAGAATTCCTGTGGCGCGCCGATAACAGCCGGATGCCGGTTTCCTGTGTGGTGACCCCGATGCACGACCATCAACAGCAGGTCGAAGGCGCGGTGCTGACTTTTACGGATATCACGGCACGCAAGGCCGCTGAAAAAACCTTGCGCCGCTATTATGATCGTCTTGCCGAGCAGGACAAGGCCCTGGCGGAACTGAACCGCGATCTTGAACAGAAAGTCGTAGAGCGCACCCGCCTGCTCGAAGAAAAAAATCAACAACTGGTGCGCACGGAAGCTGAACTGGCCCACGCTGAAAAGCTGGCGGCGATTGGATCTTTGGCTGCGGGAGTCGCTCACGAAATAAACAATCCAGCGGCGATAATTCGCGGCAACGCGGAAATTTTACAGGGATTGATGGCTGATCAGGTTGAGGGTCGTGACGAAACCGCTGAAATTCTTGATCAAATTGAACGCATTTCCCTGATTACCAGTAATCTGCTTGATTTTGCCCGTAAGCAGGATTTACGCAAAGGCCACTTCAACCTCAACCAGATGCTCAAAGAAACCCTGGCGCAGCTCCGGCACCAAGTTCCCGCCCCCGCGGTCAATATTTGTTTCGAACCCCAGGCTGAGCTGCCCGCCTGCTTTGGTGACGCAGACCGTTTGCGCCAGGTCTTTACCAACTTGCTGGTTAACGCCTTACAGGCCATGCCTGCCGGCGGTCGGCTGCGAGTCGCAAGCTGCCGGCACAATCATTATGTCCAGATCGATATTCAGGATGAGGGCATGGGCATGAGCGAAGAGGTGCGCAGTCAGATTTTTCACCCCTTTTTCACCACCAAAAAGACGGGTACCGGTCTGGGATTACCGGTGTCCTACGGTATTGTCCAGGCCCACGAAGGCCTGATCGAAGTCGAAAGCCAGCCCGGCAAAGGCAGCCTGTTCCGGGTATCCTTGCCCATTTCACTGGCAAAGTCAGATTCCCCTCAAAAACAGCCCTGCGCAGAGACATAAGGCGCAGGGCTGAAGGTGGAGAGTAGACGGTCTTTACCGCGCAGGCGGAAATCCCGAAGGTTTAAAAAAATTTCACGACATCATCCAATCTCAGCCTTCGTCGGCAATGGGTGCCATAAGGAAATCCCTGACGAAGGCGTAGCGTTCATCTTTCACCAGTTCCAAAACTTGGGGCATATTGATGTTCATATAGTCATGAACGATCCGATTGCGCAAACCAATGACCGCATTCCAATTGGAAAGATCATCTGGCCCGATAACCCCGAGTTCAGTGATCTGTAAAAAACTGTCGTAAGCCGACAGCGGAACCTGCTTGCCCGCAGCCTTGAGAATCTGCTTGGCTTTACCTATGGCGTTTTCAATCAGAACCTGAAAAGCATGCAGCACCCCGTTCTGCTCCAGTCGCGACAGGTTTTTACCTGCAAGCAGAGAATCGCGAACTTCATCCAATATTGACGACTGGGTCTGTGCAATCAGGGAGCTTTCTGCCTGATAGAGATCAAATCGCATAAATTTTCTCCCAATAATGCTCTTCAAGTTCACGCCAGGTTCGTTGTAAAAAATGCTGCCAGGCAATGGATTTTTCACCCTTGAGTATGACGCCTTCTTCCGCAACAACTGCACGCATAGTCAAACCTGCCGAGACAAGATCGATAAGATCAATTTTGTCCACGGACACCTCGAGCTTGGCTGCCAACTGATTACGCAGCTCTTCACCGGCGCTCATTTTTTCCATAAAACCCAGGGCGAAATTCCACTGGAGAGCAAAATCCCAATCGCTGTCGACCTGAGGGCTGCCGAGAGCTCGACTTCCGATCCAAACGACAAACTCAAGATGCGGTTGTGTAGCAAAAAACTCACTTAAGGGGAGTTCCAATGACATATCAAACATCCTCCAGCGTCCAGCCTTGGAAAATAAATCTCAGATGTTCGCAAAGCGGTTGCTCCGGCCTTATCCTTGCCCCTTAGCTGATTTTGAGGACAATTTTGCCGAAGTGCGTGTCTTCTTCCATCATGCGATGCGCGTCCTGTATCTGCTCGAAAGGGAAAACCTTTTCAATCATCGGCACAATGCTGCGATCGGCGAATTTCGGCAGGGCGCGTCTGGTGAATTCGGCGATGATGTCACCCTTTTCCGCCACCGGGCGGCTGCGCAGGACACTGCCGATGATCTGTTGGCGTTTCACCATCATCAGCGCCAGATTCAGTTCGGCCTTGATGCCGCTGATAATGCCGATCACCACCAGCTTGCCAGTATAGCCGAGGCTGTCCATGTTGGGTTTGAGATATTTCGCACCAACATGGTCGAGAATAAGGTTGACCCCCTTCTTGTTGGTGAATTCCTTGACTTCCGGGCTGAAGTCGGGGGTGGTGGTGAAATCGATGACCAGATCGACGCCCAGATCCTTAACCCGTGCCATCTTTGACGGGTGGGCGGTGACAATCAGCTTGGCCTTTGGGGTCAGAGCCTTGGCCAGCTGAATGGCCGCGGTGTTGACCCCGCCGCCACCGCCGTGGAGGATGGCGGTCTGACCATCTTGCAGCCCGCCGAGCATGAAGACGTTGAGGAAGGCGGTGATGTAACTTTCGTTGACGCAGGCGGCTTCTTCGTAGCTCATGCTTTCGGGAATGGGCATCAGGTGGCAAGCGTAGGCCACCGCATATTCGGCATACCCGCCACCGCCAACCAGGGCCATCACCCGGTCGCCAACTTTCCAGCCCGTGACCTCACTGCCCAGTTCGGCAATGGTGCCCGCAACCTCCAGACCGAGGATCTCGGAATCGCCGGGGGGCGGTGGATATTTGCCCTCGCGCTGCACCAAGTCGGGACGGTTGATACTGGTGGCAACGACCTTAATCAGCACCTCGTCATTTTTAGGCGCAGGACACTCAGTTTCGCCCAGTTTCAAAACATCAACACCACCAAATGCATCGATTAAAACAGCTCTCATGATAAGCTCTCTCCTTGCAGGATAGGGAAGAAACTGGCAAACTGCTCGCCAGCTGTTTGACGTAAAAATTTATTTTACGATTATAGGGATTCCCCCAGGGGAGTCAAATTCTACCTGACGGGAGGTTTTATGCTGAAACGTTGGCGTTGTTCAGTTTGTGGTTATCTGCATACGGGCGACACTCCGCCCGAAGTTTGCCCCGTGTGCGGGGTTGGTTCGGAAAAATTTGTGCTGGTGGAAGAAGCTGCGCCAAGCTCCGAAGCGGTTGTCGCCACCGCAGAGGACCCGAAAGAGGAGGAACCGCCTGAGGTGAAAGCGCCAGAAGACAAACCTGCGCCATCCAAAATCATGAATTTCATCGGTGAAATGCAAGCGTCCTTCAAACCCCATCCGGTTATGGCCCATTTTCCTAACGCCCTGATACCGACTTTGGGATTGTTTCTGGCCATCACGGTAGTGCTGCGGGTCAAAACCCTCGATCATGGCATTTATCTGCTGTTGGGAGTTATCTGCCTGAGTGCGATTTTGACTCTGGCAACAGGGATCTACAGCTGGCAACGCCATTTCGGTGGCGCGCGCAGCAAAATTTTCCATCGCAAACTGATTCTAGGCGTGTGCCTGGTTTTGATCTGCCTGGAAATGTTTTATCTGCGTTTCAGCCAGGCGGAACTTTTCACCCGCTTCGGGATTCCGACCTTCTTCTTCCTGATTCTGGCCGCAGGAGCGCTTTTCTGTGTCACCCTCCTCGGCCATTATGGAGGGATTCTGGTGTTTGGGCCGGCTAAAAAATAATCCATGGATCAAATTAAACGCGACAAAATTGCAAAGGGAGCCATTATTCAACGCGACCGCCTCAGCTACGCGATTGTGCCCCATTTACCTGCCGGGCTGGCTACACCACAACAACTGGAACAGATTGCGGCCGTGGCGCGCCAATTCGGGGCACAACTTAAACTCAGCAGCGCTCAGCGCATTGCGATTATCGGCTTGCGGGAAGAGGATCTGGATACTGCCTGGGCAGCCTTGGGCGGTATGCGCCCGGCACGTCCCTTTGGGCCCTGCGTGCGTTCGATAAAAATTTGTCCGGGCACCGACTTTTGTAAACGCGGTCAGCAAGATTCCGTGGCCCTGGGCTTAAAGCTTGATGAACAATTTCAGGCCAAAGAACTGCCATGGAAATTAAAAATGGCGGTTTCAGGCTGTATGAACGACTGTGGTGAAGTTTGCATCAAAGACATTGGCCTCTGCTGGGCACGACCCAGGGCTGGCACCTGCAAGTGGGGGGCAATGGCGGTTCGGCACCACGCCTGAGCCACCGCTTGCTCGAAAACTTAACCAGCGCAGAGGCTTTGCGGGCGACGGATCGTCTGATCACCTGGTTTAGCGCCCAACAACGTAAGTGCCGCTTCGGCAAACTTGTTGAAGAGGTTGGGCTGGAAAAACTGCGCCAAATTGCCGCGAATTCGGCGGGAAACCCTTAGGGCCGGGCCCTGTGTCCGCGTGAATGCGGGAGCCCGCCCGGGGACTTTTCGCGCGCGAAATCCCTCGATGACCCCGTAGCGCCGCACCTACCCCTGCCACTCCCCAGGATCAAAAATCATTTCCGTTGCCTTACGCCCCGGTGGCACCATGGGGAAGGAATAGCAATCGGGGTCAATCGGGACATCGATAACCACCGGACCGGGCACCAGCATGGCTTCTTTCAGTGCGGCAGCAAGCTCTTGCTTGCCATGGGCGCGCAGGGACTTGACCCCGAAGCCCCGCGCCACCATACAGAAATCGATCCTGGGTCCAAGACAGGTTGAAGCAAAGCGCGACGCAAGAAAAACCTTTTGGAACTGGCGCACCATGCCCAGCTTGCCGTTGTTGAGGATGAGACATTTCACCGGGATACGGTAATGAGCGCAGGTGGCAAGCTCCTGACAGTTCATTTGAAAAGCGCCGTCGCCATTGATGGCAAAAATCGGTCGCTCCGGGTTGCCCAAGGCGGCTCCCATGGCCGCCGGCAGGGCATAGCCCATGGTGCCCAGCCCACCACTGGTAATGTATTGCCGTGGGCCGTGAAAGGGAAGATAGTTGGCGGTCCACATCTGTGACAATCCGACATCAGACGCGACCACTGGGTGATCCCCGGCAACCTGCGCAATGGCTTCCATCACCTCATGGGGCATCAAATGATCGCGCTGCGGTCGCGGCAGTGGGCCCTTGGCTTTCCAGGCGTCAATTTGCGCAACCCAGTCGGGATGCTGCTGCGATTCAACCAGCGG
>Ga0100392_1006332_pt1 | contig 10307 bp, 6 predicted proteins | sample CryGeymeta201516_FD_81548 | JGI IMG/M metagenome (GOLD analysis project Ga0100392, IMG submission 81548) | Groundwater microbial communities from Crystal Geyser aquifers in Utah, USA - Crystal Geyser metaG 2015-16 | ecosystem: Environmental > Aquatic > Deep subsurface > Groundwater | place: USA... | reverse complement strand
ATCTCCTACGGTTGCTTCGGGTTGTGTTTTAAAAGCATCGGCATCATACTCAATGGTATCGCCTTTAATTGCCATAGGAATTATTTCTTCCACAACTTCCACTCCTTTTAGCATTTCAGCTTTAACTGTTAAAGAAATTGTTCCTAAATTAAGTAGAGGTGTTTCTGATTTTAATTCAATTTTTTTATAATAGGTGTTATAGCCAATAAATGATACTTGAAGTATGTATTCTCCTGGCTTGGCTCCTTTGAGGTTAAATTTCCCTTCCGAATTAGTAACTCCAAATTTATAGAGCGTAGAATCATTTTTTTGGAGCAACATTGTGGAAGCTCCAGGCAATGTTTCGGATGAAATTTTATCAATAATTTTTCCTTCAACTGTTACATTTTGTGCTTCTAAATTTACAATAGAAACGGATAACAATAAAATTAAAAGAGATATGGTATTTTGTAAAAAATTCATTGATAAATTTGTATTAATGTCCCCAACCTCCACCATTTTCTCTCATTTCTTTAATTTTATCTTGCACAATTTTGTTGTATTCTTCCCTTGTAACTTCTTTTCCTTTTGAAGGTTCTTGCACTTCACTTGGGTCTATTGTACGAAATTCTATCTTTATTGCAGTAAGTACTTTTTTATCTTTTTTATTACTTAACTCTAAAATCACACCTGGCAAACCACCGTATTTTTCTGGACCAACAGGAACTGCTATGTCTGCTGTAAACCATGCTTCAATAACATTTGCCGTATCTGTATAAATTGCTTTTAAGCAAACATAACCCATAATTTCTTTCATTTCGGCAGTCATTTTCCATTTGATTTCTTCGGGCTTACCTTTAATCAAAAATGTTTTCCCCATAAAATCTTGTTGTTCAACAAAATCGTTTGTTTCGGAGTTAATGTATGTTTGATTATTGGCATTAGCGTATCTTCTAGCCATACGCTTAACCATGTTTGATTCATTTGGGTCTTCTTCTTCGGGTATATTTGAATACATTGAATATGATGGTGTGAAAATCAGTTTCTTTTTAAAAGTCATTGATTTAGGAACTAGTTCAGCCCATTGCGACCAGCCTTGCTCTTCGGCTTTTGCCATATCAACAGCTGTATTAATAACTTCTTCGTAGGTAATAACACCCGTTGTATCTTGCGAAATTCCTATTAAACTTAAGAAGATGAGCGTAAATGAGAAAACTATTTTTTGCATGAGTTGAAATTAAAAATAAAATGTAAAATTAGGTAAAGTTATTTTTTTGAGAAATATAAATTACATTAGTGGAATAGTTAGATGATAAACGGAAATGGTTACTACTCAGCTGCCTATTTTTTTCTTTTTTTTGCCACTGATTACTCAGATTTACTCAGATTTATCAATGTGTCGTTCATTTTAAATTAATGTATTACTCATTTTTGTCTATTGTAAATAGTTGTATTACTCATCCTTGTTTATTTTTTTTATAGGTGATCGTGAGCTCACTTTGTTCGGTTCGTGAGTTCGGCAAAAGCCTCGGTTGATGCTACTTCCCCGAGAATTCGGGGCAGGCTGTGGTTTTCACAGATTTTTTAAAGAAAAAATTAAATCTGTGTATGTAATCTGCGAAAATTAATGAAATCTGTGGCATAAAGAACAACTGAGTAGTAACCATTTTTTTTATCTTTAACCGAGTAATTTAGCGGCTGAGGTACTAACCAGAAAAGTAAGTTGAACGAATAAAAACAACTAGACTTTAACGTACATTTGCAGCCATTTTTTAGTATTAATTTTTTTAAAACAAATGATTAAAAGAGGTCAAGTAATAGAGGTTGAAATAGTTGAAGCTGCATTTGGAGGTAATGGCATTGCTAAAATACCAACAGAAAAAGGAGATTATATTTTGTTTGTACCAAATACCATTGTTGGTCAATTGGTTAGAGCAAGAGTTGTGAAACGTAAAAACAACTATGCTGAATGTAAGTTAGATACGGTGCTAAAAAAATCTCATTTAGAAGATGAATTACCCTATCAACCAATTTCAGGAGCTCCATTTGCAACATTACCCATTGAAATTCAAAAATCGAGCAAACAAAAGCAAGTCTTAGAAGTGTTTAAACGCATTGGGAAAATCAACAACATTGAAACACTTTTTGATGAATATATTGCTTCGCCAGAAGTGTGGCATTACAGAAATAAAATGGAATATTCTTTTAGTGCCATTGGTTTTGATGTTGAAAAACAAGAAGAGTTTGATGGTTTTGCCTTAGGATTCAAAAAAAGAGGCACTTGGTGGATAGTTGAAAATTTAGAAAAAGATTCAGGAATATTTGATGCAGCATTTGAAAATAACCTAAAAGAAATTCGAGTTTTTTGTCAAAATAGTGGGTTACCAGCTTGGCATCCACCAAAAAAAGTGGGGTTTTTTAGGTATTTGGTGGTTAGGAAAAGCTATTTAACGAATAAGTTCTTAATTAAACTCGTAACAAGTAGTGATGGCTTAGCTAACTTTGATTTTGATGGATTTGTTAACTTAATAAATGCGTTGTTTCCAGATAGAATTATTGGGATTTTGCACACCGTAAATGATGATATTGGAGATAATTCTCAATCTCGCTTGGGGCATGAAACAATTCTTTATGGACAACCTTATATGTTAGAAAATTTGGTGAGATTAAATTTTGAAGTGAGTATGCAAAGTTTTTTTCAAACCAATCCAAAAGCAGCCGAATTATTGTATAAAAAAGTGATTGAGTATGTGTTGGAAGACAATAAAAATATAAAAGAAAAAACAGTAATGGACTTGTTTTGTGGCACAGGAACTATTGGTCAGATTGTGGCATCACAAACCAATGCAACCGTTATTGGTGTTGATATTGTGGAAGATGCAATAATAAATGCGAAGCAAAATGCAGAAAGAAATAATGTTGAAAACGTCCAGTTTTTTGCTGCTGATGTGAACAAATTTTTATATGAATACCCTGAATATGTAAACAAAATAGGTACATTAATTTTAGATCCACCAAGAGCTGGTATTGCAAAGAAAGCATTGCTAAGGGCATTGGAATTGAACGCTGACAGAATTGTCTATGTTAGTTGTAATCCAGCAACACAAGCCAGAGATATACTAGAAATTACCGCTGCAGGTTATCAACTAAAAAAAGTAAGTTTAGTAGATCAATTTCCACACACGGCACACATTGAGTCGGTAGCGTTGTTTTTGAAATAAAAAAGAATTAACATTACTACTCAGGAAGATTAATGTGTTTTAAACCAACAATATGCAAATTAGTAAAACATCCAGATTCCGTCCCGATTCCGATAGCTATCGGAACTATCGGGAGCTATCGGAACTATTGGGAGCAAGATTTCGCTGTCGTTCATTGCGGGCTTGACCCGCAATCTTGTTTTTGTATTTATTTGAGATTGCGGGTCAAGCCTGCAATGAACTGTGTTGATGGCGAAAAAATATCTACCTGATTAGTAATAAATTAAATGATTTCAACTTCTTTTTTGTTTGCGAGTTTAATAATATAATAGCCAGCAATACTAGCAAGTATTGAGGCAAACAACACCCCCATTTTTGCTTCTGCAATATATATTTTATCAACAAATGCCAAACCACCAATAAACAATGACATGGTAAAACCTATAGAAGCTAAAAAGCCAACACCAAGTAAATGAAGCTTGTTCATTCCTTCGGGTAGGTTCACCCATTTTAATTTTAATAAAATGAAAACAACCCCAAAAACGCCAATTAATTTACCAATTATAAGTCCAAAAAATACACCAAAAAACACAGTGCTGGAAATTTGAGAAAGTACATCACCCGAAAGTGAAACTCCTGCATTACTAAAAGCAAAAATGGGCATAATTAAAAATGCAACAAACGGATGCATAATATGTTCAAGTCGTTGAAGAGGGGTAAGGGCTTCTTTGGAATACATTCTCATATCCTCAATAATATGTAGTTGATGGTTGGTAACCGTTGTACTTTTATTTGGTTTTTCTTTTTTAAATTTATTAATAAGGGTATTCATCTTTTCAACGTACATTTTTTCGGAAATCTTAACATCGGCAGGTATAGTCATAGCAGCTAAGACAGCAGCAATGGTGGCGTGTACGCCCGACATTAAAAAAGCCAACCATAACCCTCCAATGCCAATAATGGCATAATATACCGTATTTCTCACGCCAATAAGATTAGAAACAATAAGTATCAGAAGAAATATTGCTCCTGTTGCTAAACTAATAAAACTAATGTCTGATGTGTAGAAAAAAGCAATTACTAAAACGGCTCCGATATCGTCAACTATTGCTAAAGCTGTTAAGAAAATTTTAAGAGATAATGGCACTTTGTTTCCTAATAGATATAATACTCCCAAAGCAAATGCAATGTCTGTAGCCATAGGAATTCCCCAACCATCAGAAGTTTCTCCAGTAGGGTTAAACGCCAAGTAAATTATGGCTGGGAAAATCATTCCGCCAATTGCAGCGGTAATTGGTAGTATTGCATTTCTAGGGTTTTTCAATTCTCCACCTACTATTTCTCTTTTTAACTCCAAACCTACAACAAAAAAGAAAACTGCCATTAAACCATCATTAATCCAATGGTGAAGGTTTTTAGTAATAAAATGCCCATCAAATCCTATCGAAAATTCAATTTCCCATAAGTCGTGAAATTGAGTTGACCAAGGAGAATTAGAAATAATTATAGCAATTAATGCTGATGAAAATAATACAATACCACTAGTAGTACTGTTGTTTATAAATTTTTGTAGTGGATTAACTATCCATTTATCTGCTTTGGTAACTCTCATTTTAGATTTTTTATTGAAGAAACAAAGTTAATGGAAGTAAATTTAAAGATAGAAAAGTTTAAGTTTTTTTAAGAATTTGTTTACAGACTCTATTTTAAAAAACAAAAAAGCAAGGATATAATACTTTGCTTTTTTGTTCTTTATTTTTACTAATTATTTTTCTTTAAACACATCTTTAAAATCTTCGCTCAATGTTTTGAATGCGGTTCTTCTATTTTTTTGATGACAATCACAATCGTCTTTTCCTGTTTCTCCACAATCTTCATATTTAGAACAATCATCTAAAGGTTCAGTTTCTCCTTTACCCATAGCCTGAAGCCTTTCCTTAGAGACGCCTCCTTTAATTAAATAATCAACAACAGATTGAGCTCTTTTTTGAGATAATTTCAAGTTGTAATCATCATTGCCACGGGCATCAGTGTGAGCTCTTATTTCAATAACTATATTGTCGTTTAGCGTTAAGAATTCAATTAGTTTGTCTAAAATTTCTTTTGATTTAGGACGAAGAGTTGCTTTGTCAAAATCGTACTCAATACCTGGTATTTCAAGTTCTCCTGTTGGAATAGGGGTTAAAAAGAAATCTTGAATAAAGTGTTTTGATTCTGTTAATCCACTTGTTGAAATATTTGAAGCATCTCCAAAATATTTTGCTTTTTGGGCTTTTAAGAACAAATCCCAATTCACTTCTAAATCCATTTTGTAATTTCCTTCTTCATCTGTAGTGAGAAAAATAGTTTCTTTTTCACTGCGAATGTCTTTAAATGAAATTAGTGCATTAGGAATAACTTCATCTGTTTCAGCATTAAAAACTGTTCCACTTATGCTGAAAACCATGTCTGGTTGAACAAATTGGAAAACATTATAACAATATGCAGAACCTTCATAACGATCATCACAATCGCATGGTATTCTGTCAGAAGATAAGTATCCGTTTTCTTGTTTTTTATCAATGATAAAATAAGCATCATCTTTGTTTGAGTTAAAAGGTCTTCCTAGATTTGTTGGTTTTCCCCACGAATCTTCATCTTCATTGTAAGAAGATTTGTAAATATCAAGCCCACCAATACCACCGTGAGCATCGGAAGAAAAATAAAGTGTTTTTGTGAAGTAATTAAAGAAAGGAGTTACTTCATCTCCTGTTGTATTGATAAGGTTTCCCATGTTGGTAGGTTCGCTTAAGCCACCATATTCATCTATGGTGCAAAACCAAATATCCATTCCTCCTTGACCACCAGATCTGTTTGAAGCGTAATATAAAATATCACCTTCTAGAGATAGTGCTGGATGCATGGATTTAAAACCTTCTACATTCACTTTTTTATCAAGTTTAATTGGCGACATCCATTGGCCATTAAAATATTTACTTACCCAAATAGAAATATCTTTACTGTTTGTTGCTGATTTTCTTGTGAAGTAGAATGTAGTTTTATCTATAGAAAGTACCCCTGCACCTTCATAGTCAGTTGAATTTATTGGAAATCCTATTGAATTTGATTCCGAAAAACCACCATCAAACATCTTTTGAGTGGTATAGAAATCACTTAATCCACTTTGTTGGTCTTCTTTTTTTGAGTTAGGTTCGTTCGATTTTGCAGTAGAATACACATAAGTCATCTCATCTCCAAAATAGTTTAAGGAGTAAGTAGATGTTCCAGCATTTATTGAAGAATCTGATTTAGTTACTACTATGTCATTTTTAGTGGAACTATTATCTAAAGCGTAATAACATCCTATTATATTTTTATCGCTACGTTTTCTCAACTCTTGATTGGTTGATTCTACTTTATAGTTTTCAAATTGTTTAATTGCCTCATCGTATTTGTTGTTTTTCATTAGTGCTTCACCATACCAAAAGCCAGCATCTGTGAATTCAAGCTCCATTTCATCAATAGGTAGATTAATTGCAATAGCAAACCATTTTTCGGCATTCAGGTAATCTGAATTTTTGCGATAAGCATGAGCGAGCTTATGAATTAATAGCGGATTGTCATATTTACTTGAAGAATCTGATTTAGAATTAATAGAAGTTGTATCGTTCTTGTTTTTCTTTGGAGCTGGATTCCACGTTTTTGCTTCATAAGGATGTACTAAATTCCCACCTGATAAGCCTTTATTATCAACAGCTTTTTTATAAAAATATGCTGCGGAGGCATAATTTTCATTTTTATATTCGTTATCCCCGAATTTAATAATTTCACTCCTACTTTGAGTAAAAGCAATATTATAGGATAACCCAAATAGGATAAGTATATAAATCCTCTGCATCGTATTCATCATATTTTTGGACAATTTCTAATAGGGTTAGGTTTGAAAATTTTAGGAATGTAAGTGATTGATATTTCAAATCCACCTTTTCCATCAGAAAAATCACTTAGTTCAGAGGTATTAAAATCATAACTGATTCTACCTTCATAACTTCCAATTTTAGCACCTGCTTCAAGTATAAAAGCATCTTCAGAACGAAAATTTGTCCCTAAAAGGAGTATTGTTCCTGCTTTTTGAATGTGATAGTGGAGCATCAATCCCGCATTCATTTCACTGGCATTTTCTTGTTGCATGTATAATACTTTTGGTAGAACTTGAATTTTAGGTGAGATATTAATTTTTGCCCCACCATGAATTACATGACGCATAGGTAATTTGTTCTGGGTATCGAAAAAATCTTCTTGAGGTTGGGTAAGATGAAAAACAGAATAACCAACAAATGGATTTATTCTAATTTGGTCTTTTCCATAGAAATAAACAAATCCAGCATTTAAATCGGGAAGCCAAAAATTGTTATTGTTAAATTCTTCTCCAGTGGGAGTGTTTAAGTCAAAAGACCCACCACCAACTGTTGTATATTGATTTTCAAAAAATAATTTATTAAAATCGACTCTTTTTTGGATCGCACCTCCTTGAAGACCTAAAGAAACTTTGTGAAATTTATTTTTTGTCAAATAAATGTTGTACCCCAAATTAAGTGATAAACCAAGTATATTAAAGTTTCCAGCTCCAGCTCTACTATTTATTATTTGAGCTCCAAATGCAAATTTTTTGTAGGGCATATCAAATGAAAGTGCCGTTGTATTAAACGCTTTTGAAGAAACACTTCCCCATTGCGTTCTGTAATGAGCGTGAACTCTATATTTTCCATCAAATTGCCCAGCAAGAGCGGGGTTCAAATAGAGTGCCGCAGCATCATATTGCGATAGATGAAAATCTTGTGCCACCATTTCTGTCATAAAACTTACTGATAAAGTAATATAAAGTAAATAGCTATTTTTTAGTTTTAATAACATCATAATTATCTAAGTAATGTAACATCTCCTTTAATACTGTGCTGAACATCATCCATGGTTGTTGCTCTAACAGTGTAAATATAAACTCCAATTGGTTGAACAATACCATCTTTTGTTCCGTCCCATCCTTTACTTTGTTCAGATGATTCAAAAATCATTTCGCCCCAATTATTAAATATTCTAAATTCTAAAAATTTATAAGGGCCACCTAATACATTGAAAGTGTTATTTGAACCAATTCCATTTGGAGAAAACGCATTTGGAACTTGTGGAGGCAAAAACACAATTACTTCATCACATATAGTGTCCTTACAGCCCAAACCATCTGTTACGGTTAAGCAAACTGTAAAGTTTCCGATACTATTATAATTATATGTAGGGTTTTGAACAGTTGATGTACCAGTTGAATCGCCAAAATCCCAAAACCAATTTACAATATTTGTGAAAGATTGATCAGTAAAGCTAAAATTTTCAAACACTTTTACAGCGTTTGGTGTGCTAGAATATATTGCCGTTGGAGGAGCTTGTATAAATAAAGTTTTAGAAATGGTATCGCTACAACCTTGTGCAGATTGAACTATTAACGTAACATTGTAAGTTCCATTAGTTGTATAAGTATGTATTGGATATTGGTTTGTATCGGTAGTTCCATCGCCAAGATTCCAAAACCAATTAGAAATATTTGAGCCAACAACACTTGAAGAATCAACAAATAAACTATTAACTCCTTGACAAACACCGTTTACGCCAAAATTGGCTGAAGGTAATTCGTATACAGTTACGGGGGTAACAATAGAATCGATACAACCATTAGAGGAGGTAACTGTTAAGGTAACATTGTAAGTACCTGATGTGGAATAAACATGATTTGTATTTTGATTAGAATTGTTGTTTCCATCGCCAAAATTCCATTGCCAAGATATTAAAGGGTCAGGAGCTACAGAAGCGTCATTAAAAAATAAGGTGTCTGTAGGACAAACAGAGGTAAAATTAAAGTTCGCATTTGGGGCATCAATTAAATAAATTTGAAGCGTATCAGAAAATCGTTGACAGCCTCCATTGTTGGTTGAGCTGAAAATAAGTGTTACACTTCCGTTGAAAACATCTGTAGAATCAGCAAAATAAGTAGTGTTGTTAAGTGAATCACTTGGATTAAATGAACCTCCGCCTAAGGTTTGCCAAAATCCTGTTCCTGTTGTTGAAGATGCATTTATTGGAAACACTACGTTTCCGGCACAAGCAGTATCGCTTGATAAAATAGAAGTAACGGGAGTTGAAGTAAATATAATAGAAAGTGTGTCTGAATCGGGAACACAATTTCCATTTCCTATAGAATTTAAGTAGATATTAATTGTGCCTGCGGCTGTATCTGCTGAACTTGGTATGTAAACAGCGTTTAAGTCAAAAGGATTAGGAACAAATGTGCCTGTGCCTGTTGAAACCCACTGACCACCAGAAGCAGTTATAATTGAACCAGATAAAGAAATACCAGAAGTGTCTTTACACACAAAAATATCAGGTCCAGCAAATGCAGTAATTCCAGTAGAAAAACTAAGTGTCATGGTGTCTGATTGAGCGGGGCAATATCCATTTCCTGTAGTTGACAAAATAAGAGTTGCATATCCCTGAGCTATTTCTGCTGCAGTGGGTGTGTAAGCAGCGTTTAAGTTAGTTGAATTTGGACTAAAAGTTCCTGAGCCTATCCATAATCCACCTGATGCTCCATTCACAACGCCATTTAGATTTGTTACTGGATTACTCATGCAAGCAAAAGTATCTGTCGCTATTGGTTGTGGTAATGACTGCACAAAAATATTTTTAATGATAGTATCATAACAGCCTTGAGAAGAACCAACAATCAGTTGAACAGGAACAACTCCTGTTGTGTTGATGTATGTATTTGTTGGATTAGGAATTACGGCTGAGTTTCCATTTCCAAAATTACAATTACAAGAAGTTACTGTTGCAATTGCTGAGGAAGATGATAAAACAGAATAAAAAACAGGATAATTAACCAGCTCTGCTATCTTTTGAGGCCCAGTATAAAAGGCCGTTTCTTGATTCAGAAAGTTTATCCAGTACTTATCCGCGCCAATTGACGGAAGTTGATCGGCCAAAATACCAATGATTCTCGGTTCATTTTTCTTCCTGATGATCTTCCTTAGTGCGGAATCCTTGGGTAGAGCCGCTCCTCCGTGCTTTGTTCTTAGCCGTAGCATTATTTTATCGAAGCTT
>Ga0100392_1006325_pt1 | contig 10319 bp, 8 predicted proteins | sample CryGeymeta201516_FD_81548 | JGI IMG/M metagenome (GOLD analysis project Ga0100392, IMG submission 81548) | Groundwater microbial communities from Crystal Geyser aquifers in Utah, USA - Crystal Geyser metaG 2015-16 | ecosystem: Environmental > Aquatic > Deep subsurface > Groundwater | place: USA... | reverse complement strand
TGTGGAGGAAGATCCATAGGTTCCAGGACGGCCGCAGGGTAAGCCTTCTGTGCTTGATCGAGCCATATAAAGCTTTTGACTACAGTTTTGGGTATTCTGGTTCCATTTTTATACGTCGAAATTCTAGAGACAATGTGGCGCTGAAAGTTTGGACTGTACCGTATCGAATACTGATCTTGGCGGCCACTATCCTTGGTGGTAGGCTTGGCTTTGGTTATAGTTGGGGATTGCTTCTTAATGGCAAACAAAATAGAACGTTGGCAAGCTGAAAAGCTTGTAGGTTTGGTAGACGATATTCTCGTCAGAGGCTGCCATGCAGTGGTGAAGGTAGAGGAGACCAGGAACGTAAGAAAAAATAATACTATGATCGGAGGTTGCATACTACTCGCAGAAGATCGATGCTGTCTCAGCCATTTTCGCTTCCCTCTTTTGCAACGGTAACATACACCGAAACATTGGAGCTGCTGCATGGCAGAAGTTCATGTCAAAATAAGTAGAGCAATCAATCCTGCACTCGTTGTAAATCTCATAATTATTTGATACTAGCTACTAGACTAGTCTGGTAGACTACGTACGTAGAACTTTTCAACAAGCAAAAAAAGGAAAAAACAAATTTACGTCTTTGGTCGGACAGTCGGAAGAAGTGATCGCTTAGAGCATTACAAGGAGGGTGTGCGTCTCAAAACCAAGTCGTCTTTCTCTCAGACAAGGTAAATACTGTTTTTGCGATAGTAGTCCTGTAAACATCGTGTTGATGAGTCGAAAGAAGATCAACGGACACTCTGGAATAATGAAGGGAAACAGCAGAAGTTCATCAATCATCAGCCGGCGGCAAATGAAGAAGTGTCTGCTCCCAATTGAGTTTTACCATAGCGTTCGAAATACAATACTCTTGTCCGCCTAGCTTTGTTTCCATCTAACCTTAGGTTTAGGAGGACCACAGCTGTCACAGCAATACGGTATTCTATTTTATTACTTGACTAACCTGCGGTTTGCTACCTTTAAAGTAGAGGAGCCTGGGAAAGGGTTTTCGCTGGATTTCCAATTTAGCTTCGCAACGATTCAATCTGACACCCATTCTTGATTGGATCAACAATCTCCAGCCTGAAGAGAACCATGACGAAACCCAGTGCCTACTCCTCGCCTCCGCCTCCAACCTCGGGTAAATCGCATCCTTCCTGGAATTCATTGGTATCAGATATTACAATGAGCGGCATGAGCGACGACGAAGAATTTCGTCCGTCGGCAAATTCACGAAGCAACAGTAGCATCAACAATGCTACCAAACAAGCGAACGGACAATATCCTACGTATCAGCTTCCTTTACCCCGGAATGAAAACAGTGTGGCATCTCTGCTGGAGTATTCTCACTCCAGCGAAGAAAATATTAAATCGAGAGAACCATTATCCACCCGTACCGGCCAGTTGGCCAAATGCGGTGCTACCAGCTTTCGACTTCGGGACGATCTGACACAGTCCAATCGAGTTGTTCAGTTTGGGGTCACTTCAGACTCGGTGCGAAGTGATACTACCGAGCAACAAATTGCCGCAGAAGAGGGCGCGACGCAACTGCCCAGGGTCTATTCTAATTTGCCAGCCAAACACCACGATAAGAAAAGATCTCGCCGCCATCGCCACCATCACGAACCTCACCGAAGCAGTGGATCAACAGTCAACCGAGAAACATTTTTGACGACATCCAATCGAATATTGACAAATTTTGTATATTCCTTTAACACTCCGCCAGCACCTAGATCAAGGAAGACTTCGCCTCTGAAGGAAGGTGTCACCAAGGAGAAGCCTGCAACAAGCGATACCAGAGTCATTCCTAAACAAGCCTCTCTGAATGCTGATGTGACATTTCAAAACAAGGACAGCTTCAACGGTGAGCCACTTGTTTCTCACTTGGCCTTTCACCGCGGTGAAGAGATTACCAATCTTCCTGGGACCAACACGACCAAGAAGAATAAATCTAAACAGAGCAGACATTTGCATTCGGAGAGCACTCCGTTGTTACCTTTTCAGACAGATAATAATGACAGCACAACTTATCCCGGCCAAGGTCACCTTTATCGGCATCATATTCAGTACGGCCAAGAAAAATTGTTTCCGTCCAGAGATTTGCAACGGACCCCCTATGACTATATCTCAATTGCTGTGGCATTTTTGAAAGATTACGAAGCAGAAGGTCCTCCAACTTTGCCATCCGATGTCACGTGGATTTCGACCTGGCAGATGCGACTCTACAGTCTCAAGTTCTCAATCGCTTATAAGTTCACATTGGGGTCCGCCATGGTAGCCCTATTTTTATCGAGTGCCTTGGAAGGCCCTTCTGCTTTACAGGATTCTAACAAACGCATGCAAAGGATCAGCGCTCTGAATCTCTATGCCTTGATCATTTTGGGTTGCGATTTGTGGATTCGAAGTCAATTTCAATCACGCGGCTGTTCCTCCCAACGTCGCTCAGCACCCAAACGAATATCACAATTTGTAAAAGACTGCAATTCAGAGTTTCTTCCAGTCCAAGTGCAAACACGTCCAAGTCAGGCAAACCTCCTGACTCGGCCACTGTTTCTCTTTGGAATCTTTCTTGCAATAGAAACAGTTGCCTGGCTCTTGGCAGCACCGGATCGAACATTTGTGGTGCTGTACTCCAGCATTGCAAAACCAATTGTACTATACTATGTCAGTCGGCAAGCACGGCATGCTATGGAAGCACTCGTACGAATTACCAGAACCGTAATTCGCGTCTTGGTTATTGAACTGGTCTTGATTCTTGTCTTTGCTGCTGTGGCATGTCAATTCTTTAATGATTTTGCTTCTTTTGAATACTTGGCCGTGGCGTGGCTGTCACTGTTTAAACTGGCGACAACTGTGGTCAATCCAAGTATCTGGGTGAGTCGTCCGAAGAATACTGTGAAAGGTATATTCTTTTATCTACGATGGCAACTTTCAGCTCATTTGTCACCATTTCTCCACACCACAGATGCCCATGTACCAAAAGAACCACTCGGCTGCTTTCTTTTTTATAATTTTTATTGTGGTGACAGTTTTCTACATGCACTCTCTTGTGCTGTCTGTGGTCTTTCAAACGTACATTCAGGCGGCGACTGAAATTCACGATCGATCTGTAACAGATCGAGAAGATGGACTGCAACTTGCATTCATGGCTCTTCAACAGCAAGATCAGTTGGCTATTCGTATTCGAGAAAATCGCCGATCTGCTTCGGAGGGAGACCGAGAACGAAAGGCTCTAGCAGGTGGTATCCCCATGTATCTCGTAAGAGAAGTTCTGGAAGATCTTCGCCCTCACTACAGTGTTATGAAAATCAATGCTTTGGTGGAGTTTTTCGATACCAAAGCTGTTGAGTATGTGGACTATCCAACCTTTCGCAGTAAAATGAAGCAAGCACTGAATGCCTCAATTCGAACATCAAGAGTTCCCTCCTCACTTGCCATGTCGATTGAATTGACTGCTGTTGTAGCGGCAATGGTGAACTTTTTGTATGTCATCCTTTTGTCATCAAGCTTCAATGCAAAATGGTTTACGGCCATTCAATTGCAACTCGGAGCTTTGATTACACTTTTGGGGGTAACAGAATTGATTATGCGCACCAATCCACTTCGCGTGCAAAATTTCACGCCAATGACTCGGTTCAATGGAACTTTTGACGGCCTCGCGATTCTAGCAGCTGTCATCTCTTGTGTTGGCATCATCATGGCTTTGTTGGGACAGTCTTCAGCTTTGAAATATATTCTCATGGGACGTGCCATTGATATGATTCGGGTCATGAGATTCTTCCAAATCTTTCGAGACGTTGTTCGCCGAAGCTCAGAAGTGGTGCCGGCTCTTCTGGGACCAATCACTCTCGTCGTGACAATGCTCCACATTTTTGTGTACGTGGGCATGGCTTTTTGGGGCGGAGCCATTGAGGTTGGCGTTATAGATCAGATTACGCCGCTCTATGATTTGAACAATTTTAATTCGTATTCCGAGGGCATGGTCACAATGTTTCAAGTTCTTGTTGTAAATGACTGGCATGCCATTGCGGAAGTCTTTCTGTTTGCTTCGCGGTGCTCGGATCCGAGAATTGTCTATCCCTTTTTTATCCTTGGCAATTTGGTGGGCGTCAGCATCCTGTTGAATGTTATCACTGCCTTTTTTGTGGAATGTAAGTTGCTTGCCCAATACTTGCTGTTATTCTTTCACGTGCCGTTACTCTCCGTGGCGTACCTTTCAGCTCAACGATTCTTTTCTTTCAATATTTCTTTGTAGCCTTTGTCTCTAAGCTTGGAGGATCAGAGAAACACACAGAACAACCCACAATCAGTCCTCCCAAAGAATTTAGTATACGAGCATCCGAAAACCGTGGTGTGAGACGTAATGGTAGCATTCGCAGCATCTCTCACATTGTCGATGAAGTGGATACAAGCGGTGACAATCATGATGCTGACTCAACACTTTCCTCGGATAGTTCGGAGCTCTTTGAGTTCGATGTTTACGAAAGAGAAGGATACGACAAGATTGTAGCCACCGTAATCGGTGGCGCAGACCAGGATGATTATGCCAAGCAGGTCTGCAATCAATTGGAGCTTTTTGAGAGTCTGTCTCCCGGACGCGAAAAAGTTGGCTATCTAGTTTGCTGCCAGCAGACTATGAATCGATACGGCAATCGCCGATTTGAAACGGAGGCCGCTGGCTTTATTGACAAAGTGGAATTACATGCTCTCGTGAGCAATATGCACTCTGAACTTTTGGTCCTCATGTCGTCCACCAAAATATCTCTTCGCGATCGGTCGCTCATTCGCGTCTATCCTCATCCGACTGATTTTTCCCAGAAGCTAGAAATCAGCGCCACCATTGTTCGCCGCAATCCAGCCTTGTCTTTGTTTGTTACCCGCATTGTTACTTCTTAAAGAGCTGGCGGTGCGATGCGATGCGCAGCATATTTGTTTGTGGATTTGATGCTGAGTGTGAACTTGATAACCGAATACTTGATGTCTTCTGATGTTTCAACGAGAAAAAGAACAACAGTCAAATTTTGCGAAATGCAGTCTTGATATTAATTAACCAATGATATTTATTATTCAAATCTATGATCAACCTACTTCTATGGCAACAACTAGTCTACCAGACGCTTGCCATACGGGTGTGTTCTGGGACAATGACATCAAAGTCACAGCTCCTACGTCCATCTGCTCCTAAAAAAAGCCTGAGGTGATTTTTGACGAAGAGAACGGCGCTTGCGACTATGTCGTTTCTTGTTTACTAGAGTGTCACCGGGTAACATGACAGTGTGTGATAAAGCCTCACAATAGTAGGAGGATCATCAGCTGTTTCCCCTTACCATCATTCCTGGCCAAAGGCGTTGGCATCCTTCACACTGGCATTTTACTTTTTCACCTCGCAACACCGTTCCCATTCATCGCGAAGGGTCGAACAAACACACTCGTGACTGATACTTTCGTGACCGAGAGAGCTGAATCTTCAGTACATTCGAAAAAATGGAACGCACATCATTCTCGCTTTTGCGTGTGCGAGCGACGAACAACAAAATTAAATTTCACGCTTTCATGTGAGCACCCAATTCTTTTCTTTTGCTTACGCTTCTGTGCTTAAGCCGCTGCTGAAACTACTGAAACCAAGAAACACATAATCCACAAAGTATCTTTTTTATATAATTCTACCTCGTAGTTAGCAGCAAGCTCTCTACTCTAGCAACGACATCATAACTACTATTAAAGGCCTTCAAACACAAAAGCATAATAATACTACGGTCCATTCTCTTGCTTTTTGGCGAAGCGGGAAGTGAGTTTTCATCTTCCATTGAGAACCATCTTACCAACAGTTATTTCTTTGGGCGGAAGAAATTCTTTTTTGGTTCTGCAAAACAGAAGGTTTTGAGAGAGAGAGAGAGAGAGATTCCTTTACATTACTTTATTATTATATCATTATTTGAGCAAATTTTATAATATTATTTAGTATCATCATTCATCATGTCAGGACGCAGTTCACAACATTATCAGGGCGGCGGCGGTGGGCGTTACGCGGGTCGTGGTGGAGGAAGAGGAGGCCGGTGAGTTTGGTGTGCTACTTTTGATGCTTGCTCATCGATTTGCTGCTTTGTTTTGTGTACTGTTGTACAGTATTGATTTGTGTTTTTTTCATCATTATGGTTCTCATATTTTTTTATTTTATTTTTGATGATGTATCAACAGTGGCGGCCGAGGAGGGGGGCGTGCTTATCAGAATCAAGGAGGCCGCGATGGTGGTCGTGGTGGCGGTGGTGGTCGGGATAGCGGTATGCTTGTTGATATGCTTGGATGGATACGATTGGGGTTTTGTTTGCGTCATCGATCACCTCAACGATATTCTTTTCTTGTCTTGGCATCACTCCAACGAAACAACAGGTGGACGAGGAGGCCGTGATGGTGGTAGGGGTGGAGGACGGTAAGTTTGGTTTCTATATTATGAGATTTCTTGTTTCGCAGTGTATGTACAGAAATATTGTATTCCTTACCTGTTTCTTTTCCGCTCTCTGTGTCTACTACTATGCTGACAAATACAGCGGCGGCGGCAGGGGACGAGGACCTGATCTTTCGGGCGTCACGTCCCTTCTCAGCAACATTGTTTTGAGCAGTGTCACTCCGAATTTCTCCTTCTATCTCTATTCGATCCAATGTTGCGATCATAAGGGACATTCGATCGATTCCTTGACCCGCCGGGGTGCCCTGTTTAATCAGGCCATTTGGGGAACCTTGCTCAAGGATCTTGGTAAAAATGAAAGAGCCGACTTGGAACGTGTGGTTTTCTTCAACGGATCCTTTTTTTATTCCGCTCGCCCCATCCAAGGATTGGAATTCAATCAATTGCCAAAACAGTTGTTGAAGGGCGAAACGTCAGACGGTGACTCCTTTGCCATTCAACGTGTCTTTCATTACAAGGCACCCAAAGTCTTGTCGACTCCGGTCACTGTGGGAAAGGACGAGGTTGTCTTGGATTATCGATGCAAGGACTGTGTCAAAGCGTTTCCTGATATTCGAGCACTGCTACAGCACTGCGGTGAAACGGGGCACTCGCCCGCCTTTAGCCCAGACGACGCGGGACTCGGTGCCAAGGAAGCGGAACCGCAGGTTTTTCTCTCGTACGTCAATTGCGTCTTGTCGCGGGCTCTCGGCGAGCGGCTGGCCAAATGGGGAAGAAACTACGTTGACCCCTCCAAATGTACCGAACCGCAAGACAGGTACGGCAAGTCTTTGGGAGTCAAGATTTACGAAGCATATTATGCCGAATTCGGTCTCGTTCGCCCCAAGTCGACATCACCTACTAGCGCCCACCTTGCACTAACGGTCGATCTTTGTGCCAAAGTCCTTCGCAGCGAGAGTTTGCTCGAGCAGCTATACGAAGGCTCCGATCCGAAGACGTACAAATTTACTCGTCAAGACGAAGAGCGTGCCAAACGCCGCTGGAACGGGACACAGGTGATCTACAAGGCCGACAAGAAAGTCTACAGTGTGGTAGCCCTACACTTTGACAAAAGTCCCGCCTCGTTCCCAGTCAATATCAATGGAAAGGATATCAGTCACGCTGACTACTTCAAAATACGCAAGAAAATTTTGTTAAAATATCCGAATGTCCAACCAATGGTAGAGTGCTTGGGCCGTCGCAAGAACACCATCTTTTTGCCTGCTGAGCTTGTCTGTGGCGATGAGTTGGATCGAAAAGTAAGGGAGAGCTTGCCCATGATTGCTTCCTTTACACCTGAACGTCGCAACCAAGCGATTGAAGAAATTAAGAATTTCCTCAAACCAGGTGCTCAAAAGACAAAAGGAGCCGCAGGCCTCTTGCCTGCTTGTGGGATCGTTCTCAAGGAAGACCGTTTGCATGCCAAAGCATATGTCTTGCCTGTTCCGATTTTGCTGGCCGCTGGCGTAAAAGTGCCACCCCGTCAGGCTGAAAACTGGGCCCCAGTTTTGTCTTCGGCTAAATTCAATATGGACCAAAGTCGTTCTATCCGTTTGAATATTGTTGTGTTCTACAGCAAGAAAATCCAACTTCGGGGAGCTCGCAGCGTCTACAACACCATAGAAAAGCTTGTCAATGGGTTTCAAGCATCGTACGCTTTTGGAGGGTCGGTAGAATTCATCGAAACAGATGAGAATGAACGTCACTGGGGAATTGTTGAGAAGTATCTGAGCGGCCATGTCAAGGAGAATTTGTTTGTCATTGACTTTACCAAGCCCCGAGGAACATCTTGCACTGCATATCCTGTCGTGAAGCAGGTAAGGACAGAGCCAAGGAAAATTGTTTAGTCTCTCTGCCTTCAAATCCTTGCATCTCACAGTAACATTTGTTCCTCATGTTCTGCTCTTTTTTCAGATGCTGACCAAAGCTGGCCATCTTTCACAGTTTGTCAATTTCAACACGTACGCTCATCATGAACCTCGTGATCAGAAGAAAAGTAACATCATTCTACAAGGAGTTGCCCGCCAAGTCCTCCAAAAATGTGGCGTCCGCCTTTGGTGGGTGAAGCTCCCGCCCTCGATCAGTCTGCCAGCAGTTTTTATTGGCTGTGATGTCTTGTGAGTTGCCGACTACTATTATTTGTTTTCGCTTTTTAGTTTCTTTCTTGTACGCGCCTTACTCACGAGTGGCCTTGTTTTATTTAGCCATGCCCCACGTGTCTATGATCCTGTCAAAGGTTCCCGGGTTGCCAAGGCTTCGTGTGCTGCCAGTAAGTTGCTGTCTTCTGCTTGTTACAGCTGTCGTGGCTTCTTTTAAATACAACGCTTGCTTACATTTTACTTACTCGAATATAGTCATTGTTGAGGTGATCCGTCCTAACACAGAGAAAAAGCACAAAGTGGAAATCTACAGCGAGACTTTCTGCCGTCAAGCGGGAGAAGAATATGGACTCAAAAACGCCTTGGAGACTGCCGTTTCCAATGCCTTGAAGATTTTGAAGGTCTCACCCATGTCTGCTTTTGTCTGGCGTGATGGTATTGGCGATTCGGCATTCGACACTCTAGCAAAGGAAGAAATTACTGGAATTCGTTCGGGTCTCAACGGTGGACAGCAAGTTGGTGCTGCTGCAAAGCCTATGAATAATGTGCCATTGGCCTATATTGTCTGCCAGAAACGGATTGCAACAAAGTTTGTCACCCGTGGAGTCCAAGGCTACCCCGATGGAAAATTTGGGGCGCCGCCAGGGTCACTCATTGAAGGTATTCAAGGCTTGCGATACGATACCTTTTACATACAAGGCCGGGCTCCACCCTTTAGCACAGCCAAACCAGTTCGATTTATTGTGGTCGAACAAGACGACAAGCTCAAGAACGTCCCACTTCCTGAGTTGACCTGGGCGATGGCCCACAGCTATTCAAATTGGCCAGGTCCTATCAAGTCCCCGTCGGTTGCTCAGATGGCACACAAGCTTGCAGAGCTTGGAGGAATGATGTCGGATTGCGGCCAGAGTATTGACCACAAGCGTCTTGCCAACACTATTCACTTTCTCTAGGACGAGAGTGTCGAGCAAGGAATTTTGACAATCAAGTTACTGAAGCTTCTCATCGTTTTGAAGGCAACTGCAACCACGACTGCTAAGCGAGTCGTTATAGACTGCAGGCGTTTTCAGATAACATAATAATATAATTATATTGGAGCTTATTCAAGCTACTACCTTTGCCCCGTCAACCACCAGCGACGCGCACACCGCATAAGGAAAGATAGCATCCATAGCATTGCAAATTCAATTTTATTTGTTTTTGGATTTAGGAGAGCTCAAAAACAATTAAAAGGCGAGATCCCCGGCCAGTCTGTCCCCATCTACTGCTGCGCTTGTGGAGTTCCAACTACCATGGATTGCCAGAAGGAAGGGGAAACCCAGTTGAAAGCACTCGCACACAAATACGTTTTAGATCGCTCATGCAGTTCTTTGAATGCGATCTGGCCTTGTTTGGGGAACGCCTTGAGAAGATCCTTTTTTGAGCCCACAATTTTGTTCTGCTCGCAAGCATGGTCGATATCAAATAAGGAGTCGAGGTACTTCAAATGAGTATGAATTGTGCGTTCAGTGCAAATGGAACGCATTTTACCAGTACATCCACGCCTCAAGCATATTCCTCCATGAACCGACAGTTGACGAGTTTCAAGGCCGCAGCCGACTTCGTCACAGCGGATCACGCCGTCGTAGTACTTCTTCTGAACATTGTGCACCCAAATTGTCATGGCATTGGAAAGACGAGCGTAGCAATCAAAATAATTATTATGACCCCAGAATCTAGGAGAAGTGCACTCAGGATTGACGCATCGCATGCCC
>Ga0100392_1006281_pt1 | contig 10357 bp, 10 predicted proteins | sample CryGeymeta201516_FD_81548 | JGI IMG/M metagenome (GOLD analysis project Ga0100392, IMG submission 81548) | Groundwater microbial communities from Crystal Geyser aquifers in Utah, USA - Crystal Geyser metaG 2015-16 | ecosystem: Environmental > Aquatic > Deep subsurface > Groundwater | place: USA... | reverse complement strand
TGCCTGGGCGAGCCTCGCCCTAAGGTTTCAGGGCGGGGATGTTAGATCCTAGATTAAGGAATTATTAAAATAAACTCCTTCATCCAGGATCTAGGATCCAGGATCTAGGATCTAGCATCTTCCGGAGGTTGGATGCGGATTATTTTCATGGGGACGCCGCAGTTTGCCCTGCCGTCCCTGAACATGATAGCAAAGGCGTATGGGGTGGCCTGCGTCGTGACCCAGCCCGACAAACCGAAGGGCAGGGGCATGAAGGTCTCCGCGCCCCCCGTGAAATTCGCGGCAGGACAGCTGGGCATTCCTGTCCTGCAGCCGGAAAAGATCTCCGAGGCCACGGACAGGCTGAAAGAACTGAAGCCGGACCTGATAGTTGTGGTTGCGAGCGGCCACATACTAACGAAGGAAATATTGAAAATCCCGGCAAAGGGCTGTGTTAACCTGCACGCGTCTTTGCTCCCCGAGCTGCGGGGACCTGAGCCGATCGCTTGGAGCGTTATCAGGGGAATGAAAAAAACAGGCCTGACAACGATGCGGATGGACGAGGGCATAGACACCGGCGACATGATCCTGCAGAAAGAAATGGAGATACTGCCTGGCGATACAAAGGGAAGCCTTGAGCAGAAGATGTCTTTAGAAGGGGTGCAGCTCCTGTGCGAAACCCTGAAGATGGTTGAATCCGGCAGCGCTTCCTATAGGAAGCAGGTCCGATGTCCCCCGATGTCCATCGGGGGAATACGGACTCCGAACGAAAGCTTCGGAGAAGGCAGTTTTTCCCTCGCGCCCGTGATAAAGAAAGAGGACTGCAGGATAGACTGGTCAAAGCCGGCGCAGGAAATACACAACCTTATCAGGGGCCTGGATCCAGAACCTTCCGCGTTTACTTTTTTAGAAGGCAAACGCCTTAAGATCTTTAGATCATCGGTTTACGTAGGGCAAGGCTTCAGCCTTGCAAAACCATCGGGAGAGATCATTGATATAAAAGCAGATGAGATCCTTATTTCCACAGGCAAAGGCATTCTTTCGATCCTGGAACTGCAGCCGGAAGGCAAGCGGGTAATGACAGCGAAGGAATACCTTGCCGGCCACCCGCTTATAAAAGGAATAAAACTAGGACAAAACTAATTTTTAACCACGAATTAACTCGAATTTTCACTAAGTTTAAAATGCTAAAAGCTTGATATTAAATAATATAAAAATCCGTGGAAATTAGTGGAAATTCGTGGTTACAATATCTTCTGTGGTGAAAAGGTACTAAATGGAAAAGATAAAGGCGAGGAAGATCACTCTTAAGGTTTCAAAAGAACAGCTGAAAAAAGACCTTGAGAAATACAGGAAAGCGGCTATTGACCTGGGCGCGAAGGCCGCGAAGGTCGTGCCTGCTTATTTTGTCGCTTTCGACGACAGGGTGCGGCTTAAGTGCGCTGTGCCAAGGTGCCACCTTTACGGGGAAAGCGCGAATTGCCCGCCCCACGTTCCGCCTGTTTCAGAGATGAGAAGGACCTTGCGGAAGTTCAAATACGCGGTGCTTTTCAAAACGGAAGTTGAGCCCAAAGAGGACTTCGTTGGCGACAAGCAGTGGCTTGCGGGGCATATGCGCCACCAGGGAAAGATCCACGAGATCGGAAGCAGCGTTGAATCGCTTGCTTTCAGCGACGGGTATTATTTCGCCACAGCTTTCGGAGCGGGCGGGTGCAAGACAGCGCTGTGCGGCGGCCAGTACTGCCAGTCCCTTGACAGCGGCAGGTGCAGGTTCCCGCTGAAATCCCGCCCTTCAATGGAAGGCGCTGGCATAGACGTTTTCCGCACCGCGACAAAAGCAGGATGGGATATTTATTCCGTTGGGGCGCGCGGCGTTGACCCGGATTCCATCAAATGCGCGGTCTCGGTCGGCATTGTGTTCATCGTGTAACGTGTCACGTGTAACGTGTAACGGAAAAACAGAAGAACTGTCGTGTTGGCGTGTTAAAACTCTGATACTTTGATACTCTGACACTTTGATACTGTATTTAAGGAGGAACAGATGGCTGAAGAACTGTGGCCCGGCGGGATGGAATACACTTTCGGAAATGACGCGGACGAGGAAAAGGCGAAGCTTTACAGGTCTCTTGGCGTCACGAGCATCGAATCCTATGTTACCTGGCAGACCGTTGAGGATAAGGGGAAGGACCAGTGGGACTGGTCGGTATGGGACAAGCAGGTGGACATACTTAAAAGGAACAACCTGAAATGGGTCCCTTTCCTTATAGTAGGCCCTGCATACTCGATCCCGAACTGGTTCAGGCAGACACCTGACCATTTCGGCTGCATATGCCTGGAACACGGCACTCAGAGCAAGGTTGAATCGCTGTGGAACCCGAACCTCCCGAAATGGATAGAGCGTTTTATCGCTGAATTCGCGAAGAAATACAGGGGAGAGAATGTCATAGAGTCCGTGCTCCTCGGGATCCAGGGTGATTACGGCGAGGCGATTTATTCGGTGACCGGGGGCGGGTGGACTTTCAAGGGCCCCGGCGAATATCATAACCACCAGGGATTCTGGTGCAACGACGATTACGCCCTCGCGGATTTCAGGAAATACTTCAGCGGGAAATACAGGAGGATAAGCAGCCTTAACAAGGCGTGGGGCGCGGCGTTCAAAGCGTTTGACGAGATAGATTTTCCGGCAAGGGGAGAGGCGTTCATAGAGTACCGCAAAAAGACCGCAAGCCTGGGACCTGAAGGCAGGAGGCGCTGGCTGGATTTCGTCGAGTGGTACCGGGGCTCTATGACAAGGTGGTCAGACTGGTGGATAGGGCTTACGCGGAAATATTTTCCTGACACGGAGATCTATCTCTGCACGGGGGGTGACGCGATACCTGAGCACGGCTCTGATTTCGCGCAGCAGTGCAGGGTGGCCGCGAAGCACGGCGCCGGAGTGCGCATTACCAACGAGGGCTCCAATTACGCAGCCAATTTCGTAATAACAAGATGGGTGGGTTCAGCGGGTAAATTTTACAACGCGTATTACGGGTTTGAGCCGGCAGGCGCAGAGGACGAGAAGGGGATAGCCGTGAGGATCTACAACGCCACAGCCTCAGGCGCCAGGCAGCTGCACGATTACAACCCCAACGTGATCAAGTCAGAGCAGACGATCAGCGCGCAGAAGGCAAATTTCAAATATATATTCGCGGCGAAACCTACCGTGGACGCGGCACTGTGGTATCCAAACGTTTCGCTCACGCTGGACTGGCAGGGCTTTTTCGAAAAGGCGTCCGCGCTGAGGGATGTACTGGATTACGACTATGTGGACGAAACTATGCTGAGGGACGGGGCGCTGAAAAAGTACAGCATACTGATCATGCTGCACGGCGCCGTGCTTGAAGATGCGGATATCAGGACCATAAGGGAATGGGTAAAGGATGGGGGAGCGCTTGCCGCCCTTGATTTCGGCCAGCTTGAAACGGTCGGCGGGGATAAGAAATACCACAAAAGGACGTTCAAGCTTTCGGGCGGAACAAAATCCATTGGGGAAGGTAAAACCCTTTACGTGCCGGTGAAGTGGGAAAACAGGCAGGAGTTCTTTGACAAGCTTTCAAGGCTTATTGAAAAGGAAGGCCTGATAAACCCGGACGGCGAAGCGGACGGGGTATACGCGACCGTGCTTGACAAGAACAGAGTCCTGTACCTTAATACTACTAACGATCCCGTGAAGAAAAAGATAATGCTTCCTGACGGCAGGAAGGTCAAGGCGAAAGTGCCGCCGAATGCCATCACCGAAATAGTATTTTAACCACAGATTTCCACGAAATCACGAAAGTGCCACGAAAGCACGAAAAAGGCTTTTTGCAGGGATCTTACGAAAGAGATTCAAAAAACTGAGAATATTGTAGTTTAAATCCCGCTGAATCCCTGTAAAAGAAAGTATTGCAGTGTTCACCTGTGGTTAAACGGAGCTTTTAATGAAAGACATAATTGAAGTGCTTGAGGAATATATATCCGAGGAGAATCCGCGAAAGTGGGCGAAGCTTTCCAGCACTATACAGTTTCGCAGGCTTGTGCTCGCCCTGCTTAAAGAAATACTCAAAGAGTTAAAGAGGTTAAACGTTTCCGGAGGAAAAAATGAATAAAATGTTTTTAATGTCTGTAATGTTTCTAATGGTATTTTCTGTCGCAGCCGGGGCCCAGCAGGCGCAGACAATAAGCTCAGGCGGGAAGGTATGCCTGCCTGAAGAATGCCCCGCAGGCTCAATACCCGTTCTTACTGTCAAACTTATCTGGAAAGACCTGGAAGCGTCCGCCGGCGGTACAGGAAGGGAGATCATCGAGGAAGTTGTGTTCAAAGGCATGGAAGGTGACAGGGAAATAAAATTTTACAACGCGAGGATAACCCCCTCGTTCCCGCGCGGCAGAGTATCAATAGATGCGAAGTGCGAGATAAAAAGGGGAGAATCCGTTGCCAGAACTTATGAAACAGACAGGGACAACAAAAATAATCCTGCGCCCGTATCATACGAAGGTGCGGCAAAAGGCGGATTCAGCGATTTGAAAATTTATTTAAAATAATCACTGTAATCATTTTTAAAAATCACCGTAATCGAGGAGTCATAATGAAAAAAAACGGAGCACAGATACTTATCGAAAGTTTGATCAAGGAAGGAGTTGATGTGATATTCGGGTATCCCGGAGGCGCGTCCCTTCCCATTTACGACGCTCTCTACGGCGCGCCGTTAAAACATATCCTCGTGCGCCATGAGCAGGGCGCAGCCCACATGGCTGACGGTTACTACCGCGCAACAGGCAAAACCGGCGTCTGCCTTGCCACGTCGGGCCCGGGCGCCACCAACCTTGTTACCGGTATTGCTACCGCCTATATGGATTCCATCCCGATTATCGCAATTACAGGGCAGGTTGCTACCCCCCTGATAGGCAATGATGCCTTCCAGGAGGCGGATATAACGGGGATTACGCGCCCGATCACCAAGCACAATTACCTCGTGAAAGACGTCAAGGACCTGGCATACACAATAAAGGAGGCTTTCTACATTGCTTCCTCAGGAAGGCCGGGGCCTGTCCTTGTCGACATTCCAAAAGACGTGCAGATGGCAGCGGCAGAGTTCCATTATCCGGAAAAGATCAGCCTGCGCAGTTACAACCCGACTTATACCGGTCATCAGGGCCAGATAAAAAAACTTGCCGAGGCGATCCAAAAAGCCGAGCACCCGTTGATCTACGCGGGCGGCGGAGTCATAATCTCGAATGCCGCGGACGAGCTTAAAGAGCTGGCGGAAAAAACAGGGATTCCCGTGACAACAACGCTCCTGGGCCTGGGTGGTTTTCCCGAGACTTCGCCGCTTTCCCTGGGGATGCTCGGTATGCACGGGACGAGGTACGCGAATTACGCTGTTATAGAATGCGACCTGCTTATAGGCATCGGGGCAAGGTTTGACGACAGGGTGACCGGAAAGATCAGCCATTTCGCTCCCAAGGCGACGATCGCGCACATTGACATCGACCCCACAAGCATCAGCAAGAGCGTGCAGGTGCACATCCCGATCGTCGGGGACGTTAAGAACGTGTTGAAAGAGCTGAACAAGATCGTGAAGAAGGGGAATATCAGCGGGTGGGTGGAAAAAATTGAAAAATGGAAAAAGGAATATCCTCTCACGTATAAGCAGGACAAGAAAATAATAAAGCCCCAGTTCGTTATTGAGGAGATCTCCAGGATCACGAAGGGGAAGGCGATAATCGCCACGGAGGTCGGCCAGAACCAGATGTGGACGGCGCAGTTCTACAAGTTCACAAAACCGCGGACCCTGCTTTCTTCCGGGGGCCTTGGCACAATGGGTTACGGGTTCCCAGCGGCGATAGGGGCCAAGGTTGGCTGCCCGGATATGACGGTTTTTGACATCGCGGGCGACGGCAGTTTTCAGATGAACCTGCAGCAGCTTGCCACTGCGGTGCAGTACAAGATCGCGGTCAAGGTCGCGGTGCTGAACAACGGTTTCCTGGGGCTGGTGCGCCAGTGGCAGGAGCTGTTCTTCGAGAAACGTTATTCAGAGTCGCGCATGATGAATCCTGATTTTGTGAAGATAGCCGAGGCATACGGAGCGCTGGGTGTCAACGTCACAAAGCCCGAAGAAGTCGCCCCTGCCATCGAAAAAGCCATTAAATCGCCGCTGCCGGCGGTCATTGATTTTCACGTGGCACCCGAGGAAAACGTTTTTCCGATAGTGCCCGCGGGTTCCCCGCTTTCGGAAATGATGGGCGGCTTAGCATAACATTCGGATGCTGGATCCTGGATATTGGATCCTGGATGAAGGAGATTATTTAAATAAGTCCTTGATCTAGGATCTAGCATCCAGGATCTAGGATCTATTTTTGGAGGAACGACATGAAACATACGATCTGCTGCCTTGTGGAAAATAAGTTCGGGGTCCTGGCCCGCATATCAACCCTGTTCAGCGCAAGGGGGTTCAACATAGACAGCCTTGCCGTCGGGGAAACCGAAGACCCGTCCATTTCGCGGATGACCATAGTGGTGAATGTGGACGAAAAGATGCTGGAGCAGGTGATAAAACAGCTGCACAAATTAATTGACATAATAAAGGTTATTGACCTTACCGGAGCGGATTCCGTTGAAAGGGAGCTGGCGCTTGTGAAGGTGAACACGGCTGATGCCGCCGCCAAGTCAGAGATAATGCAGATAGCGGAGATCTTCCGCGCCAAAGTCGTTGACGTTGCGCCCAAAACCCTGATCATGGAGATCACCGGGGACGCGAAGAAGGTGCAGACGCTCCTGGACCTTTTGCGGCCGTTCGGCATAAAGGAGCTGGCGCGCACCGGCAAGATCGCCATGCAGAGAAGATAAGATTACAGTGATTTTTTAAAGATGATTTCAGTGATTATTTTAATATCACCGTAATCATTAGTTAATAATCACTGTAATCATAATCAAGGAGGTAATAATACAATGGAAGAAATGACAAGCGCGCTGAGCCAGTATACCTGGCGCGTGATCACCGCAATAGTGATCGTGCTGGTGGGAGTGGTGATTGCCAGACTGCTTTCGGTGTTCATAAACAACATACTGAAACGCACTGATATGCCGCCTGCCACGCGCGGTTTCCTCGCAGGGTCCATATCTTTCGTTATAATCATCATAGCTGTCATAATGGCGCTGACAAGGTTCGAGATAGATATAATTCCGCTTGTCGTGGGACTGGCGATAATAGGTTTTGTTGTCGGGCTTGCGACCCAGGGGGCTCTTTCGAATTTCGTTGCCGGAATGATGATACTCGCACAGCGGCCGTTCCAGACCGGGGACCAGGTTGAGGTATACGGCGAAACAGGGGAGGTCAAGGAGATAAAGATAACCTCAACCATCATAGATACGCCGGATAACGTCAGGATAATCTTCCCCAACGCGAAGCTGCTTGCAGGCGAGATCAAGAACTTGAGCACCCACAAGATACGCAGGATAAGCATTCCTGTCCAGGTCAACTCCGGGAAAGACTTCGCGAAGATCTCGGACAGCATCCTGGCTGTTTTCAGATCCGACGCAAGGATCCTGAAGGAGCCGCCTACAGGCGTTGTGGTGAGCAGCGCGACAGGGGATAAGCTGACTGTTTCGGCAAGGGCGTGGTGCCAGACAGACGAAGTTGAGGCAGTCGTTTCCGACATGACCGTAAAGATAAGGGAACTGGTAGATAAAAGTTAAAGGTTGAAAGTTGAAGGTTAAAAGTTGAAAAGAAAAAAATAACTCAAAGGTCAAAAGTCAAAGGTCAAAAGTCAAAGTTAAAATTCCTTAGTTTTGCGCTTTGCGATTTGACCTTTGCGCTTTGAGATCTGATTTAATTTGGTGATGAAATGAAAAAAGTATGTCTGGTGATTATAGGAATGCTGCTGCTGGCGGGATGCGCTCCGCGCATGGCTGTCAAAAAGGACTACGACTTCTCAAAGGTCAGGCGCATAGCAGTGCTCGATTTTGAGGGGGAAGGTTCATCGGGCGTGGTGGACATGTTCATCCTGGACCTGATGAGGTCCGGGTTTGACGTTGTCGAGCGCAGCAGGATCAGCAGCGTGCTAAGGGAGCAGGAGCTGGGAGGAGCGGGCAGGCTGGACCCTGCGACCGTGAAGAACATAGGAAAGGTCCTGGGCGTTGACGCTCTCCTGGCCGGTTCTGTGAGCCAGTTCGTCCCGGCGCAGAAAAGGACCATTTATTTCGCGTTGGGCGACACCCCGGTCATAATACCGGGCCTGTACGTGGTGGACAAAGGTGACAACTACATTGTCTACGCCACGGACGCGGAGATAGGCATAGGCGCCAGGCTCATAGACGTGGAAACAGGCAGCGTTGTGTGGGCCGCGTCTGATTCGTACCGCGGCCTTTCCACTGACACCGCTCTGCAGGGAGCGGTTGTGTCCCTTGTGGACGCGCTCAAAAGCGTCTTTCCTAAAGAGAAAAATAATTAACCACGGATCAACACAGTAAGACCTTTTTACAGTGATTTAAAGAGATTTAAAAGGTTTAGCCACGGATTTACACGGATTCAGTCGCTAAGAATTCGTAACTCAGGGCTTTTTGAAGACCCGCCAATCTTTTAGGAGGGAGCCCCGTTATTTAAAACGACCCTAAAGGGTCTACTCCAAAAGGTTCTATTCCTTTACAATTTAGTCGACAGTCCACAATTTTCCTCTCCCTTGATGGGAGAGGATTGAGGTGAGGGTGATTGCGTAGGGGCGGGCTTGCCCGCCCTTTGTAGCGGTGCAATTTATCGCACTCATAATAATTCAGGATTTAGTGTTTACTCCTTCAATTTATGATTAAAAAAAGTATAATAATTTTATTGTTTTGCATTATTTTAACATCGCAGAAGACATATGCTTATTTTTTTGATCTTTCACCCGGAGAGATCTACCATGGCTTATGCCTCCAAACAGGAGAGGATTTTCAAGAAGGTCAATTTACAATCACAGTTCCTTCTCCTTTTCAATATTGGAGAACGAGCTATGCAACAATAAATGCAATTTTTGAAAAACATTTAACGGAAAGATTACGATATAGTATTGGAGTGAGTATAGAACCACTTTCCATACTACCTATTCCATTTCCGGGTGCTGGTCTTTCTTGGGAATTGATTAGCGAGAAAGGATTAATCCCGGGAATTTCTTTCGGTATTCAAGGATGGTCAGTTGGTTCAATATCTGCTTCTGTCGGTATCGGGAAGACACTCCCTTTCAAAATATTCTTTTTCTTGCCGTCTGAGATCGTGGGAGAAGGAAGGGATTTTGTATATGCTTCTGCTGATTATGGATATGCAAGTGATGGTTATCAAAATGGCATAGTTGGAAGATATTTAAATATTATAATAGGATATGATTTTAATATACTTAGACATGTTAATAACATAGCCAATTTAAATTTAAGAATATGTTTTGGCGTAGTAAATGAATTTGACTGGCCATTTTTTTCATTCAGCTGGGATGGTTAAAAATATGTCAAATCAGAAATTGTAAATTATCATTCTGAAGATCAAACTTATTTTGTTGGTATGAAATTTGTAGATCAAAAATAACCAAATCTTTTAACTTTATTAATCGGAGTAATCGTCTTTTTGAAATCGGTGTAATCTGTTAAATGAAAGGAGAAGTTATAAAATGGCAAAGAAGCAGGCGGGAAAGAAGTTCGTGTATTTCTTCGGGGGCGGCAGGGCTGACGGGAACGAGAGCATGAAAAACCTTCTCGGGGGCAAGGGGGCGAACCTTGCAGAGATGGCAGGGCATAAGAGCCTGAGGCTTCCTGTGCCGCCGGGTTTCACCATAACCACGGAAATCTGCACTTATTATTATGAGAACAGGAAATTATATCCTGCCGGCCTGAAAGAGCAGGCCCAGAAGGCGATGGAGAAGATCGAAGCCCTGATGGGCCGGAAGTTCGGCGACCCGGAAAATCCCCTGCTTGTTTCGGTGCGCTCAGGCGCGAGGAAATCTATGCCCGGGATGATGGAAACCGTGCTCAACGTCGGGCTTACGGAAAAAACGATCCCCGGGCTTGTGAAGCACAGCGGCAGCGAGCGTTTCGTTTACGACGCTTACAGGCGGCTTATCATGATGTATTCGGACGTTGTGATGGAGAAGGCAGGCGGGATAGAGCCGGAGGCTGACCGCGGCATCAGGAAGCAGCTTGAGGAAATAATGGCTGAGATGAAATCTCAGAAAGGATATAAGACAGACACGGACCTTAAAGCGGCGGACCTGAAAGAGCTGTGCAACAAGTTCAAAGTAAGGATAAAGGAATTCCTCGGCTCGGAATTCCCTGACGAGTCCCAGAAACAGCTGTGGGGAGGGATAGGTGCTGTTTTCTCTTCCTGGAACGGGA
>Ga0100392_1006276_pt1 | contig 10361 bp, 5 predicted proteins | sample CryGeymeta201516_FD_81548 | JGI IMG/M metagenome (GOLD analysis project Ga0100392, IMG submission 81548) | Groundwater microbial communities from Crystal Geyser aquifers in Utah, USA - Crystal Geyser metaG 2015-16 | ecosystem: Environmental > Aquatic > Deep subsurface > Groundwater | place: USA... | reverse complement strand
GATGAAGAAAATATTTAATGTGGTTGGGGCAAGGCCAAACTTTATGAAAATTGCTCTACTCATGGAGGAACTACAAAAATACCCGGAGTTCCAATCCGTACTCGTACACACTGGCCAGCACTATGATGACAAGATGTCTAAGATCTTCTTTGAGGATTTAGACATTCCCAAGCCGCATGTGGATCTGGAGATAGGGTCGGGTTCTCATGCTGAACAGACTGCGGGAATCATGGCCGCTTTTGAAAAACTCTGCTTAACCGAGAAACCTGACTTGGTCCTTGTTGTGGGAGACGTGAACTCGACCCTGGCATGCAGCGTCGTGGCATCTAAGCTATGCATACCCATAGCGCATGTGGAAGCTGGTCTCAGAAGCCGTGATCGGACCATGCCTGAAGAGATCAATAGAATTGTAACCGATGCTTTTTCCGATCTTCTCTTCACAACGTCCAAAGACGCCGATGAAAACCTGATAGCAGAGGGCATTCCATCGGATAAGATCTTCTTTGTGAGCAATGCCATGATTGATACGCTGCTGGAACACAAAGAAAGGGCTGCTAAATCGGACATCGCTCAAAAACTTGGCCTTTCCAACGATGGGACAACCTCACACTACGCTCTTCTGACACTTCATCGTCCTTCCAATGTTGATGAACCAGAAACCCTAACGGCAATCATTGATGCAATAGATGAAATCCAGGAAAGGATACCGATTGTCTTTCCTGTGCATCCCAGGACGGACAAACAATTACAACTCTTCGGGTTGGACAGAAGAGTCCAGCAGATGCGGAATTTGATCTTGTTGAAGCCGCAAGGGTACCTTGACTTTCTCTCGCTTCTGAGCACGGCTCAAATGGTCCTCTCTGATTCAGGAGGACTTCAGGAGGAAAGCACAGTTCTTGGAGTTCCGTGTCTCACTCTGCGGGAGAATACGGAAAGACCTGTAACCGTGTGGGAAGGCACAAATACAATCGTTGGGTCAGACAAAGACAGGATTATAAAGACTGCCTTCGGGATTCTGGAAAAAGGAGGCAAGACGGGCAGACTGCCGGAATATTGGGACGGTAAGGCTGTGGAACGAATCGTGAAGATTCTCCATCATCTATTCTTCCATTCTGTGCCGGATTCAATCGTCTAATTTCGCTTAAAGAGGGCCGTGGTAAAAGAGTGCCCAATGTTTAGGTTAATAATCATCATATGAATAATTGGTTCAATCTCACAAGTGTTGCCAACATGAATAGATCCTATTTCAGGTCCCTTGCCATGAGGAAAAAAACAAAGCAGGTAGGTATTCTCTATGTTTCCATGCTGCTCAGTATATTTGTCGGTATATGCGTGAGCATTGTAAACACTCGTTTGCTCGGTCCAGAGCATTATGGTGATCTGAAATTCTTACAGAATCTATTCTCTTTCGTAGTCGTTTTTCTGACATTGGGTATTTTTATTTCAGGCAGCAGGCTCCTGGCAAAGAATGAAGATCAGACAGAGAGGAGTCGTTTAATTGGAAACCTATTTTTATGCGCCGCGATGGTTTCTTCCGCGTTCATTGTTATTTTGTTCTTCTTCTCATTTCTTGAAGGGCGTATTTTCCATAATGATTTGGGACGAACCATTAGAATGGTTTCCCCTCTCCTTTTTGTCTTTCCCTTCCAGCTCTGTCTTGAGAGTATTATGCAAGGCGACAACAGGATTTATGACCTCTCAATCTTTCGGATCGGTCCAAGTCTCTTGTATTTATTGTGTGCGATCCTATTTAATTATTTTGTACCTTTATCTTTAATCTCTGCATTGTCTATCCAGCTGGCAACCCTCTCTTTATTGGTTGTATTTATGCTGTTTAGGTTGAAGCCCAGATATGACCATGTGAAAAAATATATGGCTGCGATTTGGGAGGAAAACAAAACATATGGTTTCCATGTGTATATCGGTGTGCTGGCAGGTGTCGCAACCGGACAGATTGCCGGCATTTCCATCGGCTATTTCATAGACAATACGAACGTTGGTTTTTATTCCCTGGCGGTGACCATTTCTATGCCATTAACCATGCTTCCGGGTGTAGTGGGGACAACATTTTTTAAGGATTTTGCCAGCAGGGACTTCATTCCAAAAAAGGTGACAGTGGTTACAGTTTTATTGTCATCAGGTTCATTGCTTGTATTTTTGCTAGTAATTAAGAAAGTAATTGTGCTGTTATATCCACGAGAATTCATTGTTGCAGTGCCGTTGGCCTATAGCGTATCAATAGGCTGTGTCTTGTATGGTTTCGGAGATTTTATAAATAGGTTTCTTTCAGCACAGGGACTCGGCAGAGAACTCCGAAACAGTGCATTTGTTGTAGGTATTTCAAATGTCCTCGGCTTTGTGCTGCTCGTTTATTTTTTTGGCGTAAAAGGGGCAGCGTTCACCAAAATACTTTCGGGTTTTGCTTATTTTTCCCAAATGTATTACCATTATAAAACATTTGTTCGGCCTGGCTAATTATTCACCTTGCGTCAATAGACCCTCAGGAACAAATCCGGCCATATCGGTTCGACCGTCTACCGTGTAAAAAGAAAATCATACCAGCGAGAGAGAACAGTCATGTGCGGAATATGCGGGGCATTCGTTTTTCATCATAGTCATTTTGAATTATCTGAACCGTACCTCATGCGGATGAGAGATACCATGGTCCATAGAGGTCCTGATGATGCGGGTTTGTGGATTTCCGATGACCGTAAAGCCGGGTTAGGGCATCGCAGATTATCCATTGTGGATTTGTCATCCAGCGCGAAGCAGCCCATGTGCAATGAAGACGGATCTCTCTGGGTCTCGTTTAATGGCGAGATTTATAATCATTTGGAAATCAGATCAGAGCTCAACAGGATAGGCGGCCATACATGGAAAACAGACCACTCGGACACGGAGGTGATTCTGCATGCTTTTGAAGAGTGGGGCATCGATTGTATTCATCGCTTTCGGGGGATGTTTGCAATCGCTCTATGGGACACAAGAAGTAGCGAGCTCTGGCTGGTTCGCGACCGGATGGGCATAAAACCCCTTTATTATAGTATTCACCACGGCCGCATTACGTTTGCGTCGGAAATCAAAGCACTGCTTCAGGACCCTGACCAGAAAAAAAATGTTGATGAGACTTCATTGTATTATTTCCTGTCATTTCTGGCCACTCCACCGCCGTCTACACTGTTCGAGGGTATAAAGAAATTGGCCGGCGGGACCTACCTTCATGTCAAAAAAGATGGCCAGTATAAGGAAGATCGTTATTGGGACATGTGGGATCATACAACACCTTTTACCGGTATTTCAGAGGATGAAATTGCGGCCCGTCTGTTGAATGAGTTAGAAACGTCCGTGCAATTGCGCAAAATGGCTGACGTGCCGGTTGGCGTATTTCTTTCAGGCGGCATTGATTCCAGTGCCAATGCAGCCCTGTTCTCGAAAGGGCAGAATACCCCTGTTCAAACTTTTACCATTGGATACGATGGTGACTACAAAACATACCAGAACGAGACGTATTACGCCCGCATGATGGCCGGTGAAGTTGGAGCGGAGTACCACGAACGCATTCTGAGCGTTGATGACCTGATCAGCTTTTTACCAAAGATGGTGTATCTGCAGGATGAACCCATTGCCGACCCTGTATGTGTCCCTTTATACTATGTCTCAGAGTTGGCACGTAAAAAAGGTGTAATAGTCTGTCAAGTCGGAGAGGGGGCAGATGAGCTCTTCTGGGGGTATCTTCCCTGGAAAGAGAACATCGAACGGCAAGAAAGAATGAATAGAATTCCGAAATTATTGGGAAGCCTGTCTTTAGCGGCGCTAAGATTATTGGGTCGGGATCAGGGCCCTGGGTACGAGCAATTGCATCGAAATGTCATGGGACGACCCATTTTCTGGGGGGGCGCCGAATCATTCAGAGACACCTATAAAAGGAAACTTCTTTCAACACGCCTGAATAAGAAGTTTAAGAATTATTCATCCTGGGAAGCCATCGATCCCATTTTCCAAAGATTTCAGGAGAAAGCCTGGGACAAGTCCTCTCTTCACTGGATGACGTATCTGGATTTGAATTATCGCCTGCCAGAACTGCTGCTCATGCGTGTAGACAAGATGAGTATGGGCGTGAGTGTGGAAAGTCGCGTCCCATTCTTGGATCATAAGTTCGTTGAGTTTGTCATGAGTATACCCTCTGGCATGAAGACGAAAAATGGCACTCAAAAATATATCCTGAAAAAAGCATTGAAAGGCGTCATTCCGGACGCCATCATCCATAGAAAAAAGCAGGGATTCGGTGTTCCAATACACGAATGGTTTTTTGATAAGCTGGGCGAGCGAGCACACTCTGAAGTATTGTCTTTTGCCGGCAGTACGGATTATTTTAACATGGACGAAATAAAGACGATACTTCGAGAAGACAAATATACTCGAAGCAGATGGTACTTGCTCAATCTGGCCCTGTGGTGGAAGATGTTTATACAAAGCTGATTACTATCGGTCTTTGGATGAAGCGGATCGTTTGTCCAATGGAGGGCTATTGAGAATCACATGCCTGCAAGGTTGAAGCAGAATGGTACGGCAAACTATTCATCAATCATACGATAAAGATATAAACACTTATAAGTGAGGTGGAATTCTAAAATGAAGCAAATATTCAAGACTCTTGATCGCGGATTTGTGGTTGAAGAAGTCCCGGCTCCTACGTGTTTCAAAGGAGGCGTGCTGGTTAAGACCTATTATTCTGCGGTCAGTGTTGGAACCGAGGTATCCGTGGCCAGAAGCTCTCAAGAGAAACAGACAGCATCTTCAAGCCGGTTCCCTGATATGCAATTGTACCAGAAAGCGCTGAAGAAGATCATCCGCGAAGGGTTCAGCGAAACATTAAAGGCCCGAGAGAACTATAAGAACTCTATGTGGCCTAAGGGATACAGTCTGGCAGGCGAAGTCATAGAGGTTGGTGACGGGATTCATGATCTGAAGAAGGGCGATCTTGTGGCTTGCGGAGGTTCGGGTATAGCAAATCACGCGGAATACGTTGCCGTGCCGAGGAACCTGACAGCCAAAATACCGGAAGGCTTGGACCCATCTTTGGCATCGTTTGCGACTATCGGGGCCATTGCCATGCATGCGGTCAGACAGGCTGACTGCGGCTTGGGTGACAGAGTGGTTGTCGTTGGACTGGGCATCATCGGCCTTTTAGCGGCTCAATTGCTGAAGATTTCGGGTTGCCGGGTTATGGGTATTGACCTTAAGGAAAACAGAGTGGAAGTTGCGAAAAGAATGGGCATTGACAACAGCTTCAGGCCTGAGAGTGCAGAATCTGCAATTCGTACGGTACTTGACTTCAGCCTTGGAGTTGGTGCTGATGCAGTCTTGTTGTGTGCTGCAACACAAAGCGATGAACCCGCACATCAGGGAATGGCAATGCTGAGAAGGAGAGGCCGCCTGGTCATTGTCGGCGATGTCGGCTTGAGCTTCAAGCGCTCTCCATTTTATGAAAAAGAGATTGAGGTCAGGATCTCGTGTTCCTATGGACCGGGACGTTATGATCCCGAGTATGAATTCGAAGGCAGAGATTATCCCATCGACTATGTGAGATGGACACTGAACAGAAATATGCAGGAGTTCATGGAAATTGTTAAAGAAGGGATTCTAATCATGGATCCTATGATTACTCAACGGGTTCCGATTGAAGAAGCGCCATCTGTATACAGGATTCTTCAAGAAGGGGCCACTGATTCGATCGCAGTCTTAATTCAATATGACCGGGGAAAGCCGAATGATATTCAGGAGAGGAAAGTTCGTATACAGCCCAAGGTTGTCAGGAAAGGAACGCTGCGTCTTGGTGTTATTGGTGCGGGCGGATTTGCCCAGCGGCAGCATATTCCAAACCTGTTGAAAAGTAAAATTTCTGCTTCTCTTGTTGCAGTATGTAATCGCAGCGGCGTAAATGCAAAAAAAGCTGCCCAGAAGTATCGCGCACAATACTGTACAACGGATTATAAGGAAATCATTGCCGATCCGTCTATAGATGCGGTGATTATCGCAACCCGCCATGATACGCATGCATCTATGGCCGCGGATGCGATTCGAGCCGGGAAACATGTGCTCCTGGAGAAACCCATGGCGATTCATCGGGCGGAACTTGAGGAGCTTTCCAAAGCTGCCGAGAATGCGGACGTCATCTTTACTGTTGGTTACAATCGGCGTTACTCACCATATATTCAGGAAGCAGTGAGAATGTTAGAGAAATTAAGAAGGCCTGTTCAGATTTTGTACCGGGTCAATGCCGGTTTCATCTCCCCTGACAACTGGACACAGCAGCGCCACATCGGTGGAGGGCGCGTAATTGGCGAATGCTGTCATTTCCTGGATGTTATGCAATTCCTGGTCAAAGAAGAAGTCGTCGATTTAAGTGCGGATGCCGCTTACTTCAGGAATTCCGGAATTGAGACTTATGATTCACTTACGGCAAGTTTGCAGTACCGTGACGGATCATTAGGAACTCTGCTCTATACTTGTGTTGGAAACAAATCTCTCGGGAAAGAATATATTGAGATCCATGCGGACCAGACGTCTATTATTATTGATGACTTCCAGTCCTTGAAAGTCATGGGGAGATTTACGAAGAATCTTCGTTCAAAGCAAATGGACAAAGGTTTGACCGCAGAGATGGATGCTTTTCTGATGGCCGTTGCCGGCCAGGAATCTGATCTCGTGACCTTGGCCGAGGCTGAAAATATTACGAACCTGTCTTTTCAGATCGATGATTTGATCAGGAATCATCAATGAATGTACTGAAGAAATCAAAAAAACTTCTACAGGACCTCCATGGCAAGCCCCCACGGGAAGCGATTCGTGTGGTAAAGGATAAAGCCCTTTTTAAGGCACGGCGGCTCAGAAATATGGCACGGGAACGACGGTATATGGCCTGGGCGCCGGATCAGAAAGAATTGCTGGATTGTTTGACGAAAGAGAACCAGAATAGGTTCAGTCATCTCCCGGAAATATTCTCTATATGGGAGAATCGCTTAAAAGAGGTTTTCCTGCCGGTCGGTAATGATAATTTCAAGCAGAAATTTAAACGTGACCATCCTGAAGAGGAGGAGATGATTTTCACTGCCGCCTCAGAAGCGGCCAAAGGGCGCTTGGTCCTTTTCCGGGCGTATCAGGTTAATCTCGGCTCTAATATCCATTGGCACTCAACGATTATCAATGAAAACATCTGGCCTCTCGTATACTTTCGACAAATTCCTACACGCAATTCGGCAACGACGGGTGATCTGCGCACGACATGGGAGTTGAACCGGCATCTGCATTGGCTGACTTTAGGGAAGGCCTACTTCTTATCCGGGTCGTCTGAACATTTTGATGTCTTCTGGAATCAGTTTGAAGGCTGGACAAAAGAAAACCCGTATTTGATGGGTGTAAACTGGATATCCGCAATGGAGGTGGCGATCCGCCTGAATCACTGGCTCGCTGCATATACGCTTTTCTGCGATTGTCCGGATTTCGGCAAAGAGTCAAAGGTGAAATTCTGGTGCTGGGTTTATCTTCATATCCATTACTTGCAGTATCACCTGACATCGGAAGACCGCGGTTTCCGGAATAATCATCTCATTATGGAAGGGGCCACTCTTTTCCTTGCAGGAATACTCTTTGGAGAGTTCAAAGAGGCATCTTTTTGGGAAGATAAAGGTTATAAAGTGCTCACAGAAGAATTGAAGATGCAGTTCTTGAGCGATGGTACCCACGAGGAATTGTGTTCTTCATACATTTTACAAGTATGCGAGGCTTATCTTTATACAACAGTGATAGCGGAGCGTATGGGCTTACGAACTGTGGAGAAGTGGCGGCAGGACATTAATAAGATGTTATCGGCTCTGTTTGCGATTGCCAAGCCTGACGGAAACCTCCCTTTGCTTGGCGACGGGGACGACGGTACTTTTCTTGGCCTGTCTGTTGACAGAAGACGAATGAACATCAGGACAATCGCCGATATAGCATGGATGTGGGGGAATACTGGAGGAACACCGGTCATTCAGGAACATCCCAGCGAGGGTGCATTCTGGTTTGTCGGTCCCGTGAAACCTATACCATCCAGACGTGAAACGGCTGAGACGTTAGTCCTGGATAACGCACAATTTGCTATATATAAGGAGACAAGCCGGCAGGGCTATCATTATTGTATATTCTCTGCCTCCATTAAGGAGCCTATTCATAATTACGGCCATCGCCACGGTGACCTTTTGAGTGTGAATCTGGCTCTTTTTGGGAACGACATATTTGTTGACCCGGGCACCTATTGTTATAATGGGCCTTTGGATCTTCGTAATTATTTCCAGAGCACTCCCGCCCACAATACGGTAACCCTGAACGGCAGAAGTCAGATTGATTACGAAGGTCATTTTGGCATAGAACGAATCGACTATTGCTCAGATCTGAAAGTCTTCGACTATGGCGGAGTGAAGATATTCAGGGGGCAGTACATTGATAAAGGGAGAGAGGTCTGGCATTGTCGGTATATTATCCTGATGATGCCTGATTTCATCGTCATACATGATTTCTGCGGCGAAGGCATTTCCTCCGATGCTCAGTTGAACTTCACGTTTGCTGAGGATATTTCAGTGAGCGAGGAAGGAGAATATATAATATGTGGAATCGGGGAAGGAAGAAGAATCCGGATTGATCTATCTTCGGGTCATAACTCCTTCAGGCAGGCGGGCAAACTGAAAAAGACCTATATGTCTCCATCCTATTGGATTAAGAAGGAATGCCATTCTCTCGCCATGACATCAAAAGGTCCGGCTCATTGCTTCACAACAATCGTTGACATCTCACTGAGAGGCTCCCATGCGCGGCATTATCTGCAGGCATCTGATCATCAGATGGAAGAGTCGATTATCCTTCGAGTTCCCGGCAGGAATATCTCAATGGATTTTCTCCACTGTTTGAGGATGGACGATGGATCTGTCGATTTGAGGAATACGAGCAGTCAGATCCGAATCAAGGAGCTGACCGCCGCCCATTCAATTGAATTTGATCCGAGGCTGAATCAGTTTGTAACCATGAGGTGAGGTATACCAGAAATGTTTTCAAAAGATCCGAAGCGAGTCATGCACCTTTCGGGCGGTGCACTCTTGACGAAATCAGGTTATTCCCAGCAGATTCTCATGGAAGTGACAGCACTGAAAAAGAGTGGTTACGATGTCAACGTGTTGGCTTTATGTCACTTGAAGCTTTTTCGTGATATTGATTCCATAAGGGCACACCGAAGAGAATACAACGAGAGAGGATTGAAGATTTATATATTGCCTACTCTTTTTTCCGGCCGGATGTTGCTGGAGATTCTCTATTATCCTGTGATATGGCTTTTTATGAGCTATTTTATTTTTATAAAAAGAATCAGAATATTCCACTGTCACCATGCAGGTCTTGGTTTTACATTGTTGGTTTTCAGGTTTTTTCGGCTCGTTAAACTTTTTATAGATGTACACGGTGTTGTCACAGAGGAAAGAATCTATAGAAGAGAGTTAAAAGAGAAATCTTTTTCGCACCGGTATGCGAATCTCAAGGAAAAATTAACGTTCCGTTATTCGGACATGACTTTTTGTGTGTCAGAAAAAATGATCTCTTACTATATGGAAAAGCATCATCTGCCAAAGAACCGTTTTGCATTAACAAGAAGCACATTCGATCCGGACATCTTTGGCGAATTCAGCTGGGATATAAAAAAAAATGCTAAAAAGAGGCTCAATCTCCAAGACAAGTATGTATTGCTTTATATGGGCCATAAACAACTGTGGCAACTGACCGATGATGTCATTCGTCTGTTTGCCGAATTGAGAAACAAAATAAGCAATGTTTTTATTATTATTCTGACAAATGACATTGACGGAATTAAGAAGGCATTTGAACGTGTTCAGATACCGGAGCAGGACTACCTGGTCAAATACGTACCGCATGACGAGGTTCCGCTTTACTCATATGCCTCGGATATTGGAATCATTATTAGAGACGATTCGATTGTGAACCGTACCGCTTCACCGGTTAAGGTCAGTGAATCCTTGGCCTCGGGCGCTACATTGTTGGTCAGCGACAGTGTCGGCGACGTGCCGGCACTTATTGAAAAACATAACATTGGTTACGTGATTAGTAATGGTTCAGACGGCAACCTGATTTCTTTCCTTAGCTCTCTGTTCCTTGATGAAAAAAACCGCCAGGATATGTCGGAGCGGTGCCGGTATATAGCAGAACAGGAATTTTCAGTATGGAGAACTGTAAAGGTTTTTAGTGAATATTATGGAGCATAAGCACTGGGGGATGACATTTACGGAAAGATTACTCGTCCGCTATGGAAATAATAAGAG
>Ga0100392_1006269_pt1 | contig 10372 bp, 8 predicted proteins | sample CryGeymeta201516_FD_81548 | JGI IMG/M metagenome (GOLD analysis project Ga0100392, IMG submission 81548) | Groundwater microbial communities from Crystal Geyser aquifers in Utah, USA - Crystal Geyser metaG 2015-16 | ecosystem: Environmental > Aquatic > Deep subsurface > Groundwater | place: USA... | reverse complement strand
TTTAAATAGTATAAAAACTACAACCATTGGTAATTTAAGTTCAAAAGTGAATGACTTTGATTATGTCGCATCTAATGAACTTAAATCGCTTCTTTTTAAAGGGAGTGTTTTGGCGACTCCATCCTCGGGAACGCTAGAGAGTGTTGAAACTATAGAACTCTCAGATGTAGAAGCGTTTGTAAACACAAACCTTGTAAGTTCAAAACTCATCGTTCTTCTTGGCGGAGATATTGATTTAGAAGAGGCGAAAGCGAAAATAAAAAGCGTAATAGAAGCGATGCCAAAAGGTGCGTTGAGCGAAGTGCAAAACTATAAAGTCGTTGAAAAATCTCAAGAAAGTATTCTAAAAAAAGAGACGCAACAAGCCTATATCTATTTTGGTTCCCCATACAATTTGGCGGTTGACTCAGAAGATAATTTCAAAGCGAGAGTTGCTACTTTTATCCTTGGCGCAGGTGGTTTTGGTTCTAGACTTATGGAAGAGATTCGTGTGAAAAGAGGCTTGGCGTACTCAGCCTATGCAAGTATCAATATAGCAAAGTCGAGTAGCTCATTTACAGGTTATTTGCAAACGAAGCTAGAATCACTTGAAGAGGCTCAAAAAACAGTCAATGAAGTCATCGCTGAGTTTGTAGAAAAAGGTGTCACAAAAGAGGAGCTTGCGCAAACTAAAAAGTTTTTACTTGGAAGCGAACCTTTAAGAGTTGAGACTATGAGCCAAAGACTCAACCGTACTTTTATGGAGTACTATAAAGGGCAAGAACTTGGACACTCTCTCAAAGAGCTAGAGAAGATAGAGGCTCTAAAACTCAAAGATTTAAATGCCTTTATAAAATCTCATAAAGAGATAACTGACCTTTCATACGCAATAGTTACAAAATAATTATTGCAAAATGAAATATTTTAAGATGAGATTTTAAAAAAGCGATACTCTTTTGTATCAAGGAGTTAAAATGAATCTCACAAAAGAGCAAGCAGATAAATTTAAAAAACTCTCCATAAATAGTTGGAGTGAACTCGCTCTGATGATTCCACACGCTTATGAAGATTTCCGTCTTCATGATAAACTTCAAATCCACACGTCACAACTTATAGATGCAACGGTAGAATCACTCTATCGTTCTGCGAACTCCATACAGATAACTTTTTATGCACATAACTTTGGACATACGCTCACTGGTGTTCTCTTTCGTCCAAAGCCCTATATGCTTCATCAGTTTCAAGTAGGTGAGCGAAACTACTTCTATGGGATGGTAGAGTGCAAAGCAGGGCAGTGTAGTATCACTATGCCAAGAAAAGTTACAACGGTAGGAGAGATTACGCCAAAGTACAAAACAGCCTTAAGAACAGATGTGATGCAGCGTTTTGTGCAAAATAATTTAACGCGTGAAAATCTCAAAGCAGAAGCTCTTGATGAGGAGATGATAGAGGAGATTTTAAAGCTTCATTTTCCTACAGATGCAATGCTCAAATCAAAAGAGCTAAGTCCAAAAACAGTTTATGCCTTAAAATATGTAGAGCTCTTTTCACACATGAAACTCCTTGCAGGTACGAGACGCTATTTCAAAGCTTTAGCAAGCCTGCCCTCCTTGGTTGAGGGTGGAAATGGTAACTATACAGAGTGGGCAGCAACTTTACCATTTAAGCTCACCAATGAGCAGATAGATACTATAGAAGAGATAAAAAAAGATTTAACTAAGGATGTCGCAGCTAAACGAATGGTTGTTGGTGATGTTGGAAGCGGAAAGACGATGGTTATCTTAGCTTCTGCCGTGATGATGTTTCCTCACCGCTCGATTCTTATGGCACCAACAACCATACTGGCAAATCAGCTTTTTGAAGAGGCTCTGAAATTTATTCCACCCTCAACCAAGGAGGGCAGGCATATCAAAATAGCTTTGGTTACTAACAAAACTAAAAAGATAGATTTGAGTGAGTTTGATTTTATTATAGGAACACATGCACTTCTTTATAGAGAGCTTCCACATGCTGAACTGGTTATGGTGGATGAGCAACACCGCTTTGGAACACAACAGAGAAACCTTTTGGAAAAACTTGTAAGTAGTGGCAAAGAGAAGCCTCACTACTTACAGTTTTCTGCCACGCCGATTCCAAGAACACAGGCGATGATAGAGACAGCGCACATTGATGTGAGTATGATAACCTCCACTCCATTTAAAAAAGATATAACAAGCAGAGTGATTCACAAGAGTGATTTTAAAGATTTACTCCAACATATAAAAAGTGAAGTAGATAAAAACAATCAGGTACTACTTGTCTATCCTTTAGTAGAACAGAGTGAGGTTTTAGAGTATCAAAGCATCACAGAAGCACGCTCCTATTGGGAAAAGAGTTTTGAAAATGTCTATGTTACGCATGGAAAAGATAAAGAGAAAGAGGAAGTTTTACTGCAGTTTAGAGAAAAGGGAAGCATTTTAATTGCTACAACAGTTGTTGAAGTGGGTATCTCTCTTCCAAGGTTAAGCACAGTTGTGATTGTCGGTGCGGAACGCTTAGGACTCTCAACACTCCATCAGTTACGTGGACGTGTAAGTAGAACAGGCTTAAAAGGGTACTGCTTTTTATACACAAACCAGAATAGCTCCGATAGGTTGGAGCAGTTTGTAGAGACAATCAGCGGTTTTGATATTGCAAATCTGGATTTAAAGTTTAGAAAAAGTGGAGATTTACTCAAAGGCTCCAATCAAAGTGGAAATCAGTTTAAGTGGGTTGATATTGGGGAAGATGAAGAGATTGTTCAAAAGGTGAAAAAAGATTTAAAGATTATTTAGTTTCCACATGCCAAGAACTTTTTTGGCATGTGGAAATAACTATTAATAGAGTCCGAATTTCCCGTCGTTTCTTTTATAAAGAACACGTGTTTTACCCTCATTGTCAATAAAGATTTCAAAAAGTTTCCCATTCTCTTTAATCGCTTCTAACACATCTTCAACTTCACGTGGTTTGTAAAGCTCAAGTTCCACTGGTACAATTTTATCTTCAAGTGCTTCACCCGCTTCTTTAACATCAGCAGTTTCACTTTTTGCTTCATTTAAACCAATTTTACTGTGGTCAATATCTTTATCATGCATACGACGCATAGCTTTTTGTGCTCTTGAAATAGCTAAATCAATAGCTGCATATAAGTCATCGTCATTTTGTTTGATAATGATAGAGTTTTTGTGCGCGAGATTGATTACAAATTCTACAACTGAGTGGTCTTTGCCTTTTTTAGTTTGTGCTGATGCTACTACACTCACAGAGATGATGTCCATATTGTATTTACTTAAAGTTTCAATCGATGTAGTCATATGAGCTTTGATAGCGTCAGTTAGTTCTAAATGTCTTCCCGTAAGAGAAATATTCATTTATAATCCTTTATTGTTTAGTTTATGGATTATATCATTAAAAAATTTATTTCATTATAATTTTTGGATGCTTCTTCTAAAGTAACGGATAGGTTCCGTACCTGCAGTTGAAGTGACTGTAATATCCATAAGCACTGAACCGTTTTGTTCTGGAGTTGCAATGTTGAAGTAGTTTGTACATGTTCCTACGGTACCAGTATAAATATATAACATAGTGACATTTACATCATAAAGATTGTTGTCAAAAGAGGTAATGATATTATCTATGCATCCATTTTGTGCTATATCTAATAGAGCCAGTTCAGCAGCACTTTTTGCATAGAGAGCAGCTTGTTCATGAAGATAGATATCTGTTGTTTTTTTACCTGTAGTTACTGTTAAAGCCAAGGAGAGCGCCATTATCGTGGAGATGACTAAAAGTATGGTGATAGCCATAATCATAGCTATCCCCCTTCGTTGAGAAGGTAAGTTTAAAAAATAGTTTTTTCTTTGCATAAAGAGTACTCCTCATTTTGAAGTAAGCTGCTTTTCGTACATACTTGTATCTTTACAACTGAGCCAACTGCCTTAAATCTGAAAGTACTTACATTTTGCATAAGTAAAGCACTTGAAGCATTTGCATCTGTATAACTTTCACCTTCCCATGGCTGGTAATCATAGTAGAGTCTTAAGTCACCACTCTTTGTTGCGGCATTATAGTTAGTAAGTGCTACAGCATAGGCACTCCAAGCTAGTTGATAATATTCAAACATATCTACTCCAGCGAAACTATTTGTTGTTCCATCCGTTGCATTTCTTGGAATAAGTTCATTTATGGCAGCCCCACTTTTAATGGGATGCATAACATTACTCTGGTCTGTAAATGCTACTCCATTCCAACCGTATTTAGTAATATCACTGTTAGAACCTACAAAATAGATAGCTGAATTATTGATACCAGTTCCACTACCGTGTGACAAAATCCCTATGAGATCATTGATGGCTGTCGTGTTTGTTTCTGGGGAATCCAGTAGAATGGCTGAAGAGGTTGATATGTCAATTATACCGCTCCAGTTTGGTCGTTTATTGCCACGAAAACCTTCAATATCGGTTCCAATCCACTCTAATACAGTTGCATTTGTATCGAGAGTAGAACTTGATAATGCTTCAAATTTGACACCTGGTTGTCTAGCAATGATGGAATCTTTGATACGGTACTGCAACCTTGAAGCGATGGACTCAACAGCCATTTCACTCTCTGCTTGGAGGCTGTTGTTTATATTGGAGTAGATGAAACTTTTGTACGCTTGGGCTAAAAACTCAACTCCAAATTTTCCTATAATTCCCATAACAACAATCACAAAAACAAGTTCAAGCATAGTAAAACCAAAGCGACGCATTAGAAAGTCCTTCTATAGTAGTCAATTTCACCAATATTGGCACTTTTTGCTTTGAGTATTGTCACGACTTTTCCAGCTGTATTTGTTACAGTTACATTGATGTCCTTCACATTTGCATCTGCGGCAGAGACAGATACAGAGAGCGTACTATTATAGTCATCTTTGTAGCCACTTGCAGTTGGAGTTGGATTAAGAAAAATACTCTGAGAGCCATGTGCCGCATCATTTAAGTCACTCACAGCACCTCCTTGAAGATTAAAGGCTATAGTTTCATTGTTGTCTAAACATCTTCTATGATAGGGCTGATTAATATGTCCTAGTCTTAAGTTCGTTGTGCTGTTGCAATCATTTCCTATATTTATAACTCTAGAGAGATGACTCACATTGATATCTTGCATAGAGTTTTCATCCCAGTAACCCGAAGTTGCTCCCATAAGTTCAGCAGATGCAGCAAAAATAGCCTCTTGTACAATGTTGTTCTCCATCCCTCTTTGTGTAACAACTGCCATCATTGGAAGTGACATAACAGAGATAGCTATGATAACAATCGCAAAAATAAGTTCTATCATCGTAAAAGCAAATCTTTTACGATGATTCGTCATTGCTACCACATACTTCTCCTGTTTGTTTTTGGACTAGCAGGGTCAGCCGTAGTTGTGTTTGTCTCATGCGTGCCACTCCAGCCTGTTGTGGCGATATCAAATTCAACAGGGAATTGGTTCGTGTTGGCTCCTGCATTATCTTGATTGTAAAGGAGCCAAGGAGAGGCATTGTGTATCATCGTAGTTCTGTACGGATAGCCTTGCGTTGCATCATAGGTCATAAGCGTTGAGTTATCGGGATGAATACCAGTAGAAGAGCCTGCCACAGTCACTTTCCCTATTGCATCTTTTTCAACTACTGTTCCCGCATTTCCTTGAGTAGCTGTATGGTTCTCGTTTATAAACCATCTTATGTCGTCTGAATTCGTTGCGTTCGTACCGTTTGGCAATAAACTCTTCGTACATGCTACTGCAACATTATCCGTACCAAAACAGAATGCTTCATAGTAGATATTTGCTGTTCCAGTAGGTTGGTCAAATCGCTGTCTTGCAGCATGCGCACGTCCATAGATAAAAGTCGCATTTGCATCTGCGACACTTACCCCAGAGATAACTTTTGTGTTTCCAGATGTAGATGTATAGCTAGTACTTGCATTTAAGTCAACATTCGCTCCGAGCACTCTAAATGGATTTTTAGCATTATTGATAGTGCGTGGATAATTGAACATGATTTTCTTTGTATTGTTTGCTTCATTCAATGGGATGGTAAGCGCACCGTTTAGAAAGTTGAGATTCACTGTTTCATTTATATCATCTTTATTTGGAACTAAGGTAGCTACAGTTGGTACGGTTAAGTTGATATTAACAGGATTTTCCCAAGAAGCCTGCTTAAAGTTTTGTGTAGTACCATTTAAACTGTTTTGCGCAGTCAGAGTTAAACTGAGGTGTGCAGAAACATTTAAATCATTGGAAAGATAGGTAAAGTTACCTCCATTGCTGTTGTTAAGTGTTACAGCACTTAGCGCAAAGTGGTCTGGAATAAAGGTCGCATTGATATCACCGCATACATAAGCTCCAGTGGGTGAACAATCTTCAGCAGTGTCGCTATTGTAAGTATCTACTTCTGCCCACTTTTTATCGATGATTTTGATATTGACTTTACCTACATCTGTAAAAGAGAGCGTTGCATTTGCTGTATAACCATCAATGATAGTAAATGGAGAGAGAGGATGAAAACTTAACACACCATTTAATGATGCAGTTCCATCGGTTAAATCAGGTTTGTATATAGTTTTATTTAGATCAAGTACGTTATTGGCAGTAATTATATTGTAGTCACTACTTAATGTGTTCGTGGCATAGTTTATAGCGCTTAAGGTAAGGTTATACTCTTTTGCCGAAGTGAGAAGTTCTGTATCTTCTCCAGCAGGGAATGCCAATACAAATTTATCTGGTCTAATTGAAAAGCTATCCCTAGAACAAAGATAAGTTGGAATTCCATTTGAAGGAGTAAGGTGCATTTTAAAGGATGCATCTTTGATAGCTTTAGAGTACGTTACAGAAATATTTGCAGAAGATTGGTTTGCAAAATGAACAGTTTGCATATTGGATAGCGGTACCGCTGATGCACACATAGACTCCCTGCATGTATCATCTGAACATAGCGAGTAGTTTGGAGTTTTTATGATGGATATATTGATATCATCTGTAATATTGAGAAGTGAAGTTAAATCAGTGTCAAGGGCTAAAACTTTTACACTAAATGGCTTGTTGACCACTTGAGTCCAAAGGGCATTTAATGGATCTGCATTATTTAGAGGATCAGTAGAACCTGCAAAATTACTATTAACCACATTAAAGTTACCTGCAGGAGCATATGCAGAAAAAGAGTTACTGAAATCTGTACATTTACGAATAGGGATTCCAACAAAATCAATATTAAGTAGGCTATTGCGATAGCTAACAAGATAGACATTTTCGCTGACACTTACTTCATTGATTTTAGCTTGATATTTAAACTTTGTCACATCACCTAAAGCAATATCACCTCCAATGAGGTTATTGGCTCCTGCTCCTACTAAGTATTGTGTAGTATTTGAATCCACATTAAACTCTGCAGTGTCATCTCCAATGGTATCTGTTCTGTTTGTAGTAGGATAGGTTATGCCAGGAATTGGTGCAATATTCATACTCTCTGGGACATATTCAAGTCCATCTCCTGGAGCAAATATTTGTTGAATAGATACTTTCTTCGCTACTTCAAAGTTTCTATTGGTGATAGAAACTTCATAATCTACAGTATCTCCAACATTTGGGGTGTTCGTTGCACTCACATTTAAGTCGTTAAATGTAAGTGCTTCATCATAACAGACATCGGGTTGATAAAGTTCAGTCGAGAAGGCAAAAACACCTGGAAAAAATTGATCTCCAGAACCAGTTAGTTTTATAGTTGTAGTTGTTTGTCGATTCCCTATGATAGAGAGTGCACCTGTTCCAACAGTTCCAACATTAAATGTCCGTATATCCACACCAATAGTATTTGAACAGCTAGGATTTCTATTTGTGACATTCACTCCAGCTATATCTTCTGCTGATTTAAATACATTGCTTCCAAGAGATTGATCTACTCCGTTGTTGTCAGTCATAGTTACACTGTCATTTAAAGAGATATCACCTTCTCCTGCAAAAATTAAAAACTTTGAGTCAACTGCGCCACTTGTAGGTGTTAAAAATCCACTTAAGACAGATGTTTTTGTAGTATTGTGTATACCTAAATAGCCATCGTAAGAAGAGATGTTTCTAAGTGCTGAGGCATTGTCTTTGTAGACGATTACTAAAGACCATGCACCAAAACCATTACTTGTTTTTGGTGCATATACATCAGCTACCCAAAGAGGTTTGTTGTATCCAGTAGCATCAAGGATAGTAGAGTTTACATCATCTACACTTGTTTTAATGATATCTGTTACATCCGCCACACCTTGGTAGTCTGAGCCTAACCAATTAAATTTAGAGTTTATACTGTTTAGAACTTGATAGTTAGTCTGTCCGTAAGCTTTGACTTTAACAGTTCGACCATTTTTGACATCGCCATTACTATTATTTGTTCTACCTTGCCAATAAAGAAGTGCATATTGTATGTCCGCGCCTGAAACACCTTGAGGAAGAACTAAATCAGCTGATGTAGAATTAAATGTATTTGTGTCACTATCTAAATCAGCGTAGACAACATTTAAGTTATTATTGTTTGTAGAAGCTGGAGCACATACTCCACCACTATCTAATTTTACAGAGTTACCGATGATTTGCATGTCACCAACTATATTGTTTTGTCGGTAAAGGGTAAAGACTCTGTCATTATTTCTTGTATAGTCGCTATTATCATCATCATCAGTAATCGTGAAAGTTGTTTGTGCAGTTGAAATTGTGGAGCCAACTGGATTTGATAAATTTATGTAAAAGATTTCATCATTCTCTATTGTTGTGTCCCCATTGACAAGAACAGTTATGGTTTTTGAAGTCTCGCCAGGGAGGAATGTTAAGGTCCCAGATGTAGCATTATAATCACCATCCAAAACTGTCGCTGTTCCATCACTTGTTGAATAATCTACTGTTACAGTAGAGAGAGAGACAGGGTATGAGTTGACTGTAGTAGTAAACGTTTTTTGCCCACTATTACCTTCTGTATCTGGTGTTGGAGTAGTAAGACTTAACCCAGAAGTAGCTGCAAAGCTAAAATCTATTTGGTATTTAACATCATTATCATCATCATCATCATCATCATCGACAACATATATATAAACACTTTCTCCTGCCAATAATGTTATTTGAGAAAGTGTATGTGTTTTTGATTTTGTCTGTCCATAATATTCATTTCCATTTTCAGATGAGCCAACTTGAAATCTGTAGTCTCCATTATTTGTAGTGAAGGAACTCATATCTAAAGTGCCTTTCACACCTGCAGTAAAGTAAAAATAATCTTTTTCTCAATTTGGAGAAGTACCACTGATGCAGGTAGTAATACTTGATGATTTGTTATGGAGTGCAGGAATAATAGTTCCTGGAGCAGAATCAGCAGCATCATTGGTTGTTGAATCAATTAAAGAACATGCAGCGGATAAACTAGTGTTTAAAAAGAGTAAAAATAATAGCAAAGAAATTTTTATAGTAAAAGTTTTCATAGAATCTCCTTATGTAGTAGTGAAGAACAGGGCTCAACGACAAGTTATAATAATTTAGGAGTTCATTATATCACTGAATAAGCTTTACATATACTTAAAAACATGTTGTTTATTGAAATACAACGACACTTTATAATGTTATTTTGAAGTTGTACGTCTCTTTCCACATGCCAAAAAAAAGTTCACTATTTGGTTAAAAAAGTAGAAATTTTTTCTGCTATGCCAAGATTAGTAGATTCTGGTAATATGATTTGAGCAGCTTTTTTGTTGTCTGTGTTAAAGACAAGGGGTCCTATAAAGTTCACTATAGAGTCTTCAATAGGGGTTTGAACAAGTAGAATATTGAGGATGAGTAGATTAGAGTCTTTATCTATCTCGAGTAATTCTTGAATGTTTTTTGGAACTTCAAAATCATACTCTCTCAAAACAAAAGGGTTAATAAGTGTAAAAGAGATGTGCTCATCTTCTACAGCTTGCATTTTCATAAATATATCGTCAATTTTTTGTAGTTCAACCTGCTTTATGTTGTCAAAACCTAAAAGAGGTACGCTTATATCAAATTTCATTAAAAACCTTTTGTTTATATTGTGTCGATTATAACACCTTTAAGCATAAAATGTACCTACTTTAAAGTGGGATATAACTCTTTTTGATAGAATAACAGATTAAATAAAATAGGGAAAATAATATATGAAGATTAAAATGAATTTTGCGTTTCTAATACTAAGTGTGCTACTGTTTTTTAGTGGATGTACAAAAGATTTGGAAGAGTATAATAAGCCTGCAATTTATTGGTATTCTAAAATTATAGTAAATATTTCTAACGGCAATATAGATAAAGCGGATGGATACTATAGTTCACTTCAGGGAGAGCATATTGGTTCTCCACTTTTGCCAGAGGC
>Ga0100392_1006263_pt1 | contig 10380 bp, 11 predicted proteins | sample CryGeymeta201516_FD_81548 | JGI IMG/M metagenome (GOLD analysis project Ga0100392, IMG submission 81548) | Groundwater microbial communities from Crystal Geyser aquifers in Utah, USA - Crystal Geyser metaG 2015-16 | ecosystem: Environmental > Aquatic > Deep subsurface > Groundwater | place: USA... | reverse complement strand
AATCAATTTCCTGAAATAAGACATTTTCATTTCTTAATCCGCCTTGATGATCTTTATATCGACATTATTAACCTTGTCCAGAATATTTATTCCCTTCGAAGCCACAGCCGATTTTTCCTGCCTTATAAGAATGGTAGTACTTTCAGTCGACTCCAAAGCTTTAAATTCAATTATGGCAATTTCGCCCTTTCCTTTGGGTATCAGTATTTTCTTGTTTCTTATATCCGCCAAACCGGTAATGATGATTTGATTATCAGTTATTTCCTTCTTGGGGTATATTTTGAAAAAATTACCGGCGCTTATGGTAGCTGGTGTCAGATACATAGGGTCAAAATCCAAGGTGAAATTTGCCGCTTCCACCCCCTGGTTGGGAGAGTTGATATTCAAGGTTACATCAAATGATTCTCCCTTTTTAATCGTAGAACTGGAGGCAGTTAGGCTTAGACTGGCCGGTAAAAGGATTGGAACGGGTGAGGGTACAAATTTTTTCACCTGCGGAGCGTTTTCATATGAAAGTTTCTGGTAAAGAGTGGAAAAAACAAAGCTGGAGATAAAAAGAAGAAAAAGGAAAAGACCGATAATTATTTTATTTCTTTTCTGCAATTTGTTGAATTCAAGCAAGGTTTTTTCAAAAATATTCTTGTTGGTATGGGTTATTTGACGTTTCATAAGCTAATACTGCTTTATTATAACAATAATAATAATGGATATGCTTGTCAAGGTAGACACTAATATCCGCAAATAGGAGTGGGGCTGGGAGGAGGTACATAATAAAATATGCCGATATCGATAGGTTGTTCGACGTTGTTCATATGATCGATATTGAGCAAATCATATCCGCTGACTGTGGTAAAAAGTCCCAGCCAGCCTGCCGGAACCACAGCCGTAAACCTATGGGAATTTTCACCACAACCAAATCCTGAACTACAATGCCCGTCACTTGTTTGGGCAAGCCTGCTTTCATTGGAACTGTTCCAATCAGTATCTATCATGACATTGTTATTGCATGAGGCAACATCAGCACAAGTAGCTGATTTTTGCCATGAACAGAAAGTAAAATCACCGTTTGTATTGGTTTTGGTAAATCTTACACCATGGTCATCCTGATATCTTGCAGGTGGCTCAAGGTCTGACCACCTGACCCAAATATCAGGAATTGGTGCGTTGGTATCCTGTCTGAGTACCCTGCCACGAACTTCCGGAGCAGTAGCAATAACCTCGTGAGTTAATAGCAAAAAAAACACAAGAGTTCCGGACAGAAAAATTATATACTTAAAGGTATTTGACTTCATAAGTTTTTTTATATTTTTCTAGCCAGTTATCAAAGCTGGTTAGGGTGGGATTTACGATCATTTTATCGACCTGGCCGAAAGTATACAAAGCCTCATTTACTATCCCGGTTTTGTAGTTTTTGTCCTTTAGGGCAAAAACATCAGACGCTTCACCCTCGGCGAGCTTCCACAAAGCGGCATCAAAATCTGCATCAAACGAGATTGTGTCACTTCTTTTTTTATTTTTGAATTGAAATATGGCATTGCCTTTATAATTGACATCTATCTGGGCGAGACTGGTGTCATTTTTTATCGCTTCTCCGACCTGGACAATCGTCAATTTACCTGATTTGACGTCTTGATGGAGTTTAGTGATTTTACTGTAAGCCAACTCTTTACCCTTGTCATAACCTAAGGAACCGAGGTTATCATTGTAAAACCAGATAGAGACGACATATCCTTCTATCTGCTCCGCCTGTTCTTCTATGGTTTTTTTTACTTTTTCCACCGACTGGATACGTTTTTTATAGTCTTTATTGGGGTTATTGAAGATGCTGTCATCAAGTTGGACGATATTATCTTTTTGCCCACCCTGTAAAATTATCGAATCTGTAACAATCTTTTTTAAAAGAAAATCCCTGACGTCCAGGTTTTTCACCGGAGGATAGCCGTCCATTTCGATGTTAAGGTCAGACTGGTAGATGTTCTCTTCTCCTACCTTGGCAATAATTGCATCTTTTTTAGGAAACGGACTGATCGTAGTAGGCGGTTTGCTAGGATAGCTTATGTTGTCAAATGGAATGGAAGGGTTGATACTGGGGTGCGGTAATCCGGTTGCTGGTGGTTCTTTTTTGGAAGGGATAAGAGATAGGAGTCCGAAGACGCTTCCTACAAAAATAAGAACGATAATAAGCAAATATTTCCTGTTTGAAAGTATTGACTGAATTTTAGCCAGTGAGAAATTTCCGATGTTTTCTTCCATAGTAATTTTATTCTATTATATTATTATATTTTAAATCCGTTTTTTATTCTACCTCACTTCCACTTCACTGCAGCTTTCGCCTACCAAGGTTCCTCCCCAGTCGGTGACGGTGAAGCCTGATCTTGTATGTCTTGGTATGGAAAGGGGAGGGACAAAGGTCGGCAGATTCAGACCTTCAAAGACAAACCTGGCCCTTATCAGAGTATCCGGAGTTTGGGAAAAGAAGAGAGTCTCTTTCCGGTTTATCATCTCCTCAGGCATAAGGGAGACAAAGTAGTATGGTTTCTCTGTCAGTCTTGGCAGCCAGTAGGAGAGAAAGTCCGATATTTCTTGCCCGTTAAATCCAATATCCTTCATTATTTTTGAGATTTGAGTTTTGAGATTTGAGTTTTTAACTACCCAGCCTGCTTTAGGCAGGGTCACTCCATTTATATCCGCCTCATAGTAAAGATACGGATATACCGACTTGGAATTTGGAATAATCCTTCCGTCCGGATAGGCTTTTACATTCCAACCATAACTCTCGTCATACAAAGGATCACTAAGCGTGATTTTACCGTCGACGTTAAGCCTGACATTCATTTCCGTTTCCTTTTCCGGGTAAAGGTAGATGGCGGGTTTGCATACAGGAGTAGCCCAGGTCCATTGGGCTTGGGCGGTGAATTCCAGGTTAGTAAGTTGAAGTGCAGGATTATGGAAGCGATTTTGTGTAGGCTTATCCGGTGTAGAAATATATTCGAAGATCTTTGTATATGTGCCTCCCGTATCCTTCAGGTAAAAGTTATTGGGTTTATCAAAGCTGGCATATACCTGAAAAATAAAATCCGTTAAATCTGTATTTGTCAGTTTTATTTTTCCAATTTTGGCAAAACATGATGGTCTTACGTATCCGGGTGGATCAGGCAGGATGACCGGACAGGCATTAGGATTAGGCGCTACTTCACCGGGAGGACACTCGTTAAATACCGGAAGACCCGGTTCTCCAATTTCATTCTCATTTATTTTGTAAAGCGAGTTTTGCGCAATAAAGACGGGTTGGGCATAAACGACGAATTTACAGTAGTTTACAATTTCAGGAGGCTCAGGAGCGATTTTTTCCTTACCGGGACTGGCAAAACCGCTTGTCATAAAAGGGGTATCAAAAAAGTCCGGCGGGAAATTGTATCCCTCAGGGTAGGTGACTGGAGTGAAAGTATTTTCCTCGTGGCAGTTCTCCATTACTTGTTTAAAAACGTGGTAGTTTTGGTCATAGCGGTAATCAGGATGGGTAGTAGGCAGGGGTACATACGGGCCGGAAGGAATGGTTTGGAGTTTTTCATATAAATCCTGGGCTATATAAATATCGAAATAGTGTGAACAGGGGTTATTGTGGTGCGAATTTTCATCCCAGCGGACTATGCAATCCGTAACCTGGGAGGGGTTAAACCCGTCGCGTTTCTTTAATACATAAAGGAATTCTTTCGTATTCATGTTTGTTCCGTCCCCGATTCCGCAGTTTGGCTTTTCTTCGTTAAAGCCACAGCCTACATTATGGGAATACGGCGTCCAAAATACCTCCAATACTTCACCATCTTTTGTCACTTCTGCAATTTTCCTTAAATCAGGATATGCACCTGTGATATCGCATACGCCTCTCATATTGGAAGCAGCATCCCGGGAGACATTGGTGCATTCCTGCCGGTCTACAGTATAAGGTCCTGCCAGTTCATCGGTTTTACAGCTTGCCACGCGCAAATCTTTCCTGACCCGGATATAATTTCGTGGACTCAGATAATCTCCTTTCAGGTTGGTTAAAATCATATTCTTACAAGTTGCCTCCTGGCTGTTGAATTTCGAAGGGAAAGAAGAAGGTGGAAAAATATTCGGGTTTAAAGCCGGGCGGTAATCAGTAAGATCGGTGAAATTCTCAGGCCAGCTAAGGGTAAATACTTGTTCCGGTTCCGGATTATAGCACTGTTGGTATCCATAGGAGGTGACGGGGGTTTTTGGCGACGTGCCGGCGGTTCCGCCGCTGCCAATGGTTGCCATCCCTACTAAGAAAGCGATTATTGATTGAAACATAGACTAATTATTAATGGTCAATATATTATCGTCTTTTTTTGCTTAATTAAAATGTTTCTTAATATATTTATATAATAGTTTCTTTTATTATACTAAATACATAAGATATATAATAGCAGATTTTTTATGTTAAAATATATACATGGTTTTATCAGACAGGGATATCAAAAAATCTCTATCAAATGGTAAGATTAAAATTACACCGGAACCCAATCTGGATCTTCAGTTAGGGTCATGTTCCATAGATTTGAGATTGGGGGATACATTCAGGATATTTGAGCACAGCAGGTTTCCTTATGTGGATCCTCATAATCCTGATTATTCCAAAGATATTACCAAGGAGATAAAAGTGAAGGAAGGTGATCCGTTTATTTTGCAGCCGGGAGATTTCGTTCTGGCTACTACTATCGAGAGTTTTACTCTTCCTACTGATTTGTTGGCCCGGCTTGAGGGAAGGTCATCTTTGGGAAGATTGGGAATAGTAGTTCACTCCACTGCGTCGATTTTTGAACCGGGTTTTGAAGGTAAGGTAGTGATGGAGCTTGGTAATCTTGGACGGATGCCAGTGGCTTTGTATCCGGGTATGAGGGTGTGTGCAGTTACTTTTGAAAAACTTTCTTCACCGGCAGAGATACCTTATAATAAAAAAAGTACTGCAAAATATATGAGCCAGACTTCTCCCGAACCTTCCAAAATATCCGAAGATAGTTAAATATTTCCCTGAACACTCTTATTTTATTTAATAATTGAAAAAAAGTATAAATTATCAGTTATTTTATTGAGGAAATAATGTTATCACAATCCATATGATAGAATTATATTATAATCTATTTATATTTGCCTTTTTTCAAAAAAATGGGTATATGAGTCAATAATTTTTTTGTTGATTTTGTATAAAGAAATTAGGGAATATTGAAATATTTCTTCACGAATCCCTCGAATTTTGACAGAACCTCAGGCATATTTTCCCGTCCAAACCCGATTCTTATATGATTGTCGTTATAGTCAAAAAGACCGGAAGGCAGGAGTAATATGCCTGTTTCAATTACCGATTTTTGGCAAAAATCGACAGCGCTTACGTTTTTTAATAATTTGGGGAAGCACACAGATCCGCCTTTTGGTCGAACAAAGTCAAAGAAGTCATGATATTTACCGAAGAAGTCATCAAGCAATGCCAGATTACCTCTCAATCTGTTTATATGTTTCTGGATAATAGTTCCTTTAACTCTCAGAGCAATAACAGACAGGATTTCACTGGGAGCACTACTGCATACGGTAGTATAATCCTTGAAAACCTGCATTTTGGCAAAAAGATCCTTGTCTTTTGTGATAAGCCAACCGATTCTGACTCCAGCCATACCAAATGTTTTTGACATTCCGGAAAGAGATATACCTTTATCATACACATCACAGATAGCAGGCAACCTATTGGAAATATCAAATTCAAAAAGCCTGTACATTTCATCTGAAAGTATATAAATTCCTTTTTCTTTCGCGATACTGATAATTTTCGTGAACTCCTCCTGGCTGGGAAGAGAACCTGTAGGATTATGGGGGAAGTTAATGATGATCAGTTTGGTATTGTTTTTAATATTGTTTCTCAAAAATTCCGGGTTGAACCGCCAACCCAGGTTTTTTTCGGGTAACCATCTGGTTACTTCGCAACCTAAGCTTTGGGGGATTTCATATAATGACTGGTATGAGGGGAAAACAGATATTACATGATCACCGGGGGCAAGAAGAGTATTTAAAGCAATAAATATTCCTTCTTCAGGAGCAGTGATAAGGATATTGGTAGAACTGATATTTTTATATAGTTTGACTATTTCGCTTCTAAGGAGAGGTAGACCCTGATTGTTAGTGTAACCCAGCGTCAGATCATCCCACATCCTTTTCATCTCCTCATCAGCCATCTCAAGTAGGGCTCTTTGGGACAATCCGTCGCAGTCAGAGGCGGAAAGGAGATACTTTGAAGTAAATTCATACTCCGCGAAATATCTTTCCAGTTTGAAGGGTTTAAGTAACATGCTTTTAGTATAACAGAAAAAAATAAAGATAAGAATAATTCCGTAGGATTTTATATTCTTTTACGTCGGGGAACATTATTATCTGCGGGAGTTTGTTTTTTTCCGGATAATTGGTGGGAGGTTCTGCCTCTTATACGATGGAAAAATTTGGCCTGGGTAAGGGCTGACCGTTCCAGAAGATAGTCTTCCTTCATTTTGGAAACGTGGGTGTTTTCAACTGCTTCTTTCTTTTTTTCTTTATTTTTTTCAATTTTATATTCGATCTCTTCAGAATTTTCAAAAGACATAATTTCCTTTCCAGTAGTAATCATACTATAAATACCTGGGAGATATCAAAAAAAAAGTTGATATACTGAAAAAACTCAGGTTTGAAAAAAGTTTTTCCAGCATATACCCCTCTAATCAGCTATTGCAACCATTCCGGTTGCAAACCTGAGTAAGACGGGTAGATATACTTATCACTCCAACGGCTGATCTGAAGAGGAAAAATTGCTGATGATCCTCTTAAGCATACGGTAGAAGGTCACATATGAAGGGATGGATAAACGTTCTCTGGTGGTATGGGCGTCATCGATTTGGGGACCGATAGAGATAATCTGAAGATGCGGATAAAGGAGTGAGAATGGTCCTCCTTCCAAACCTCCGTGCGTGGATACGAGACTTAAATCTGCTCCGGTTATCTCTTTATATGCTCTTATTGCTTGAGCATTTATCGGATAACTTGGGTTATCGTTTGGCATCCAACCCGAATACGCCTCAGGTTCTTCCACAGTAGCGTCTCTCCCTTCGGCGATACCTTTTATCTGGGATCTGAGACGATTTAGATCTGCAAAATCTGCGCTTCGGGACATCAGTGTGATGATAGCTCTATCTGAACCCTCTGATATTCTTATGGTAGCCAGATTAATGGATGTTTTGGGGATATAGGAAATATCAGGAAATTCTGCCTGTACTCCATGCGGTAACTGTATCAAAAGATCTATTAGTTTTGTGGTTGATTCTGCTGTCATGACTGTTTGTTGCAAAGGACTGACATCTTCAAGACTCATCTGCAGTTTTGTTTCCTTAGGATAATCCGTTTTTATGGTTGCTTTTATTTCGTCGATAACATGTGACAATTCCTCTTCTGAACCACTATTTATGGCAACTACTCCCTGGGCGTCGCCCGGGATGGCGTTGTTTATGGGTGATTGGTCTTCCCTGAAATACCCGCCACCGATTGATTGGATTTGCATCTCCGGATTTTTATCTCTAATTACAGCAAATGTTGAGGCCAATAACTTTATGGCATTTGCCCTGTTTTCCATTATATTTCCTGCGGAATGGCCTCCAATACCTCCTGAGATACTGATACGGTAAAAACGTTTATCTATGCTTGCTGTCTCCGTAGTCAAAGGCATTTCCAGGATGGAATTTCCGGCGCCGGAACAACCTACGGTAGCTTTTCCTTCCCTTTCGCTGTCAAGGTTAAACATGAATTGGTACTTACCAAGATCAAACTGGCATTTTCTTGCTCCAAATAACCCTGTTTCCTCCTGTACGGTGGCAAGGATAGCCAGGGGGCCGTGCTTCACCTTTGAATTAGGATCCAAAATTTCTTCCACTAAACCAAGCGCTACAGACAATCCTGCTTTGGGATCAGCCCCCAAAGTGGTACCATCTGCTTTGATGTAATTGGGGTCTTCAGGATCAATTATTGGTATGGCTCCTTTTATGGCCGGGTTGTCCTTTCCTTTTTCAGCCACACAGACCATATCCATATGGGTTTGCAGGATGCTACCGGGTCTACCCTCATAACCTGCTGAAGCGGGGACTTTAATGAGAAGGTTGCCGATTTCATCACGTTGGTGGGGAAGATCATACTGGTCTGCGAATCTCTCCAGAACTTTTCTTAAATCTTTTTCATTACCCGTTTCACTGGGGATTTTCGCCATTTCCAGGAAATTTATCATTGCCTGTCTTATCCCGGATTCCATTTCCCGTTGTCCAAGCAGGCCTTCCCGTGAAAATATCTGGTACGCGCTTCTAGGTGCTTCAATAGGTTGGGACATAAAAAAACCTGCTTTAAATTGGCAGGAAAGATATTGGTAGCTTGCGCGTATTCTATCTCTTATGCCCTAAACGGTCAAGTCTGCGCTGTCATGCAATATAATTTGTTAAATATAGTAGGAAATGACAGAAACTTAAACTAATGGATTATTAGTTATGTAAATGGTATATAGATAATTAATTATGACTTATGAAATAATTAAATCCCCATTAGCCGGACCGGGAAATCTGCGATATGCAGTCTGCAAAAACACGGGGATTGCAGAAGCAGAAGAAAGACGAGTTGGAGAGCAAAATGCTCACGCCGAAGATCCTGTCATGCGGCGAGATTTGACTCTTCCTGATGCGGTTCAAATTGCCGGAGGTATGGGTTGCAATGTGGGTGATCTCATCATTGTAGGGTATGATGCAAGGATAGATGATTCAAATTACCGGGGGTGAAGATAGTATTGAAAAGTTTTTTTGTTTTTTTCGAATTCTTCCCATATAATCCGGTTCCAGGATTAATGCATATGAAAACTAAAGATGTATTTAGACCAATTGAGCCTCCAGATGGCTTTCCTGACGGATTAAGGATAGAAGAAGACGAACAAGGCGCAAGAAGAGTAGTGGCATTAGTTGGAGATGGTACAAATTATTACAGAATAAGAGGAGCGGTTAATCCAAGTAATGGTTTGATTTATCCGGATGGTTGTGTTGGACAAGAAGGATTGGTATTAGGGCAGATTTTAAGTAGTGATTTGGTTCATGTAAGAAACGCTTTGGGCTTATAACTGATAAATGACAATGGGCAAATTTAAAATTTTCAAATATCTGTTATAATTATTGAAAATCAAAATGACCAGTTCTTTCTTTAAGCACCGAAGTATTCTCCTAACCGCCCTGATATTTTTCAGCATTGGTTTCATTTCTTCCCTTATCTACACCCAGAAATCCCGTTATTTGACTCAAGCGCAAGATAGCGGTATCGTCTCTGAAAAAGTTCAACAATCACCGATACCGACAGAAACCCCTTCCTGGACGCCTTATCCGACAGTCGCGGCAGAAGAGGTAAATTCCATTGTTCAAAATAATAGCTCAATTACCAACAGTTCTAAATTTACCATTTTAGAAGTACAAAAAATCACAGCAGATAAAACAAGCGCGCAGACGGGGGAGAATGTGAATTTCACAGTTACCATAAAAAATACCGGCAGTACCAAAAAATTACTCACCCATATCTGTTTCAATCATTCAGGCGGAGTGACTTTCGGATGCATACGGGAAATGAATTTAGAGGCAGGGGATAAATTTAATGTGAATAACACCATGCAGTTTACAGCTCCCGGCACATACAGCGTCTGGATTACCTGGAGCCAGGACCATACTAATTTTTACAGACCCCAAAATTCCGGCAGTGCTGTTGTCCATGTGATCTAATTATCGTTAGATGTGCCAGAAAAAGGGCCTTGTGTGGCGTAAACTTTGGAGTGTCTTCGTACTCCCGGATATGGCGGTAGGAAATGCGGACCGGGCGGCAATTCTTCTTCAGTTGTAATCCCAAAAAAACTCAAATCATCAGGAGGATTTTGGCCTGTGGGTGTCAACCAAACAAGACCATGACATTCGTTCCTTTCACATCCGGGCCATCTTATAGGTAAAGTAGGACTATCAATAGATATTTCACCGCATGATCCCAATACTACTCTCATGTTGTCAGGTCCTCTTTTTGGTGTGGTACCTTCTGGAAAGGTAATTTTCACCGTGCATCCGGAAAAAGGGCAATCCATCTGTCTGGACTGGTATTCCTGCTTCTTACCCATCAAGAAGAATTATACATTATGGAATCAATTTGACTGATATTTAGGATTGAAGATTTTTAATTCAATGTTTATCCGCCTTCGCAGAAAACCACGAGTGTAAACTCGTGGATGAATGCGATATTGCGGATACCCTGAGCGAATCCTGAGCTTGTCGAAGGAGAGTCGAAGGGTAATGCTTCGGCGGATTT
>Ga0100392_1006253_pt1 | contig 10387 bp, 7 predicted proteins | sample CryGeymeta201516_FD_81548 | JGI IMG/M metagenome (GOLD analysis project Ga0100392, IMG submission 81548) | Groundwater microbial communities from Crystal Geyser aquifers in Utah, USA - Crystal Geyser metaG 2015-16 | ecosystem: Environmental > Aquatic > Deep subsurface > Groundwater | place: USA... | reverse complement strand
CAAGGGGACCAAATTAAGCCCAGGTGGACTACGGCAGTTTACCTTGTCTCCTGTTAGGGACGATGATAGGACTCAGGAGTTAGGTCTTACTCTATTAGGTCGTGTGCCTATGCTTGCTCTGTACACACACACACACCACTAGTTTGCTCCTACTATTATCATAATATTTATCTATGAATATCTAATAGTCTCCACACTAGCTTTTTACGGTAGCGATGCTTTGTTTCCATCTAAAATTAGAGTTAAGGTGCAAATTACAGATTTTGATTTCACACGATTCCATTTCCTCACATCCAAGTGATGATGTGGTTGTTCATCAGACCAGGTAGCCTCTAGCGAACTCGCACGCAAGATCCGGGAAAGTTCGACCTAAGAGCAAACTTAAGATCTTCAACTCTTTTTTGCAAGTTCCGATAAGCTCTGGAAGCTCGCGGTAGGTAGGTGCAGGATTCCTTTGTAGGAGATCAATCCGTAGAGCCGTTCGATTCCGCCTACTCCTGACCTCATTAGCCGGGCATGGTTTTCGTCGCATATCTATTGCTGGTGCTCCAGATGACAAGGATGCATCTTGCACAACCTGCCTAAGTCATAGCTAAGCGATGAGAAACCCGCTAGTAAAACGGAGAAAAATTAAAACTGTTCTATTATGTATTATAAAATTGTTTTTGTTTGGTTTAGCCGGAGTGCCTGATAATTCGTGAGAAACTGAAATAATGAGCAATTATGCATAGAGGCATTTAGATAGATCAAATGCAGGCATGAATGAATAAGCAAACGAGCGATTCGTCCGAGAGGTTAACTTTCTTCCGACTTGGATCCACTGCGATGTAACGAAAGCATAGCATCAATCGCAGCCTCTTCCTTGCGTTCCAGACGATCAAAATAAGGCATCATGGGAGGCTTCACGGAAGGATGAGTCGGCGATTTCTTCTCGAACACGGGTGATACTCGTGGAATGTGCAAACGGCGCAGAGCCGATGGATCCGTCGTGTGCTTGCTGCTGCTGGCTCGAGGGGGAGTTTGACACAGGCCAAAAGCAAGCGACGATTGCGTCATGAGCTCATTGTGAGAAGGAATGTTAGTCCTCAAGGATTGGTTGATATTGTAATAATTCAACAAGGGGCTGTTTGTGTTGCTAGTAGTCCAGAAATTTGGGACTTGGGTTGGACTCACAGGAAAGGAATTCGGCGTAGATCGTTGAGGATACACGACAAACGGCGAGGAAGAGTGATTGTGATGATTCTGCAAGAAGGATGACATGTTAATCATGGTCGGCTGAGCCTTTCTTTGCGAAGAATTCTTATACATGGGAATATGGCACTGTTGCTTTCGCACGACAGGACTCCGAACGATTCGAGCATCCCGTCGTGGAATTTTGGCTATGGTCGTGGGGGCAGATTCATTTGCCAACTTGGCTTGACGCTTTCGGGCTCTGCATCGCTGTTGTCGGAGTCGGGCCGCTAGTCTCTTGCGTTCATTGCGTTCATTGATGGTGTCTGTGGAGTTGGCTGTCATGGTGGATACTTTGTTAATCTGCTATCCCGTGAAAAACTGTAGTGAATGTTGTTAAAAAGATATTATTATGGTTTATGTTTATGGTTTATGTGAAATGTTTTTATGACTGTTGTGTCACATCTTGGAAGGATTTTAACGCCCTTTGTACTAATCCCATGAAGCCAGCCATCTAGCTCAATGCCTGAATGTGTTAATTTGGAAACGTCTTTCAGTATTTAGATCGTGTCACTCCAGAAGGCTTCCCAGAAACAAGCGCACACTGGCCAAAAAATAATGTACTCTCCGAGCTTTAGCGATAGCTTTCACACAGGTTACCTGATTATCTCGACAAATAAATAGTAACAAGTCAAGATCCAACAGGAGGAAAAATTCAGTCACGCCTGACAGTTACGTGTGGGAAAGGTTACGGTGCGCCTTCCGAGTGCGCATGATGCAACAGAGAGATGCGAGGAAAGAATCTCTGCAGACAGACAGGCAGAGTATTTGAGTCCTTTGTCCTTGCTGAACCCAGCAGACGTGACGGAGCCCCGTGGGACACAAGTAAAATGCGCAATCGTGACGGAAACTTCCTGACCCGGATCATGCCAGGAGCCTGCATTGCAACACTAAGCGAAAATGAGTCGGCAGCTCACCTGGTCCAAAGGGAACCCGCAAGCACCTCGTCAAAATAGACATTGATCGTCAAAATAGACTAGTACCTATGTTTGCCACTAGTACCTGGTACCTATGTTCAAACAGAACCTGCAAACACCTTGTCAAAATAAACTAGTCTATCTGCTGCAAACAACTCGTCAAAATAAACTAGTCTATCATCAATATCGAAAATTAGTAGAACCTGCGTTCAAACAGACGCATTGGCCGTTGTCCTGCCAGCAAACAGTACATTTTGAATCCTGCAAACACTACAAAATCAGCCTAAGCTACCTACATTAAAAATAGACGCAATGGCCGTAGCCCGACCAGCAAAGAAAGGGACCACCTGCGTTCAAACAGACGCATTGGCCGTTGTCCTGCCAGCAAACAGTACATTTTGAATCCTGCAAACACTACAAAATCAGCCTAAGCTACCTACATTAAACATAGACGCAATGGCCGTAGCCCGACCAGCAAAGAAAGGGACCCCATCCCATTCTCTGCTGGTCGTATTCTATTTTACCCCTATTTTGTACGTACTGGACTCCTATCTATTGTTGTTGTATACTTCCAGAGTAACAACTCGAAGAGGGAAAAGAACGTGTTGCGTGCGCAATCTTCTAGTGGACACCAAGGAAAACACTTCTTGTACATTCACGGGTTCTAAAACGGCATCAACCAACCAACCTCAAAGCGCTTGATCGATACAGTACAAATTTAAACAGATAAGGTCTGGTACAGAGAATCGTCACAAAGGAAAGGATGATATTGGTTGGCGGGAACAGTTGTGTGTGGTGCGGCAGAACATCTTCGGGACAGGAACGGATAACACCCAAACAAAAAAAGAACGGTCGTAGCATAGCGTGTTGCGTACTGGAGCGAGAAGGGATCACGTACTTGAAGAACGGTCAGGCAGACAGACACTGGAAACATATATATATCTCATGGAATGTAGAATCATCATCTTGAGAACTAGAGAGAAGACAAGGTCATCCGACGGTTCCGACGGGTAGGCACTTGTTCAGACAGGAGACGGGGATAACTTCGCGTGCGTAGTAGTGTGTGTAGTAGTAGAACGTTGTGTCGTCACGTAGGTACTCGTGTGTGCAAATGGAAACAGGGAAGAGAATCGTGTATAGGTTTGTACGGGAAACGCGTGCAGGCAAAAAAAGAGAAACGGACGGTACACTCTGCATCATCCATCATTGTCGATTCTCTTGGTAGGGTAGAGCATAGAGCGTAGCAGAACAGAAAAAAGGAGTCCACGGCGTAATCAGCCTTGAAAGGTATTGCAGAATTGCAGAATTAACCGCATCGTGCGCAGCTTCGCATGTTTCGTCCGACATTCCGGCTTCTTTGTTTTCATCGACTCGACAGGCCTTTTTTTTTTCACAAACGTTTAATGCATACATTGTTTTCAATTTCATTCAATCTGGGCCCTATAGCCTGGAGTAGAGATGGAAGGAGGGAAAAGAAGCAGCAAAAACGCAAACTCCCAACACTTTTTCCAAAAAGACAAGGCATCAATCATCGTATGTTTCATTCGTCGTCGCGGGGTACTTTCTTCCTAAATTGCACTACATGGCATTCATTCATTCATCACGGGCATACGCTCCATTTCATCATACCATAATCACAAACCAATGTAACTCTTTCTTATGATTCACTCCTCGTCGTCAATAGATACAATAGATCATCTTGTAGTAGCGGCGTTGTTGTTGAATACACGCAACATGGTAAAAAAATAAAAGGTCTTGTTCTGCCTTTCTAAAAAATTGTGGGATCGAAAAGCAACAAAGACCAGTACCAGGTACTCTTCACGTTTAAAAGTGGCGATCACAAGGCAAAGAAAAGAAGGAAGAAGTGACACTTCTGACGAGCGAGCCGGTTCATACGGAAGCAACATCAATCACAAACGAGAATCGCAGAGAGACACGACCCGAACGATCAGTTGCACGTTCCGTGGATGACGTCATGTAATAACCTTAACCTTTAGAAACGATGTGAAATGTCTCATTCGTTGGAAGACAAAATAATGAAAGAAAGATTTTTTGTAAATTTCATCGACTTCTTTAGTTTTTGGTTGATGGGGAGGTTGATGGGATGCCATCTTGGATGATTCATTTGACATCAGTCATATGAATCATGGCGCATTTCGAAGCCGTTTGTCAAAGATATTTTTATTTTATCACATCACTGATAATATTATTATATATTATTATCAACAATTTACCTAGCAATCAATCAATGCAGTAGTTAGATAGCTAGCTACTCGAGTAGATAGATAGAAAAACTACTGTAAAACATCTTTTTGTCGCACAATTATTACGGATTATTATTATTATTATCATTTAAATTGTACTCAGAAAAATCAATATTGGAGGTTCGTACTACTTGATAGCCGATAAAGATCATTGCCAACAAAGAAATACCATGCTCCGATCCGGTGTTACCAAGTTGACCAATCAAGGACGATCCGTGATCCGTGCCAAAGCCAACCGTCGACTCTTGGCATCCAACACCACCACACTTCATACCAATCATGCTTCTTTGTTGTCGACAGCAACTCGCTGTTGCTTTTCCAATGACTCTACATCATGGGATCGAAAACAACAACAACAACAACAACATCAAAAAGGAGGAGAAGCCAAACAACCATGGCAAGCCGAAGGTGCCATTGATATTCAACGTGTTACTCAACAGGCAATGATTCATGAATTGATTTCACAGCAAACCGATACCATCCAAAAAGTAGTGCCATGGTTTCTGAACAATATGCCACCTTCGTATTTCAATCAAGTACCAGAAAAATTTCGATTAGATCACATCAAAGCCATTGCAGCCATTCAAGGTAAAATATTTAATTTTTTTTATGTTATGGAAATGAAAGTATGCAGTGCATACACACACAGCCAACATTGAAATGCTACAAACTACACAATTTATTGTCCGATTCCTCCTCAGCATCCTTCTTTTTTGTACCACTCAACTTTTTGATTCCCCCCGCACAGAGGCTGGAATGGAACCGTATTTGAATTTGAAAAGCACCCTCAATGATGGTTCGGAGGTGCTTACCATGATTCGTCCGGGAACGCAGTCGGGAAATTTGCTTACCATTGTCAAGGAATTGCCACACACCATTTATGACGAAGATCATAAAAAATTGACCTTTGCCCAAGTCTTTTCTTCGGCCGATGATGCCATGTCCATCAATCTGTTCATCTTTGGAGCTGGAGCGAAACAGGAAGGAGAACCTGACCACGCGGGCAGTACGGGAGAATTGGAAACCTTGGGATCTCGTATCTTGGCCTACGCACAAACCGTACAAGCCGTGAACAGCCAAGAAAATCTCATGCCCGGTGTTAAATCATTGTCGTCGTTGAATGTACCAGGTGACTGGAGTACCCACCAACCCCGGCCATCGGAATTGTTTGAAAGGGACAGCTTGTTGGAATATTTTAAGCGGTGCCCCAACTCCTACCTGGCCAACACAGATCCACGACGATTCTTGCGTCAGCGAGAACTCATCGAAGTCGTTTCTGGTACCGAAGGAACAGCCGTCGTTGTGGAAGACGCCGAAAATGGAGGAGAATCCTACTGGGTCAATATCGCCTTGGCCAACTCTTTGCCTCAGCAGGCACTGGAGAATGCTTCTCGTCTCCTCTTTCTGCACAACCTGGATGTCATGGTTGCTCATCTGGACCTAATCTCCGATGGAGACAACGGTACTGTCACAATGTTACGTTTGCACGTAGCTCCTGTGGCAGGCACAGAGGTCGGTGATGAGACGTTCCAGGTGTTGGTGAGAGAATTGAAGCGTTGTAAATGGTTGGACGCAAGTACAATGGACTTGGTCTTTGATCGATACCCTTGGTTGGGAGTCAAGAAGGGTGAAATCATTACGGCCATTTGCTCTTTATTGCATCCTATCATGTCCAAGGAGAATGCACTCGTCTATTCCAGAGCCAATATTCTTGAGACTGTGACCAAGGAACGTTACATTGACATTGCAGACTACATTGCAGACTTGTTTGTAGAACGATTCAATCCAGTGACAACACCAATGTCGCAAGCTGATTTTGATAACAGATGCGAAGAACTTCGCCAAATCATTGAAAAGGATGTCGAGGATGCCGTGGCCAAAGCTTGTTTGTGCAAGATGATCGACGTGGTTGAATACACATTAAAGACAAATCTCTTTATGGAGGACAGATATTCTCTTGGACTTCGACTTGACCCAAGAGTCATGGGAGAAGATAGAGAGTTACCCTACGGCATTGTCTTTGCCCATGGCCGAAAATTTGATGGCTACCATGTGCGATTCCGTGACATTGCTCGAGGAGGAATGCGATTGGTCACTCCTCCAACTCCAGAGCAGTATGCGCTCGAATCCTCTCACCAGTATGACGAATGCTATGGCCTGGCATTCGCTCAACAAATGAAAAATAAAGACATCCCTGAAGGTGGTTCAAAGGCAGTCAATTTGATCAACGTTTGTGGATTGTCCGAAGCTGGAAAGCACTTAGTCATGCGAAAGAGCGTCAAGGCATTCACAGATACCTTGTTGGACTTGATTGTTGACACGGAAGAGACTCGTGAGAGAATTGTAGATTTGTACGGCAAGAAGGAGATTCTTTACCTTGGTCCTGATGAACAGGTCATTCCAGAGGATATTGATTGGGTCATTGACCGTGCCAGAAAGCGCAACTACGGCGTTCCAGCGGCCTTCATGTCAAGCAAGCCTCGCGCAGGAATCAATCATAAAGAGTTTGGCGTCACTTCAGAGGGAGTTAACGTTTACCTTGATGTCGCATTGCGTGATGTTTTGAACATTGATCCCACCAAACAGTCCTTTTCCGTAAAAATGACAGGAGGTCCTGACGGCGATGTTGCTGGAAATGAGCTCAAGATCCTCATCCGCGAATATGGCGATAATGTAAAGGTGGTTGGTATTGCAGACCATTCTGGATGTGCCGAGGACCCCTATGGTCTTGATCACGGAGAATTGATGCGTTTGATGAAGGCGAGCTTGTGCATTTCACACTTCGACCCCTCAAAACTTGGTAGCCAAGGTGTGCTACATGACGTCTCGAATGAGGAAGGAGTGAAAGCTCGCAACTCTATGCACAACCGTTTAGAAGCGGACGCCTTCCTTCCGTGTGGAGGAAGACCCAATACCATTGATATCAACAACTACAAATCGTTCTTGAAGGAAGACGGCACTCCGTCAGCGCCTCTCATCGTCGAGGGAGCGAACCTCTTTACAACGGAACAAGCAAGGCAAGCTCTCTTTGACGATGCAGGAGTGCTCATAGTCAAAGATTCTTCAGCGAACAAGGGAGGAGTCATTACCAGTTCTTACGAAATTTGCGCAGCTATGCTCTTGTCAGAAGAGCAATTTTTGGATAACAAGGAACAAATTGTTGAGGAAGTTCTGGCTAAGTTGCGAGGATTGGCAGCGATGGAAGCCAAGCTACTCTTCCGCGAGTATGAAATGTACTCCGGTAGCCTTCCAGGCATTAGTAAAGTGATCAGCGATGCTATCAACGCAGCAACTGACGCCCTCACCATTGCCATGGACGATCTCTCTGAAGACGACAGAGAGAAATTGTTGCCTTTGTTCCGGTAAGCAATTTTGGATATTTTGTTAGTATCAAGCCTACCTTGCCATAAATTACTCACCTGTATCGTGTTGCATTGACAGAGCCCACCTGCCAAAGACCCTTGCCGACCTCTCCTTTGACAACGTCCACAGTCGAGTCCCTGAGCAATACATCAAGAATGCTATCGCTTCTTGCCTCGCGTCGAAAATGGTCTATAAAGAAGGGACGAAGTTCATCGAATCTCAGACACCCGAGAAACTTGCGGCCGTTGCCTTGAAGTATGTCGAAAAGGAACGAGAGGTTGCAGTGCTCACAGAACATCTTGCCGGCGTCAACATGCCAGAGGAAGAGAAAGAAAAGATCATTGAACTGCTTGAGGCTGGCGGTGCTCGAACTGCCTTAAGCTTACTCTAGAGAACCACCGAGAAGACAAGTAGAATTCAACCTGTCGAAGAATAACAAGGAATTGGCTGCATTGAGCACCAAAGATATCACATACATTTTCCCCACACAGTCACGTTACTAAAAATATCATTATAGACCCGTACTGCGCTTGTGTCCTCATATAGAAACAAATGTCAAGCGTTGAATAATGTTGTTATGATTGCCGCTTTTTCGAATTCAATCAGACGCGAGAAGCAATCGTTGATTCCATAGGCGACAATGACTTTCGACGCGTCATCTGCTTTGTTGGAAATTCCACTCACAAAATGAATTCGCGGACAATCCAACGGCAAAGAATAGTTTCCCGTATCTACCCTACCGTCTCCACCGAAAATCATTGTCTTCCACAATGTTGTTTGAATCAATGGGTGTTGTAATTGCCCATGCTTATCTGGATAACCAAGACAGAAGAGCCCGGATGTTGTCACCGTCGCAAATGGCGGTGTCGGTCGGAATGCATACCATCGCGATAAATATTGATTGGGCATTACTTTGCTTGAACCACCGTCTATCCGATGCCAGAGTGGCAATCGCTTTCCCGAACGCATGCCAAACTTTGGAATCTTGGTATGATAAATTCCAACAAGCAGCTCTTCTCCCGTTTGAGGATGCTGTACAGAAACGCAACAAGCCCCTCCGTGTCCACGTATCAAGATACTTTCTGAAGCCTCCATACGAGGAAACATGATTTCTTCCATGGTATACCAGGAAGTTGTGGACGCAGGTGAAACTTCAGAATCGGAAAATGTGTTGATGTGTTCCTCCCTGCTCAGTCGTGCAACTCGACAGGATTGCTGCAAATCCACTTGCTGTGTAATTCGAGGCCCCGATGGCCACAATTCGACAAACATCGTCAAATCCGTAGTTGCGAAATAATTTAGGTTCTTTCCGCAACGCTTGTTGGGTCGATTATGACAGACGGGGCATGATGGATATGACCGCATCGAAACTGTCAAGGAACTCGGATATACATTCTCTAGCGATACATAATCAGTGAGATGTGCATTCTTTTTTGCCGCCGACGACGACGGAGAAATATGCAACGGAGCAATGTAGTCGTATGATGCAACGTAGAGCTGACCACTCAACACAAAGAGCCGAAAATCTTCGGCAAAGTGTTGAAAAATACCGCTGCCCTTGACATCGACTGTAACATCTTGAATGATGGACAAATCTGATCGCAGCAATGCTAATGCAAGGTAATTTTCCATGGGAGGTTTTTGATTCCAATCACCGTCACCGCCGTACATGGCCTGTGTTTCGTAGGGATGAAAACAACTTTGCTGTGTCGAAACTCGAAAGGAGGCAAGATACGCCGGTTTATCCTGTGTATGATTGGCGTTGACGAAGTTATCCACCAGAGCGGGAGGTAATAGAACAAGACTGGGATTATAATCAAAGACGTATCGAGGCTTTGAAATGGAAGGGTTCTGCTGAGAAGAAAAGAATGCTGTCAAATTGGAAGCAACGGCGCTGCTGGGAATCTTGTATTCCGATGGGATAGAGCCTAGTTTTGGTACAGTTGAAGATAAAATCGCTGGCTGTTGCTCTAAGGCATCGTAACGCCAATATTTCTTTTCTTGGACCAGACAAGCGCTGGGATCACATCGAGCACAGGCTGTCGGGTATTCTTGATTGATTTGTTGTGCCGCTGCCAACAGATTTTTTCCTTCGTCCACCAATTGATGTATCAAATATCCACATCTCACATTTTCTTCTGGCTTGGCGACTGCATGATAGCATCCTCCACAAATTGGATGATCTTGAAAGGCTTTTGTAACAAACCATTCGCTTTGGTTTTTGATTGTTTGCAGGCTTTTAGGACTGCGAGCTGATTGAAAGTTATCGAGTTGGGACGACCAGGCCGGATAATTGACAGCTCTAATACTACTACGGAGAGCAACTGTGTTGGACAACCAAAACACAGCAGAAAATGACACAGCCAAAAATGCAAAGGCAACCACCAGAGGTATTAAGGGCCGCCTGCTTGTCATTTGATTGACATGGTTCAAAGTGGTTGATGAATGTGCAGTTTGTGAAAGATTATTTGTGATGAAAATAATAGAATATGTTGGAAGGTTTTGGTTACAAATCCAGTCTTATGAACTGGAAACCCGGAATATTGAAAATGGAACTGCGAGATAAGGAGCAAGTGTGAGACTATGGTGAAAAATGATGATGTCGGACCGTGT
>Ga0100392_1006237_pt1 | contig 10401 bp, 14 predicted proteins | sample CryGeymeta201516_FD_81548 | JGI IMG/M metagenome (GOLD analysis project Ga0100392, IMG submission 81548) | Groundwater microbial communities from Crystal Geyser aquifers in Utah, USA - Crystal Geyser metaG 2015-16 | ecosystem: Environmental > Aquatic > Deep subsurface > Groundwater | place: USA... | reverse complement strand
GCAAAGCGCCAGCCGAAAAAGAAACCAAATACATCAAAATTTTATTTAATATTTTTTCTTTTAGAAATAAAGTTAAAGCGCCAACAAAAGAAATCAGGCTGATAAAGACCGTTGCCAATAATATCCAAATAAAAGTAACCATATAGTATTTTTATTCTACCTCGCCCCTTTAAGGCTCGCAAGCTCCGAAAAACTAAAAAACCGCCCAGTTGGCGATCTTTTCGGCCTGCCCGCCGAAATCTTGATGAAGGCGGGGCGGCGGGGCTGAAAATTAGGGTGGTGGGTGGGTTAAAAATTTTTCAAGTAATCTTTGATTCTCTCGCAATCTTCATTTTCTTTATCACCCTTAAAATATATCTCAATAAAATCAATGCCGACCATTTCTATAATTTGGTGATTTTCAATATAGGCGTAAATAACTCTTAAATCTTTTTTCTTCAAACTCTTACAAAAAAATCTGGCCTTAACAATATACAAATAACCAGTTTTCGTAATGACATTAAAATGTTTGCCGATTCCCAAGGGCGCTTCGTTTAAAATCTTCTTAAACTCAATCAAATCACTATCTAAAGATCTAAACTTTTTAGACAACCTCTTAAAATCTTTTTGAAACTCGGCTGTGCTTTTAAAGTTCATCTTCGTAATTTCTAACCGAATGATCTTCGTCGCGATAAAAAACGGTTTCGTAACTTATTTCTTCTCCCATTTTATGGACTCTCCAAGGAGTATCTGAATGAGAATAATTGCTTAATTCAGCGGCGTTTTTCCACGCCAAGCGCGCCAAAACTTCATCTATATGTTGAATTTCTTGAGCTGATAGAATTTTTAAATCGGCCGCTCTTCTTGGTAAATATTTTCTTTGGTCATGTTGGAAATATCTGCTTTTAATTCTCTCTATTTCGCCTTTTTCCATCATTTGGTCGGTTATTTTTTTAAACTCAATCGGTGTCGGTCCAAAATGATTTTTAATGTATCTAGCGCCAGTTAACTGCTCCTCAAATTTTTCATAATAATCAAAGTCAATAAAATAAAGCAATTTATAAATCGCCGTTTCTCCGATATTCGGCCGAGCCCCCACTTTTTCCAAAAGATATAGCAAAACTTCTTTGAATTTTTTAACATTTGCCCGCGGCATCACAATTCGCATTTCCGGCTCAGCCGTTTTCTTGGATTTTCCCTCCTCAAAATCAATTTCAACTTCCTTTTTATTTCCACTTAATAAATCCTCTAAAGACATACTAAAAATACCAGCAAGTTTTTGGGCTTCCGTAATGGTTAAATCCCGCTTGCCTTGTTCTATCTGAACATAAGTCGGCCGGGAAATGCCAAGTTCCAACGCTAAAAATTCCTGCGTCAAATTATTCTTTTTTCGCAATTGGTGAATAAATTTTGAAAGCATAGTGTGGCTATTTATTTAATTACGATCTACTTTCAGTTTAACCAATGTAAAATTATTTGTCAAGAGCAATGTAAAAAAGTTATACACAGCTATATTTCGGCTAAAACATCAGCGATTTTTTGCTCCATTATTCCCACCAGTTTTTTATTCGCCTCAATAATTTTTTCTTGTTCTTCCATTTCCGCGACAAGTTGTTTTTGGGTTTCTAGTGGTAAAAGGGCAATTTTAATTGATCTTATTTTTTCTTGATTCATAATTCCTCTCAACTTCGGCTTGCCCACACACCAAAATTTGGTAGTGATGGGCCTAAATTTTGATTATTTCTACTTTTTGAAAATATTGCAGATATCAAATATCTGCAAACGAATACCTTGCCCACACATAATTGTTTATCCCATTAGAGATTCCCAAATAAATATGATTACCCTCTAATTTATTAAGTGTTTGGAGTGCTATTGCCCTTTTATTTCCCTCTAAAACAGTAAAATTTCCTTCAATTGCGGGAGCAACCAAAATAAACTTTTTATCAAGAGAATTTATATTATTTTGATAAAGCTTTTCCTTTTCTTTAATATCTCTTACCTTCTCATCGCATATATCGTTATTTATCGCATTAGCAACATCAACCAGTTTAAATGTCTCAGTAAGTTTTCGCCAGTCATCAGAAGAGATAATGTATAACTTCTGTAAATCCTGTTCTTCAATTTTAGCTAAATACCACTTAATATCACTTGGTAAATAACTCCTAATGTCCCTCCTGAAATTATCATCTGAAAATCCTTCTACCTTCTTCCAATGATTCCACACTTCGTCTTGTTTGCATTCCTTTAACAATCTCATAAAATTTATTCATTTTTATCTCTGTCCCTCATCTTGAATTACAAAATCAATTAAATCTTCTATGGTGGGGTGTTGAGAAACTATTTCTTCCAATTCTCTCAATGGTCGGTTTTTATAAGTTGCTCTTGATTGAAGTGTTTTTGTCAAAATTGTCTTCTCGTCTATGTCTGGGTTTTGTCTTCTCCAAGCCCTCTCTAAAGCGTAATAAGAAGCTAACATAGCGGTTCTTGTCCCTCTTCTCCCCCAATGAAGCCAAAACCAAAACAAAACGATAACTATTATTATGCCTATTATTATTTTCATAGATTTATTTGATTTTATCTTTGTCTATTTCACAAAAAGGACAAAGGTGTTTTCGCCACACTTCGTCTTTATGCTTGTTCAAATGGTCTTCGTAGTAAGCCAATAATTCTTGTTTTTCCTTTTCTACACTCTCTCTGTGGAGCTTATAGGCGACAACTACGGCTACTATGATAATTATATAAATTAAAAAATCCATTATTATTTAGTCTTATGCTTTTTAATAAATCGTTTATCTACCTCCAAGATAGCCCGATTTTTTGAAAAATTCAACTCAAAAACCGCCTTGCGGCGGCAGTTTTTGTTAGAGTTTATAAAATTATTTTCCAACAGGGATAATTTCAAAAGTATCGTGATCTTTTTCAAACTTAATACGATATTTATCAAAAAAACCTTCTTGTCCTAAGAGAAGACTTACGGTAGGGCTCTCAACAAAACAAATAGGAATTTCCACTGGATTATCTAACCCGTCTACTTTAATTTTAATTTTTTCTAAACGATGTCCGTCTATCTGGCCACTAATCCCTGTAAATCTAGCTGGTTTAGCTTTTGATAAATCAATGCCAAGCGCTTCGGCTATTTGAATATTGAAAAGTGAACAATCCGCCCCAGAATCCACGAGAGCATCAAAAGTTTTGCTGTCTTTTGGGCCAAACACTTCTATTGTAACAATTGATTTTTTTATCCATTTGAGTGTTTTATCGGGTGGAAAAAAGAAGAATACCTATATTTCATAGCCTTTATATATTTTTAGGCATATAAAAAGAATCTACGGGGAATACCTTCAAAAAAACAACATCTTTTGATTGAGCTTTTGATATCACTTCCTTTAATTCATTTCCTTTTGCAATAACCTTCCTATGATCCCGAGATAAAGCCACCCATTTGTTTGTGTATGGTTTTAATAGTTTTCTTAAATCGTGATTTTTTTCTTTTGTTATCATAGTTTTTCTATATTTTTATAATAGCAGAGTAATTAGAAATACGCAATATTTAAATTTTTATATAGTTAATAGTTTTTAATTTTTTACTCATACCTCAACGCGTCCACCGGTTTTAGTTTAGCGGCGCTGCGCGCGGGAAAAAATCCAGACAAACAGCCGACGCCAAAAGAAAATAATAAGCCAAATAAAATTATGCCGGGAGTAATGGACGCTTCAATATAAAACAGGGGGTGAATCTGACCGAAAAGCTGAATTAATTTTGCCAAACCTAATCCCGGTATCATCCCCCCCACTCCGCCGACTAAACCTATAATGCCGGCTTCCATTAAAAAAATTGTAATTATAGTTGAATTTTTTGCACCGACAGCTTTTAAAATTCCGATTTCTTTGGTCCTCTCCCTGACTGAAGTATACATTGTATTCATAATGCCAATGCCCCCAACTAAAACCGCGATGCCGCCGAAGACGAAAACCACCGCTTGGATTATTCCCATAATGTTTCCGACGAGTCCTGACATCGCTTGACTGGTCAAAACAGAATAAGAACCCTCTCCTTGCTGACTGGCTTTTCTTTTTGCCTGCTCTTCAAGGTTAGCTTTGATATTTTTTGCCACTTGGTCTACGGAAAAACCGGCAGCGATTTTGGCAATTGCCTGCGGTGCTCCTTTTCTCTCACCGGTGACGCTCCGATAAATATCCAAATCCATGCCAATCATAGAATCATCCTGCTTTGAGCCCAAAGACTTTAAAATCCCGACAATTTCAAACTGCTTTCCTTTAATGGTGGCTTGGGTATTTATTTTCAATCCCGGAAAAACATCAGTCGCCACCAAACTGCCGACTATAATTTCCCTTTTGCCGGCTACAGACCAACGACCTTCGGCTATTTTCATACCGATATCTTCCTGATAAATACTCAGGGCGTTTTTCAAATCCATTCCCATTAAAAGCACTGTTTTACTTTCCTGCTGATATTTCATAATTTCACCTTTGTAAACATTCGGAATTACCACTTCCACTCCCGGCGTTCGCTTGATAACATTCAAATCTTCCTCGGACAACTCAACCCCGCCCATCATGGTGGTCATTATATCGGAAATATTTCCGGGCATAATCATCACAATATCCGTACCCACGGCTTTTAATTGCTGCAAAACCGTGTTTTTCAATCCTTGGCTCAAAGAAAGCAAAGACATTATCAAAAACACGCCAATGACAATACCCAAAATCGTCAACCAGCTCCGAAGCTGTCTGGTTCTTAAATTTTTGATGGCGATTTTGAAATATTCTTTCAGCATATTATTTTATTTATTATTTCCCCACAGTACTTTTTCTTGCGCGAAATGGTTTGCCGCTATTTGCCCGTCTTTAATGTTCACGACTTGGTCGCTGTAATTGGCAATGGTCGGATCATGAGTGACCACCACAATGGTTTTTCCTTCGTTCTGGTGGAGATTGACTAAAATTTCCATAATCTTTTTACCGGTCGTTGAATCCAGATTTCCGGTCGGCTCGTCAGCCACGATAATTTCCGGGTTATTAGAAAGAGCTCTGGCAATGGCAATTCTTTGCTGCTCTCCTCCTGAAAGTTCAGTCGGCCGGTGAAAAATCCTCTCTCCCAACCCCAAAGAATTAAGAAGAAATTTAGCTCTTTCTTGCCTTTCTTCTTCTGATTTTCCCTGGAAAATCATCGGCATCATCACGTTTTCCAAAGCGCTAAGATTCGGCAATAAATTAAACTGCTGAAATATAAAACCGATTTTCTGGCCTCGGTTTTTAGCTAATTCATCTTCAGACATTTGGGAAATATCTCTGTTGTCTAAAAATATCTTTCCTCTGGTCGGCAAATCCAGGCATCCAACCATATGCAGCATAGTTGATTTTCCAGAGCCCGAAGGGCCCAAAATTACAACAAAAGCACCTGGAGCAACCTCCAGGCTTACATCTTTCAAAACCGCCAGTTCTATTTTTCCAAATTGGTAGACCTTCCAGACATTTTCCAATTTTATTAGAGCTCTTTCTGCCATTGTTTTACTTCAAAATTACTTCTTCGCCTTGCTGGAGCCCGGAAATTACTTCTACTAAATCATTGCTTCCTTGCAAACCTATCTGAATTTGCCGCTCTTCATTTTTTCCATCTTTTAAAATCTGGACAAATGCTTTATCATCCTTTTTTCCAATCGCTGATTTGGGAACAGTCAAAACATTCTCTTTGGAATCAGTTTTAATGGTAATATCAGCGGTCATGCCGGGTTTAATTTCCCGGGGAAATTCTTCAAAATAAATATTAACTTCGTAATATACTACACCGTCAATTAATTTCTCAGCCGGATCTATATTAAATACTTTTCCTTTGAATATTTTATCAGGAAAAGCGGTCAGTTTTATATCCACGGGATTATCTACCTTAACTTTAACGATGTCTTCTTCATAAATATCAGCTGTTATTTGAAAAGGAACCGAAGGTAAAAAAGAAATTATGCTTTCCGTCGCCTTTGCTATCTCTCCTTCTCTTTTTTCTATTTTTATTATTTTTCCGTCAGCCGGGCTTGAAAGAACACCTTCCTGAATTTGATTTTGCAAAAGAGAAATTTTAGCTTCTGCCTGTTGAACTTTAGAATAAAACAAACTGTTTGTTTCCTCGGTCAGCTTATTTTCAATCTCTCTTGTCAGCTGTTCGGCGTTGTTGATATTGGCCGTATTGTTGGTTTTGACCGTTGAAATATTCTGTTGGGTGTTTACAACCGAAGTATAGGCAGTATTAATGTATGTTTTATGATTGTCTAACAGAATTTCATCGGTGCTTGAAACAATGTTATAATAACCGCTTTTTTCTATCGTTTCCCTGATTGTCCCCAGAGAATTTATTATTTTAAAAAGCGCATCCTTGGTTTTTGAAAGAGCTGTGTCTATGTTTTCATCGACTTTCGGGGCAGCGTTGATAATCTCGCGGTGATATTTTATTTCCTCAAAAGCAATTCTTATAATTGCTTCATTATCTGCAATAATAATGCTTTCTTGATCTCCCCGCTCAAAATAATCGCGTTTTATAGAATTAACCAAATTGGAAGCATTATAAGCCTTAACATAATAATCTTCCAAATTAGTGACGGCGTTTTGGTAAGCGTTTTTCAGCCCTTCCTCTGCTATTTTCTTAACATCTTCAAGAGAAATATCGGTATTCAATTTTTCTGCCTGAATTATTTGAAGGCCGGCCTGCGCCTCTTTTAATTGAAGAATAATTTCTCCAGTATCCAATTTTGCCAGCTCTTGGCCTTTTTTTACTTCATCGCCTGATTTAACGGAAATTTTTTCAATTTTTCCTGAATTCTTAAAACCCAGGCTTATCTTGTCTCCCATCTTAACGATTCCGGTCTCAGAAATTTCCTGGACTACATTGGCTCGAGAAACCTTAGCCAAAGAGTATCCATTTTTTTCTTTTTTCAAAAAAATAAAATAAGAGGCGATAATGATTATCACCAAAATAATAACACCGACAATGATTCTTGTTTTTTTCATAAAATAGAATTTATTTAGTTAAGTGTTTGAATTTAGCAAGTTTTTTGTCAAACTCAGAAATCATCTTCCCAAAACGATTTGCAGGAATAAAAATCACTGCTTCAGAATGGGCAAAAAAAACTATAAATCTTTCTCCGCTCTTTACTCTTAGCCTCTTCCGAATTTCGGCTGGAATCACCACTTGTCCTCGCTCGCCAATGGTAGCGGTGCCAAAAGAAGTTATATCTTGGAATGGTTTTGTTCGCATAGGTTTAAGGTATGATTTATATGAATTATACTACCTTTCTTATTTTAACCAACCAGAAACCAATGTCAAATCCTTATTTCGTTTTCCAGTGTTTAAAGTAAATCAGCTTAACAATTTCGCTAACAAAAAAATAACTGAAAACCAAAGACAGAACAATTAAGATGTTGGGCAGGGCCGGAGAAACAAAATGGAAAGCATCTCTGCCGAAATTAGTAAAAGGTAAAAATATTGTTAAAAAGACCGTCAGGAAAGAAATAAACAATAAAGAAAAGCTGGGAATTTTTGTTTTCAGAAAAAAATGGGAAGTTCTGATAGAAAATATTAAGAAAATTTCTGTCAAAATGCTTTCAATAAACCAGAGCGTCCGAAGTAAACCAGGGTCGGCTTTATGGAAAATACCGAAAAAAATAAAATCAAAAATTGTACTTACCAATGCCAAAAGAATAATCAGCGAAATTAATTTATTCAACCGATATAATTTTGGTTTTCTCAGTTCTCCGGCATCCACCTTGTCTGACGCAATGGAAATTAAAGGAAAATCTGATAAAAGATTGACCAACAGAATTTGAATAGGCAGCATTGGTAAAAATGGAATGGCTAAAGAGATAACGGCAATTGAGTAAAAGTTGCCGAAGTTTGAAGCCAAGGTGCATTTTATATATTTATTAATATTGGAAAAAATATTCCTTCCCTGAAAAATTCCGTCAATGATTATTTTTAAATCTTTTTTCAGTAAAACTATATCGGATGCTTCCCGGGCAACGTCAGCCGCTCCTTTGACCGCCACGGCTAAATTGGCAATTTTTAGGGCAGGAGCATCGTTAATTCCCTCTCCCAAAAAACCAACTTCATATTTTTTTTGCAAGGCTTCCACAATTTTGTATTTTGTCTTGGGGGATAACCTGGCAAATACTGAAAATGTATCACAAGTCTTTTCAAAATCTTCACCGGATAAAGAATCTAAGTTGCTTCCCAATACTACTTCTTTAACATCTTTAATCAATCCTATTTCTTTAGCTATAAAGCCGGCGACTTCCTTGCTGTCGCCGGTTAAAATTTTTATCCTCACTCCTAATTTTCCGGCCAGCCTGATGGTATCCTTGGCCGTTTTTTTCAGGGGATCGGAAAAAGAAAAATAGCCCAGAAATGTCAGACCCTTCTCAGTTTCATCAGAAAGATTTGTTTCTGTCACATTTTTATAAGCTACTGCCAAAATTCTTTTCCCTTCTTTTCCCTCTCTTTCTATTTCTTTGCCTATTTCTTTACCATTTCCTTGTTCAAATTTTGAACACAATTTCAAAATCGTTTCCGGCGCGCCTTTCACAATTAAGATTAAATTTCCATTTTCATCTTTCAAAATCACGCTATTTCTCAGCCTTAGAGAGTCAAAAGGAATTTCAGAAACCCCTGTCATTTTCTTTAAAGACTGCTGAATTTTTTTATCGGCTTTTTCAAAAAGAGCCAGGTCAAAGGGATTTAAAGTTGATCCGATCTCTTCTTTAATATAAGAAGAGCTCAAAAGTCCGTAAAGCAAACACTTTTCTTTATTTGGAGATGTAATTTTTTCCACTGATAACCTGTTTTCGGTCAAGGTGCCGGTCTTATCCGTACATAAAATTTCAATATTTCCCAAATCTTCAATAGCGGAAAGTCTTTTAACCACCATTTTTTCTCTCGCCAGTTTTAATGCCCCCTTAGAAAGCGAAAAGGTTACCACCAAGGGTAAAGCTTCTGGAATTATGCTGACAATTAAAGCAACGCAAAAAATTAGAAATTCAAAAAAATTGGCTGTCCCTTTAATAATTAAATTAGCTAAAAAAACAAAGATAATTGAAACAACAACTGTCCTTAAAATAAGGCGGGAAAATCTCAGTAAATCTTTCTCGTAAGCGCTCTCACGGGTAATTCCAGAAACCAGTTTTGTAATCTCGCCAAAAACAGTTTGGCGCCCCGTACCAATTACAATTCCTTCGGCTTCCCCCGAGATGACGGCAGTTCCCGCAAAAAGAATGTTTTTGGCTTCAAAAATCTGTTTTACTTCTTTTAAAAGAGACTCAATGCTCTTTTGGCTAGGCAATGATTCTCCGGTTAAAACCGACTCATCAATTAAAAAATTCTCAAGTTTTAAAACTCTTAAATCGGCCGGGACAATATCTCCCGCCTCAAGTAAAACGATATCGCCCGGAACAAGTAAATTTTTGGCAATTGCTTCCTCTTTTCCTTGCCTTTTTACCCGGGTCTTTGCAGGAATATACTTTTTTAAAAGTAAAACTGATTTCTCTGCTTTAAATTCTTGGTAAAATCCTAAGACAACATTGATTAAAACAAAAAATAAGATTAAAACGCCTTCAATTATTTGTCCAATTGATAGGGTAATGATGACCGCGGCAAAAAGGAGATAAAAAAAAGGCGATTTGAACTGCCTTAAAATTATGTCAATTATTCCTGTTTCTTTTTCTTTTACTTCATTGGCTCCATAGATTTTCAAACGCTCCTCTGCTTCCTTTTCCGAAAGTCCGCTTTCTGAAGCTTTCAATATCTCAAAAACCTCCTGGCTGCTTTTTGCTGTACACTCAGAGAATTTCATATAACAATTTTCTGGAATTTTTTATTTAAACTTTAATTTAAATTCTTTTCTCTCTTTAAACTCTTGTTTTTTCCCCAGATTCCATTGCTGGACCGGCCTTAAATACCCTACCACTCTGGAATAAACCTCACATTGCCTATAATTTATTAAACTGGGATTTGCCGCAAAACATTCTTTACATTTAAAAACCTTTATCTTTTCTCCATTTTCTTCATATAATAATTCCACTCCATTTTTAATTGTTAAATCTTCTCCAATTTTTATTTCTTTCTGGCAATCATGACAATAATGATTCTTTTTATTTGCAGTTTTTGCATTGACCATAAAAATAAATTTAGTAATTTTTAATTTTCCCGACCTTTAAGAAATACCCCGGTCGGGAGTTTCCGCTTCGCGGAGAACTCTCGCGACCTGACCGACCTTCGCTCCTGAAGGATTATAATTTTCAAATTTCGCACCAGGAAAGAAGCATTGAGCCAGGCCCGATAAGCGTAGCCACAACGTTGTCAATGATGTTAATAAATGCTACTTGATTGTTCTCTGACGCTTTTTCAATCATTTCTTT
>Ga0100392_1006227_pt1 | contig 10415 bp, 17 predicted proteins | sample CryGeymeta201516_FD_81548 | JGI IMG/M metagenome (GOLD analysis project Ga0100392, IMG submission 81548) | Groundwater microbial communities from Crystal Geyser aquifers in Utah, USA - Crystal Geyser metaG 2015-16 | ecosystem: Environmental > Aquatic > Deep subsurface > Groundwater | place: USA... | reverse complement strand
TTTTCATTTTATTTGTTATCATATTTATGAAGGGTTAAATAAGCACCCATACTAATACTATCATACTTAGGAAACTATGAAAAGTCAAAACAATAATGAAACTATTGGGGATAAAATAAAACTACTTAGAAATAAGCAAGGGTTAACGCAAGACGAATTGGCGAGAAAATCCGATCTTCCCTATACAACGCTGACCAAAATTGAAACAAATGTTATCACTAAACCCTCTATTCAAACGGTTATGAAGATCGCCAAAGGTTTGGGTATTGGTGTTGATGAGCTAATGAAATAATAATTATGGACTTCAATTTTCAACGAAAACAAATAAACGAAATGCCCGAATCGAAAATTTTGGAGGAGCTGGAAAAAGCGGCCAAGCATTTTAATTACATAGAGTTTGGACGACGCGATTTTGACAAAATAGCCAGTATCAGCTCAAGTACTGTGAGAAAACATTATGACGGTAGCTGGACTAAGGGATTAGAGGCGTTAAAGAAACATCTCCAACAAAAAGGGTTAGATTTATCTCCACGCCCTTTCGCACCTAATAGAATTTTATCTGATAAAGAACTCTTTAATGAAATGGAGAGGATATGGAACAAGGTTGGACAACGGCCTTCACGCACCGAATGGGAAATGTCCGAGTCAAAAATTTCCTACAATACCTACAAGCAGCGTTTTGGTGGTTGGACTAATGCTTGTTTGAAATTCATTGAGTACAAAACAGGTGGCGACATTTTGTCGGATGATTTTGTTTTGCCAGATCGAGAAGAACAAAAAACGCAACAAGAAAACAAAGTTGAATACAAAAAAGAAAATTCAAGAAATATTTCTTTGAGTGTGCGTCTGGATGTTTTGAGTAGGGATAAATTTAGGTGCGTTTTTTGTGGCAAAAGTCCGGCTACTGATATTGGTACTAAATTACACATTGACCACATCGAACCTTTTTCAAAAGGTGGTAGAAGTACGCTCGAAAACCTACAAACGCTTTGCGAGGAATGTAATCTTGGAAAAAGTAATCGAGTGGTTATTAATATGGTCAAATAAATATGGATATCAAAACAATATTACTAATTTTAATCCCTATAATTACGGCAATTTTAGGCTCGTATCTGACTTATTATTTTGCAATAAAATCTAAAAAGAGTGAGGCTATATTAAAATTTAAAGAAGAAAAGTATTCAAATTTATTGATTCTTCTTCAGGGTTTTGTTGGTAAAACTACTTCCGGTGAAACAAAAAGGAAATTTTTTGAAGAACAATACAAATCATGGCTTTATTCTTCTGACGGAGTAGTAAAAGCAATAAATGAAATGGTTCAGCTTGTTATTAGTTCAAGGGGTAAAGAGCCAGACCCAGAAAAAGGGAAAAGGGCGGTTGGGAATATCGTCCTTGAAATGCGAAAAGATTTATCAGGAAAAACTAATCTGAAATCAGAAGATTTTAGATATATAGATGTTATTGAATAAAGGAATTTGTCGCCAAAAATGATAAAGTAAACTTATGAATAAACTAATTTTAGGAACAATTTGTGGTTTAGTCTTCGGAATAATTGATGTATTGGTTATGATCCCGCTTAAATACGAGAACAATCACAAAAGAAACGAGGCAATGTCAGCCGCATTTATTGAACGATTTATGATCGGCTTTCTGATTCCAAATGTTGATTTGGGAATACACCCAGCATCAACAGGTTTATTATTGGGAACCAGTTTAAGCCTACCGTCGGCTATTATCACCAGAGCATATGCGCCAATAATCGGAATTGGAATCGTCGGGAGTGTAATAATTGGATTTATTGTTAATGCAGTTTTATAAAAGAATTTACCGCCAAAGAAAAACTTGAAATTGTCCAATCCGAAAGGGTCGCTTCCGCAGGCGGGCGGAAGGGGGGTTTGGGGGAAATTCCGCCCGCCCTACAAATTTTGGGCGAAATCTGTTCGAATTTTTTCGAACGCACACCGCTAATTTATGAAAAAATTGTTAATTATTATCGGAGTTATTGTAAGTATTGTTGTTCTAATATTATTTGGACTTCAAAATAGCAGAGCAATTACCTTGCCATGTGTTGTTAATAGATGCCCACTTGGAGGCACCTGCTCGCGCTTTCAAGGGAATACGGTGTGCTTAATGGGTTATCAAGAAGGTTCTTTGTGTAATAACTGCGAATCGGGTAAATGCAACATCGGAGAGTCATATCCATTAAGTATTTGGTGTTTAAAATAGGTTCTAATAGTGTTAGTGGTTTGTCGTCTTCGTTTTGCCGAAGCGAGTTGCGGCGAGACAAGTTCACCTATTTGTATTAGAATGATTTTATGGGCCTGCTAAAAAGAAATCCAAAACCCCAGCCGCTTCAGGAAACGAAACCTGGACCGGTTCAGCCGGTTGAGTTAAAAACTTTGTTAAAGTGGATGGCGCCGGTCCGGCCGTTTAAAAAGCGCGACCGGGAGTACTACACCACGATTGCCGCGATTGTGTTTTTACTGGCAGTGATTTTGCTTTTCCTTAAAGAGTGGCTATTGATTGCCGTGATGATCGCCTTAATGTTTGTGGCTTACGTTTTAGCTACGGTGGCGCCGGAATCGGTCGAGCACGAATTGACCACCCGGGGAATTGTGACCGGCGGCAAGCTGTATAAATGGGAAGATCTGGTCCGGTTTTGGTTTAGTCATAAATGGCATGACACGATTTTGCACTTGGATACCAAACTCAAGTTTCCCGGCCGGTTGATGCTGTTATTGGGCGACCAGGACGAGGTCAAGGTAAAAGAGATGATTCAAACCCGGGTGCAGTACGAAGTGCCGGCGGAAACATTCATGGACCGCTCGGCCAAGTGGCTTTCTGCTAAAATACCCTTAGAAAAAGAATAAACATTCTTGCGCCCATAGTTTAATGGATAAAACTTTGGATTGCGGATCCAAGAATAAAGGTTCGATTCCTTTTGGGCGCACTTTTACTTAGGGTATAATTTCCCTTGGAGGAGTGTGCCGAACGGTAAGGCACCGGTTTCGAAAACCGGCGCCCGCAAGGGCTTGCAGGTTCAAATCCTGTCTCCTCCGCACAAGCACCCATAGTTGAATGGATACAATGGCGGGTTCCGAACCCGTTGGTGAAGGTTCGATTCCTTCTGGGTGCACCAGATGATAAATACAAAACGCGAATTTTCTGCCGGGGGCGCCGTCTATAAAAAAGACGGCGATAAAATCTTATGGCTGGTTTGCCAGCATTCCGGCTACCATAAATGGGTTCTGCCTAAAGGTTTAATCGACCCCGGTGAAAAATCGGCGGAGACGGCGGTTAGGGAAGTGGAAGAAGAAACAGGAGTGAAAACCAAAATCATTGCTAAAATTCCCGAGCCGGAAAAATATATTTACACCATGAACGGCGTCAGAATTTTTAAACTGGTGCAGTATTTTTTAATGGAGTATGTTTCCGGGGACATTGCCAATCACGACTTTGAAATGGAAGCGGTCGAGTGGCTGCCCTATGAAGAAGCTTCTCAAAAATTAAACTTTCACGGGGCAAAAGCAGTGCTGGAAACAGCTAAAAAACTTTTACAGCCATGAAAAAGATCCTGATGGCCGTTTTTGCCCATCCGGACGACGAAACTTTCGGCCCGGCCGGGAGCTTGATCCATTTTGCCAAAACCAATGAGGTTTATTTAGTTTGCGCCACTAACGGTGACCGGCCGGAAAGAAGGGGAGAGCTATTAGCGGCGGCAAAAATTATGGGAATTAAGCGGGTGGATTGGTTAAATTTTAAAGACGGCAGCTTGTGTAATAATAATTACCACAAATTAGCCGGGAAAATTGAGGAAAAATTAAGGCAATACCGACCGAAAATAGTGATGACGTTTGAGCCCAAAGGGGTTTCCGGTCATTTGGATCACGTGGCGGTGTCTTTGGTGACTACCTTTGTGGTGACAAAGTTGAAATTTGTTAAACAATTGCTGTATTTTTGTGAGTTAAAGCGAACGATTAAGTTATTGAAGCAGAATTTCGGCGAGTATTTTATTTACGTGCCGCCGGGGTATTCCCGCCGGGAAGCTGATTTGGTGATAAATACAAAAAAATATTGGCCCCGGCGGCTCCAGGCGATGGCCTGCCACAAAAGCCAGCGGGGGGACTCCAACCGGATGGTGAAGACATTAACTGTTTTACCCAAGCGGGAACACTTTTTGGTTATTCGTACAGGTTTTACTGACGCGCCAAAATTGGATCATGCCGCCGGTTGAGCTTTAGCGAGATGATGAACAAGATCAGCATCACCAGCTGGCAGGCGCCGCAGACCGGGCAGAAAACATTTTCCCTAAAAATTTCCAGGTAGGTAAGCCGCAGGCAAAATATCATGCCGAAACTCACCATAAATAAATGGAGTTTTTTGAACTTCATTAGTGAGGCGTAGAGAATCGTAATGTAACCGATTAAGCCGACCAGGGATACCGGCACACCCAGAAATTCTGCCAGCGGGCCCTTGGTGACCGCGTCGCAATTGACGGCAGTGCTGATATCACACCAGCCCGGCGGAGTGGGGGCCAGGTAAGAATAAAATAAATAGCTGGCCAGGAGGATGCCGAAAGCGGCCAAACCAGCCGAGAGCTTAAACAATTTATCCATTGGCAATATTATAATCGCGAGGTAGACTAAAAGTCTATGGATAAAAAGAGCCTGGGGTTAACTTTGGGCATGCTGGGCTTGGTTTTAATTCCGATTGCCATTTACTCTGTGGTGGTGGCCGGCCCGGCCGGTTCGGGCCGGTACGATCAATTGGCCCAATGCTTGACCGACAAAGGTACAAAAATGTACGGCGCTTATTGGTGTACGCATTGCCAGAGCCAAAAACGCTTATTCGGTAAGAGTTTCAGTAAAATTAAATATGTTGAGTGCAACTTGCCCGGAGAGCAGGAACAAACCCGGGAGTGTAAAGACGCCGGAATCAACAGCTATCCCACCTGGGAATTCGGCGACGGAAGCCGCCTCGAAGGTCAAATTAGCCTGGAAATACTGGCAGAGAAATCTAATTGCAAGGGGGTGATGAAGTAATGAAAAAAATAATAATTGTGGTGGTTTTATTACTCCTGGCAGGTTTGATTTACAAGAAAATGCCGGTGAATGAAACCGTTAAACCGGAGACGAAGTCGGAGGAATTCAGCGGGACTTTGGCCCAGGCGATGAAGTTGGGCGTGCCGATGAAATGCGAGTGGCAGACCAGTGAAGGCAGCGGCGAGTCTTACGTTAAGGGTAAAGATATGTATTTGAAAACGATGATGCAGGGAAAAACCGGCTATATGGTTAAAATCGGCGACTGTGTTCACACCTGGAGTGAGGGCCAGAAGCAAGGAGTTAAATTTTGTCAAGCTCCCGAAGCAATAACCCCAGAAGAGGCTGATAAGCCAGCCGATTGGCAGCCGGATAGCGGCAGTTATAAAGCAGAAGGGGTTGATTGGGACGTCCAGTATAAATGCCGTCCCGACATTTTCTCCGGTAACCGGTTTGAGTTGCCGGCCGATGTCCGGTTTTTAGACATGGCCGAAACCTTGAAAGGCTTTGGTCGGTGACTGCAAATCGGTCCGGCCCGGTTGAAAATTAGCCGGGTGGATAGCGAAGCGGAACGCCGGCTGGGTTTATCCGGCCGGGAATCTATGCCGAAAAACGAAGGGATGCTGTTTATTTTCGACCGGCCCGGCCGCTATGCTTTTTGGATGAAGGGGATGAAGTTTCCCCTGGATTTTATTTGGATTTCCGGCGATAAAATAACAGAAATAACCGGAAAAGTTGGGATTGATCAGATGAATCTTCGCCCGCAGCAGCCGGTCGACAAGATATTGGAAGTCAACAGCGGTTGGGCGGCCGAACATCAAATTAAAATTGGTGATACAGTCAAGTATGAATCTGTTTCAAACTAAAGAGTATTTAAATGTTTTTAGCCGGCATTTTTGCCGGCAGGAAGATATCGTCGACGGACTTTGGGAAAAATATCAAGGTAAATTAATTTTGCTGGGAATGAAACCGGTTTTGGGTAAAGAAGAAGTGACTGATTTTGGCCACACCGATATTACTATTTTCCCGCCGGGATATAAGCAAATTCAGCTGGATTATATTCGGGAAGACAGCGCTACTTATACTAGATTTAAAGATCAGGCCGAAAAGATTGAGGTATCGCCGTATATTGATTTGCCGGTTACCTGGGAAGAATATCTAGCTGGTTTAGAGCGTAAACACCGCAAGGAGCTAAAGCGAAAATTTAAGCGGCTGGAGGGGGCGGACCATGAATTTATCAATGAGACTAATTTGCCGGAATTTATCCGGCTGCACCGGCTGTCCGATCCGGCCAAGAATCAGTTTATGAGCCCGGCCATGGCGGTTTTTTTTGAAGACGTGATGACGGCGGCTATTCCCGGCTGGCAAACAATTTTAAGTTTTCTAAAAATTGGCGATCAGTTTGCGGCCGGAGTGGTTGGTTTTGTGAGCCGGGATGAGTATTGGCTTTATAATTCCGGTTATGACCCGCAATTTAATTACTATAGCGCCGGTTTAGTTCTCAAAGCGCAGATGATCAAGTGGGCGATCGAAAACGGCAAGAAAAAATATGATTTTCTGCGGGGTGGCGAGCGCTATAAATATGAGTTGGGAGCCAAGGATTTAAACCTGTACCGAATCGAGATACATCAGTAATTCCGGGATGTTTTTTACATACAGGTCTGCGTCGGAGGGGTGGTAGTTTTTATGGTGGTGTTCAGTTAGACAGATGGTAAAAGCTCCGGCAGATTTGGCCGAATCAATTCCCGTTTGGGAATCTTCCAAAATAATGGTATTACCCGGTTTAACCTTTAGTTGTTTTATGGCGGTCAGGTAGCCATCGGGGGCGGGTTTAGGTTTTATTTCCGACCGATCATGAAGCGAGATTATTACCGGAATTGGGGATTTTAATCTTGCGATGACCAGAGAGATCCACCGGGTCGTTGATCCGGAGACTAAACCGAGACGGTAGTGCTGATCAATAAGTTTTGTCAGCAGGTCGTCGATTGCGGGGGTAATCGGCGCCTGCCGGTAAATTTTTTGCGCCCAGCGGTTTAAACGGTTAAAATAAATCTCCCAGGTAAGTTTGGGATCAAGCGTTTGCGCCGAATGGAAAGCGGAGTTGATCGATTGGCCTAAGCTGTGGCCAGGTAGGGCGCCTTCGATTTTGTCCCACCAGGTTTCGGAGTCAATAATCACGCCGTCGAGGTCAAAAATAAAGGCTTTATTGTCCATGATTAATTATAACTCAAGGTTAAACTGCTACTTGATCGACGCGCGGGCGGATTACGTCAATATTTGGTGGAGTGTGGTAAATTGGCGGCAAGTGAGCGATAATTATGCCAAATGTGTTTAGTTGTCCCGCTGAAAATTGAATCAAAGCTTAGGCCAGGTAAATACAAGATGGAGACAGGCAGAATTGTTAAGAGTTTGGTTAAAAACGTCCGGGTGGGCGATTACTTAATTTGCCAGCAGGATTTGGGGATTGAAAAAGTATCTAAAAATAAGGCACAATTGATCAGAGATGCGTTACGCCAAGGGATTTAAACTAGCTTTGCTTACTGCCGGGTTTTCCGGAGTAGCCGTGTTTTTAAACAGCCTGACGGTTAAGGCCGTGGGCGATGCTTTAGTGTTTACCACCGTCAAGAATCTGGGTGTGGCGGTGATTATTGGTTTGGTTTTGTTGAGGCAAAAAATTGACTGGTCAATAGTTAGAGCCAATTGGCGGCCGCTTTTGGCCATTGGCGTTATTGGCGGTTCGTTGCCGTTTTACTTATTTTTTCAGGGATTGAGTTTAACTAATCCGGCGACCGGGGCGCTGATACACAAAACCCTGATTTTCTGGGTGGCCTTATGGGCGATCCCGGTCCTGAAAGAGAAAATTTCCGGCAAGCAATGGCTGGCGCTGGGGTTGATTTTCGGCAGTAACTTTATTATTGGCGGCCTGCCGCAGTTAAGTTGGGGGAAAGGGGAGCTAATGATTTTGGGAGCAACGCTTTTATGGTCGGTCGAAAACATTATTGCTAAAAATATTTTAAAGCGGGTTCCGGCAGACGTGGTTGTGGGCAGCCGGATGATTTTGGGGTCATTGATATTGTTGTTGGCGGTCAGTTTCAGCGGCAAAATTAACTTAATTTTTAAACTAAATGCCTTACAGTGGTTGATGACTGTGGTATCAATCGGGCTGCTTACCGGCTATGTCATGACGTGGTACCGGGCGCTTAAAACCGCGCCGGTGACTTTAGTCGCCACGGTGCTGACTTTAGCTACAATAGCTACTAACGTATTATCAAGTATATTTATTACTCATAAATTATCATTAGAATTGTTGTACCAAGTTATTATTCTAGTCGTTGGAATCTGGTTTTTTGTGAAAGAGGCAGGAAAAAATGAACGGGCTTTCGCTTTGCGCTAGGTATGGCTTTGACCCCAATTATTTAAAGTATTGCGGTCCGGACAAGAATCGGGAACTGGCCGGATATTTGGCTCATTCGGTGGCTGATGCCGGTCTAAAATTGATGCTGGAAAAATTTGAAGCCATGTACCCATACTTACAATTAATTGCTCACAATAATGGTATTGGTGATGAGTTTGACGATCGGGTAGCGGAGGCTTATTGGCTGGGAAATCAGCTGTTGGATAAAGTGACCACTTCCAGTTTTTTTGCCCATGTTCGGCCACGCTTGCCGTTTAAAGACAGGCAATGGTTTGAACAAAAACTGCCGCTAGGAGCGAAACCGAATCACGCCTTTCATGTTTTAAACTTCATGACCCGTACTGGCCACAAGGCGATACCGCAAACGGTTGAAACCATGGATCAATGCCGGATTTCCTGGGGGACGGTTTTGCCCGGCGGCAAAGTTACTACCCAAAAACTAGTTTACCAGCGCGGCCGATTGAGGCTGGTGTCGGCAATCAAAGAGTATAAAAACTTGACCAAAGAGTTTAATCCCGGTGATTTGGTCACAACCCATTGGGGCTGGATCTGCGAAAAAATTAATCGGCAACAGATAAAAAATCTGGAAAACTATACCAATTTGGCTTTGCGGCTGGCTAATACTACAATATAGGTTATGGGAGATTTTAATCAGTCTTTTTGGTTTGATGCCGCCTATACTTATATGATTTTTTCCGGAGTGATTGTATTACTTGGTTCAATTTTTTTGTATTTCGTAGAGAAAAACAGACTAAAAAGTAAGAAGCATAAAAGGAGGGAAAAATGATTTTTGGCCAACGGGATTTTTAGTCCGGCCGGCTGGGGGGGGTTAACCATGATTAATAGTTTGGCGATGCTGGTAGTTCGGTTCGGTTTTAATGTTTTATTTATGACGATGTCTTTTTTAGCCTTGGTATCATCAGTGATCGTTTGGCGCCAGCCGCGGCGGGTGCTGTAAATACTTGACAAAGATTGGCAAAGTTTGCTATTATTGGTGATATGGCGACAATCAATATTTCTTTGCCAAATACTTTAGCGTTGCAGCTGGATGAATTGGTCAATCGATTTGCTTTTGCCAACCGGAGTGAGTTTATCCGGTCGTTATTAAGGCGGTTTTTTTCCGATCAGGCTTTATTGCAGGAAGGTGCCGTTTTCCCCTTTGTTGTTCATAGAAAAAAGTCCAGAAAGAAAATGGTCAGCAAATTTAAAAAAACCGGTAAATATTCCCCGGGTTTCCTTGAAGACTTAAACAAGGGTTTAAAAAACAGCCGCTATTTTAAAGATTAAATGGTAAAAATCCTGCCGGTCAATAAAAAGATCGAGGCTAAAATTAAAAAATTCGCCTTGGCAAAAAAATGGCAGAAGCAATTGAAGTTGTTGAGAACTAATCTATGTCATCCGGGGTTAAATTTGGAACTGATGGAGCCAAGAAATATGGGAATTTATAGCTTTCGGATTGATAAAAAGTTTCGCGCCCTGGTATTTTTTCGAGGCAGTGGCACAGTAGAAATATTAAACATTACAGTTCACTATCACTGATGAAAATTTCGGTGTTCGGGAACCCGGATTTAGACGAGGATAATGCGGCAATTAAATTAATTCCTTGGTTAAAGAAAAAGTATCCGGGAGCTGAAATTAAAATCGAAGATCCCAGCGAAGGCTTAAAACCGGCGGAAGACTGGTTAATTGTGGACACCTGCCGCGGTATTGATAAACCGACCGAATTTAAAGATTTGGATAAATTTGAATCAGTGCGGCGTGTCAGCGTTCATGACTATGATTTGGCCATGGAGCTAAAACTGTTAAAAAAACTGGGGAAAATTAAAAAACTAAAAATTTTGGCCATGCCAGTTGATGGTTAAGAAGTGGGCGGCACAACTCATGCAGGGATCATAGGCGCGGACTAAAACCTCGATCTCGTGGGCGAGTTTAATCTTATCCACTTCACTTTGGAGGTGAGT
>Ga0100392_1006225_pt1 | contig 10415 bp, 13 predicted proteins | sample CryGeymeta201516_FD_81548 | JGI IMG/M metagenome (GOLD analysis project Ga0100392, IMG submission 81548) | Groundwater microbial communities from Crystal Geyser aquifers in Utah, USA - Crystal Geyser metaG 2015-16 | ecosystem: Environmental > Aquatic > Deep subsurface > Groundwater | place: USA... | reverse complement strand
CTCCTCCTCCGCCGCCGCCGCCTTCGGGAAGCTGCACGGCAGCGGACTGGCCGGTCTCGGGTGACTCATGCACGGGTGGCACACTGATCGCGAGCGGGGAGTACCATCGCTACAGTTCCGGTCATCCACGTGGACAGGGCGAGGAGAGCACGGGCATGCTCACTCCGCTCGAATGCGTGAAGGCAGGTGGCAACTGCTGGCAGAGGCAGAGGCTTCCCCACACCGAATATGGCGAGTGGAGCGAGGAGAACGACTACTACGAATGTCACGCCGGTGCGACAGGCGTCTCTCCGGACGGGACCAGGGACGGTCTTCCGAACAACACGGATCCCGAGTACTTCGACGCCGGTTTCCTGCAATGCACCTCCTCGGGCTCGTCCGAGACGGTCCTCTTCTCCGGTAGGTCGTACGGAGTCCAGGGGACCAGCAACTGCCCGCCCGGGCCGGGGGATCCGGAATCGACGTATTCGATGGCAGTGACCACTCCGCCTTCCGGCAATGTGAGGGGCAGCTACGTCGATGAGAACAGGGCCTGCTATAACGCAGGCGGGACGAGGATGGAGTTCACCATAACCCAGTGCAAGCTCGTCAACGACAACTACCGCCAGGATTACGACGAATTCGGCGAGTGGAGGTGTCTCAGGTCCAATTGACGCGGATGCGGATGCAGGACGGTCCTGACGACCGTCCTGCATTTGGACGCCGCCATCTTCCTTCCTATAAGGATGAGGATATTCACCGAGGCACGGAAGACTTCATGGCGGACGAGATGAGCAAGTACGATCGGCGACTGACCGAGATAACGGGCAAGGTCGTCGGACGATGGGGTCTGGAATTCCCCTCTTCCCCGCGCAACCCGCAGCGCGCGGTGCTGATCGCTCTCAAGCAGGCGATAGGGGTGGCGGTCTCCAAGCCGTTCGTCCCCGTCTATCCGGATGATCACAGCTGGAACGCACTGGGGATGAGGGGCCTCACGGTCTCGAGGCTCAAGGCGGATGATGTCCCCACCCGCCTCCAGAAGGCCGGCGAGGAATGGGGTGTCATCGCGATCGTCGAGGGCATGGGCACCTCGTTCATCGTCCCGATCGCGGCCGACCTCTCCGAGGACGTGGCGCGCACCGTGGCTTCGGTCGTCGACGAGGACAAGGAGGCGTTCCTGAACCTCTCGGAGGCTCCGGCTCTCATGGCCAAGATGTCGAAGTCGGATCCGAAGTCCGAGGATTCGGAGGTATTCGTCACCGTGGCGGCCCTCTCATGGGACGAGATCAGGGATCTCTCGCAGGATGCGAATCTCCCCCTCTCCGAGGCGGTCTTCTTCCGTGTGCCGACGAGCTGGGATCTGCTGCGCGCCCGGATGTCCGGTGCGAAGTGTCCTCAGCTCCCTGTGTTCTCGCAAGACGCGTTCCTGTCGAAGAGGGATCGTTCGGTGAAGTTCGACAGGCTGCGCACCGCTGGCACCGTCAAGCTGCTGAAGCAGGCGGCATCACGCGAGGTGGATCTCGAGACGCCTACGGGCAGGAACTGGTTCACGCTCGTCGCCGAGGGCCTGAACTCGCTCGGGATCGCGAAGCCGATCGAAGGGCTTTCCGTGGTGATCAACTTCGAGGTCCTGGACACACGGGGCGAAAGCATCGGGTTCCGCAACCTCTGCATCGGATTCGGGCTGGACCCGCTGCAGGCCTCGTATCTCCATGATCTGGCGGACGGGGACCCTCATTCCTTCCATGTCCTGGGTAATGAGGACGATCAGCTGTTCCGTGTGGCGTCGGTCCAGGTGATCCCGGACATGTACCTCTCGACCGTGAACGCCACTCTCGAGGGCAGGGATGCCGGCGCCTATGAGCGGCTCGTCGAGGTCACCCGCAACACGCGGGAGTACCTCAACGTCTGACGGAGGGGAATGCGGAGAGGTCAGTCGCCCGCCTCTCCGTCGATTCCCTTGCCCACTCCGGATGCCACTTCGCCAGCGCGATCGACGATCGTCGCGGTTCCGCTTTCGATGCTCTCCTCCTGCTGCATGTCCGCGAGGAGCATGAAGCCGAGCCAGATGAGGGTCGGCCCGAGGATCATGATGATCGCGATCTTGATGATGCCGATCACTCCTTCGACCATGGAGTTGAGCGCATTGCCGATCATCCGGAAGGGGAAGGCGAGGAGGTTGCCGAACGCTCCCACGACACCGCGCAGCATCCATTCCCGGAAGGGGAGGTGGACGTTGTGGTTCGTCACGACGTTGATGCTCTGCCCGTTGGGAAGCACGGCATGCGCCTCGACGGCGCCCTGCTCCTTCGACTGCGGCACGGGAAGCCGCTCACGGACGGTGGTCGGCACGAGATCCCTCGACTGGCTGACGGCGGTCGGCCGCGAGATTGACTTGATGCTTGACATCGGACTCTCCTTCTAACTCTTTTCCACCCACCAGGGTGTATCCTGAGAAACGTCATTTTCCCAGGAAGACGATCCTTATGTCGTTCGTGAAGGTGAAGACCATCAGCAGCGCGAGGATGGCATAGCCGCACACGACGACCCGCTTGAGGGCGATCTCCTGCAGGTCTCGCCCCATGATGCTCTCGTAAGCGTATATCGCGAGATATCCTCCATCCAAACCGGGGACGGGAAGGAGGTTCATGAAGCCTATCGCGATGGACACGATGGCTGCGAAGTACGCCAGCTGCAGCCAACCCAGTGAAAGCTGCTCCCCGCTCATCTTGGCCATCCGCAGAGGGCCGCTGAGATCGTCGATGCTCCGGTCGCCGGTGACGATCTGTGCGAGCGAGGCGATCTGGAGGCCGAAGAGACGCACCGTCTCGTTCAGGGAGACGTCGATCATGTCCCCCACGCCTTCGATCTCCCTGCGCTCGCGCGGGAACTCGAGACCGATGGTCCCGATCTCGTATCTGTTCCCGAACCGATCGGTCTCGCGCACACGATCGATGCCGAAGGTGTGGTTGGTCCGGTCACCCTGCCGTTCGACGGTCAGTCGTATCCTCTGATCCGGATTCATGCTGATGGATCTCACCAGGCTCTGCATCCGGAATCCCGTGTCCCCGTCCCATGCAACGATCCTGTCTCCCTCTCTCAGGCCTGCTTCGTATGCCGCGCCCGTTCGGTCGATCGAGGAGATGGTGGGGTCGATCTCGATCCGCCCGAAGGAGATGGCCAGGACGAGGAGGATGAGGGCGGCGATCATCAGGTTGGTCGCAGGTCCGGCAGCGATGATGACGGCTCTCTTCCATCGAGGCAGCAGCGAGAAGTCGTAGGGCTCGACTTCGCCCTCCCGTTTGGATGTGGGGTGCATTTCCCCGGCGAACTTGACGTATCCACCCAGAGGCAGGGCGCTGAGCTTCCAGCGGGTTCCGTGACGATCGACGAAGGCGGCGAGTTCCGGGCCCATCCCGACCGAGAAGGCCTTGGGGATAAGGCCGAAGGCGCGTCCGGCGAGATAGTGTCCGAACTCGTGGAGGAGGACGAGGCCCATGACGACGAGCACGAAGCTCGCTGCGGCTGTGACGATGAATTCGACCATGTCCTCGTGTCTCCCGGGAACGTTTCACCCTGCGCGTGTGCGCCGCGGTCCGTTCCCGGTCAACAGGTTTCAGGATGGATCAGGCAGCTCTCCGCTTCTCGAGCGAAGGGGGGCTGGCCTTGGATTCCGCATCCAATCTCGCGGACAGGAAGATGTCGGCCTGTTCGAAGACGACCCTGCCTCCGTCGAGCAGTGCCTCCATCTCCCACTGATTGGCATCGAGCCAAGCGATGGCCGCATCCTGCGTGAGGAGGATCGGCACCCCTCCCTGTGCGGCGGCCTCTGTGATGGTCACGATGCCGCCCGAACGCGAGGGGTCCAGGAGACCGGGTACCCATGCCCTTCCGCCCGCCATCCAGCGCCGTGTCGGAGAACTCTCCACATAGGCGTCGACGGGCAGCAGCACGCGCATGCGGGAGAGGCGGGACCATTGTTCGTTGGTCCTGAGGGCCTCGCGCTTGGCGTTCCAGAACAACCGGCTCTTCGACCCGTTCGCCATGGTGATGCCGTAGCGGGTCGTCCCCCATCTGGCCCGGCCCGAGATCCGTTCGAGATACGGCAGTTGCCTGCCGGCGGTGACGACCCGGCCGTCATAGGCGGATGCATCTTCTGAACCTTCGGCGCGTGCATTCGCGGGCACGCAGAAGCGATATCCCCAACTCATGTCTCTTTTCCCTTCTATGGATAAGTCCGTCATCCTCCCGTCGAGGAGGATCTTTTCCCTCCCCTTGCGGAATGCGCTGCGGAATCACCCGAAAGGAGGGAACGGTCACACGTTCCAGTGGTCCCACTCGCCCCCGCCGGGCCCGAACAGCTCGAGGTACGGTCCGTCGTACAGCTGTTCTACCATGTCGCGGAAACGGGGGTGGGCCCCGCCGGATGTGTAGGGTGCGAACTGCAGCTTGCGGATGTCCTTCCTGGCGCGGCGGCTGCCGTCCTCCTGGAGATGCTTGCGCAGGGATGGCTCTCCGCGCACCCCCATGATAAGCGGGATGGGATTGCTGCGGGTTATGTATCCCGTGTACATCGGCATGTCGCGCTCGTGATGCATGGACAGGACGTCGGTGTCGTCCCGGGTCCGTGCCCAGTAGAAGGCGAAGCCGTTGTATCGCAGTCCCCATATGTCGAGCAGTGACATGACCCGGTTGATCTGGGTGTCGGGTGCCCAGATGAAGACGACCGCGTCCTTCTCGAGCAGATCGTCCATGGGAAGCCTGGCCAGATCGGAGAACCCGAGCGTCGTGGTCTCGCTCCCTCCAGGCTTCCTGGTATCGCCCTTCTTGGATCTATGACGGAAGAGCCATGGAGGGGTCATGTAGACGACGCGCCACCGACGGGTCGAGGCCCCCAGCAGATCGAAGCTGGGTGGCCTTGCGCTGACGATGTCGCGCGGAACGATGGAGAGGTCGATTTCCATGCTTCCTTATAGGACCGGTTGCTCAGGCGGCAAAATCGAAGAGTTCCGGGTCCTCCCCTACATCGCGAGGGTTGGTCGTCCTCCTGGGATAGGGGATCTCGGGCAACGCGCGCGAGCGCGATTTCGCCTTCCTCGTGAGACCGAAGGAATAGATCCAGTTGCCTGGATGACGTCGTGTCTGGAGGAAGCCGGTCTCGTGGAGCCTGGATACCCACTCGGTCGTCGTCTCTCCCCTGGAGCGTCCGGGCGCACCGCGTTCCATGAGATCTCGCTCCGCATAGTCGGCCCCCTGTTCCTGAAGACGTATCTTGGACAGGGCCCTTTCGCTGAAGAGGCGTCCTCCCGGAGTGAGGTAATGGGTCCTCGGCCGTGATCTTCCCCGGCATCGTGCGTTGAGCGCCTGGTATATCTCACCGATGTGCCCGGGCATGACGAGACCGGCTACCGGGTCGTGGCGCGGGACCGGGTCGGAATAGGCGTAGACGGCCTCGATCGCCGGCTTCTCCGATCGGAGGAGGGAGAAGGCACGGGCGACGAACCAGCTCTCCGCATTGCCCTCCACATGATCGAGCAGGACGAGCCGGCCCAGTTCGCACGAGGCCGAAGCATCGAGACCCGTGTACTTGGGTCCGGCCGCCTGGCTCATGGAGACGGAGAAGCTGACGACGCCGACCAGTTGCGACCCGCTGTCCCCATTGCGGAAGAGGCCGCAGGAGAGACGGGTGGCGGGGAAGCTCCCCGAATAGTGATGCCGCTCGACGAACGGCTTGGCGACACGGTGACAGGATATGACGTCCACCGAATGGATGTCCGGATCGATGACCTCCGTGCGACCGGTGAATATCGTCCTCCGGTCGCGCCATCTCTGGGACCTGATGCTATCTGACATTGCGGGCACTCGTGTGGCGTCGTGCGTACTCGTGGCACATGTCGAGTCCCGACGGTGTCAGCGATCGCGTGTCCTCTCCCGGTCCGACACCGTCCTCGCCGATGAGGGCGATGATGCGCTTCCACGTCATGTTCCCCGCGCCCGGAAGCTTGCGGATGTCCTGGATGTCGGCCTTGGGCGATCCCTGCAGGAAGAGGAGCGTCGCGATCTCCCCGCGGGTCGGCACGACGGGTGCGGGGAAGCGGTCCGGGAAATACCAGCGCACGGGGAATGTGTCCTCGTCGCGGGCCAGCATGAAGTCCTTCCCGATCCGGCAGGGCCTGTCCTTGGCATCGAAGCATTTCGCCCCGGTCCAGCCGATCCAGGAACTGGCCTTGTTGACCCAGATGTCGAAGCTGTCGAATTCACCGTCGGCATCGCCCCGGGGAGGACGTCTGTCATCGATGTACTGCCACCGGCGCTGCAGCGCGATCGGCGGGATGGGATCGGCCAGACCGATGCTGGCGTAGAAGTTCCTGCGTGTCCGTGGGTCCATGTCTCTTCTCCATGAAAGAAAAGGGGCCGCTCTCGCGGCCCCTGATGGTGTTGTCGTTGATTGGTCAGGGCGATGGTCAGAACCTGCTGAGACCCTTGTCGTTCTCCTTTTCCTGCTCCTGGAGGAAGGAGAGGAGATGTATGCTGCCGCTGTCCATGCGGGTGGAGGAGTTCGGGGATCGCATGACGTCGGTGACGTGCTCGTCGCCCTTCTTGATCTCCAGGCTGTTGTCCGGATGGCGGGCCTCGAACTGTGTCTCCAGACGGAGATTGCCATGCTTGCCGCTGCGTTCCGTGACGGTCACGCCGAGGTCCTGCGTCCTCAGACCCTCCTCGAGCTCGGCACGGTGTTTGAGTTCGAGACTCTGCTTCTCGATCTGCACCTCATGATGCTCCTGTTCCTCGCGCTGTTCCTTGGCCTCCTTGGTCTCCGCCTTCCCCTGACCGGCCGCGTAGGGCTGCGAGACCAGGGGATTGTCGATTCCCATGACGCGCTCGGAGGTTCGTCCGTCGTCACTGCCTCCGGATCCTCCCGACGAGCCTCCTGATGCGGAACCCTCCTCCGTATCCTCGTCGGTATCACTGGTGGAGCGCAGCATGGCTCCGCGGGTGCCGGCGCCGATCCCCTGTTCGATGAGCATCGAGAGGCCGTCTCCTGCATCGAGTGCCTGGCCGGTCGCGATCTTGGCGATGTCCGATCCGGGCATGTAGTCGGGGATGCTGATGGAGTGTCCGTTGACGGTGAGGATGCCGGAGTCGGCTCCCGTGGCGATGGACCCTCCATCGGCGTAGTCGAGTTCGAGGGACTGCTCGAGTGCGGCATCGGCCATCGCACCGGCCATCGGCCTCTCCAGGAAGCCTCCTCCTTCGACGGGTCCGGCGATGACCTCGCCCTCGAGTGGCGGCATTTCGGAAAGGACGGTGGCTCCTTCGGGAAGCTCCGCTGCGGTGACGCCCTCGGCCACGGCGCCGATGACCATGTTCGTCGTCAGGGAGGAGAGGCCATGCTTCACCAGCTTCCCGTAGAAATTGCCCTTTTCCTCTTCCTTGTCGTCCCGGTCCTTCTTCTCCTTGCGCAGGACCCTGTCGCGCTCCGTCTGGGAGAGGCGCGAGCGGCTCTCCGTCTGCAGCCTGTCCTCGCGGCTCTTCCCGCTTGTCATGTTCATCGCCGTACTCCGATCCGCCTGAGTGGTATGCGGGTTATTCTATACGGTCTTTCATCGGCTTCCACCACGATTATGCTGGAGCGGTCCTCGATATGCCTGACGAGACGTTCCGAACCGGAGAGATGGACGAGGCCTCCTCCCTTCCTCGACACGTAGAGGCCGGAACGTGTCCACCCCGATCCGACGGGGCAGTACCCCGGATCGAGGAACACGAGGATATCCACCCCTACGATGGCATCCCAGCGTGATATCGAAGGGGTGGTCGGCATGCTCAGTTTCCGAGGAAGTGACGCTCTATTACGAGTATTTCCCCATCGGATGTGAGGCATTCGCAGGAGGGGCTCGATGCGAGCGCGTCCTCGATCGATTCGCGATTGGCCTCGATGCCTCCGACTGTCGCGATGTCGAGACCGTAGGCCTCGAGGGCGACGCCCACGATCGTCCGGTTGACCGCGACGATCTCGCCGGTGGCCTTCTTTATGATGTAGATATTCATGCGGGACGTCCTTCCGTTCCGTCTGTATCGCGCACGGCGAAAGGCATGCTCCCGTCGATGCTGTGGATCATGGCACAGGGACTCCTTCCGGTCAGATGCTCCGTATGCCAGGCATCGTCCAGGCCATCGGGTCTGCCGGGATTGAACCAGAGTCGTACGCCGTCGGTGACGAGGGCGATACCGGAAGGCCGCACGGCCTCCGGCCATCTCGAAGCGATCTCCGCTGCCACGGCGATGAGGTCGGGGCACAGGTTCTCCCAGTCGCGTCGCTGCCCGCGGACGAGGTCGACCCTCGTGAGGAGCGGCACGCCGCCGGCGTAATGCGCACGGTGCATCTCGATCTCGATCTTTCTGGGCGGGGAGGAGATGCGCTGCGTACGGTGGACGATCAGGTGATCCTCCGGGAGACGGGCCCGGATGTCGGAGAGGGTGCGCTCTATGCGGCGGAGCAGTCTCTCCTCGAGCACGGGTATGGTGAGCCATCTCGCCATGTGATGCGTTCCGGGATCCTTTCCGCCGTCAGCGGGAGAGATAGATGTCGACATATTCGTTTCTCTGGTCTCCGATGGCCTTGCACTGGATGAGCGCGCTCTGCCTCGGTCGGATGGATTCGATCTTGGACGCCTCCACCCGCAGCATCCTCGCCATGCTGGCGATGAACATCTGGTCGACACCCAGGATCAGCTTGAAGCCGACATTGGCGAGCACGTCTTCCGAGAAGTGGCTGATGGCCTGCGAGGCGAAGATGATGCCGAGGCCGAACTTGCGGGCCTCGCGGATCAGGATGTTGATGATGTGATCCGAATCGTCGTTCACGAAGATCGAGGCCTCGTCCATGATGATGAACGTGTCGGGCTCGGTGACCGATCCCTTCGCCTTCTGCTCGTTCCACAGGTCCTCGAGAAGGACGTCGACGAACATCTGCTGCTCGTCGCGACCCAGGGAGTGGATGTCGTAGACCTGGATGCCTTCGCCGTCGCGGAAGTCCGGCGGTGCGTCCTTGAAGATGCCGGACTTGTCGAGGTGATCGATGCGATCGACGAGGCTCGCGAGCGTGGGGATGTCGGTGTATCGCAGGAGGTCGTTCACCTCGTCGCCGGTCTTCACGGCGCTGATGAAGTCGGCATAGGTCGAGGTCGCCTTGTCTCTCAGCTTCTTCAGCTTGGCGTTCTCCTCGTTGGTGAGGTAGTCGAGCGCATGCTTCTCCGCGACGTCGTTATGCGTCCGGATGACCTGGCGATTGAGCGACTTGATCGTCTTGTTGAGCTCCTGGAGGGACTTGAAGGCCTCGCCTCCGGCCCCCGTCATGAGCTGCTTGTACTTGTAGAGGGAATAGCGCTTGAGATCGGAGATGTTGGGGTAGACTCCCTGGCTTCTCGATCGCCCCCGCGCATCGGGATTGTTCCGGGGATCCCAGGTCTTCGGATCCGTGGCATCGAACCCGTTCTTCTCGTAGATGTCCTCGACGAGGCGGCGCATGGCGGCCTCCTGCCGGGGGCCCAGCTTGTGCGAGGTCCGGTTGATCATGGAGATGAATCCGCGGATCCGCCTGTTCACGCCCCCGGATGCGGGGTCGGGATTGATCTTGAGTGGATTCAGGCCGTAGGGAGAGGTCTCGTTGAAGACGGCGCGCTGCTCTCCGTCTATCTTGATGTCTCCATGGACGTCGATGATGATGACGCGGGCGCCATAGGAGAAGGCGAGTCCCTCGGCCACGCGGCGCAGCCGATGGGTCTTGCCGACGCCCGAGGCGCCGACGATCAGACCATGGCCGTTGATGGTGGACTCGGGCCGCCATTGCACGAGATCGCGCTTGCTGCCGTTGGACGGCATCACCTCGGTCCCCATGAGGATGGCATTTCGAGACATTGCGGGCTCCCTGCTTCGGGAGCGTTATAGGATGCTTTTTCCCTTCTCCAAAATCGGGCGTCGCCGCTGTAAACCGGGACAGTTGACGATCGTCAAAAAAAGTTTTCCGGATGGTTGGGGGCCTATGGACTTCGTCCTATAACGCCGTGGAGATCGATCCGTAGCGTTCGGTCGGGGAAGCGAAACGCCTTGGACGTGGAGTGTTGAATGAAAGCCCGAATCGTTTTTACCGCGCTGTCGCTCATGATGGTGTCCGATGTCGCCATCGCGCAGAGCAATCCGTTCGCGCCCCGCTCGAACGGGGGTCTCACCCGTGCACAGATCGAGCAGATCGCCCGACAGGAATACCAGGCCCAGGAAGCGCAGCGCCAGAGCGAGGCCCCGCCGCCCGTCGAAGGCGCACCCGGCTCGCCGGGAACGCCCGGGGCTCCGGGTGCGCCCGCTCCCGCGACGGGAGCCATCCCTTCCCAGCCGGGCGGCCCGTCGGGCAGTCCGATCGCAGGCGGAGCGGCACCGGG
>Ga0100392_1006214_pt1 | contig 10422 bp, 3 predicted proteins | sample CryGeymeta201516_FD_81548 | JGI IMG/M metagenome (GOLD analysis project Ga0100392, IMG submission 81548) | Groundwater microbial communities from Crystal Geyser aquifers in Utah, USA - Crystal Geyser metaG 2015-16 | ecosystem: Environmental > Aquatic > Deep subsurface > Groundwater | place: USA... | reverse complement strand
GTCGCGGCGCTCAGCGATCCCCGTCTGCGTCAGCTCGGCCGCCGGCTAGTGGCGTTTCACGCGCCGGAGTTGCTCTCGCCCGAAGAGCGTGGTCAGTACGAGGCGTGGCTGCGCGAGCGCTGGTCCGCACCCGACGTGCCGGAGACCGAGTGGATGACTGCGGACAAGGCGCGGCGCGCGCTTGATGAAATACGAGCTGAAGAAGGGCACAACTTGCCGGTGATTGGCGAGATCGACGCCTACCTGCAACGCTTCGACACGCCAGAAGGCCAGCGTTCATAGACTATTCTTCCGCCTGAATCAATTTATTGCGAGAGACTATTTATTAGTTCTATACTTGCGGGAGAAGGCGGGAAAGGAACAGCGTGCCGCGCAGACAGGTCAAGCAGCTGAACTGGGGCGCGGAGCGGCGCAATGCGTTCATCGAGTTCCGGGTGTTCTGGCATGGCCGGATCAACCGGGCCGACCTGATGGAGAAGTTCGGGATTTCGCTTCAGCAGGCCTCGCTCGACCTGAGCGGCTATGCCGATCGGTTGAAGCGCAACCTCGTCTATGACAAGAGCCAGCGTGCCTATGTCCGGGGCCAAAATTTCAAGCCGCGCTACATCACGCCCAGTGCCGAGGACTATCTCGCCCAGTTGCGCGCGGTTGATCAGGGCCTTGTCTCGCGCGAGCAGAGCTGGATCAGCGTGTTTCCGGGCTATGGGGCGACGCCAACGCCCGCGCGCGGTGTCGCGCCGGAAACTCTCCGTGACGTGCTGGCAGCAATTCATAAGCCCGCGGCACTTCAACTGACCTATCAGTCGATGTCACGCCCCGAGCCCAGCGCGCGCTGGATCGAGCCGCATGCCCTCGCCTTTGATGGGTTCCGCTGGCACGCGCGGGCGTTTTGTCAGAGCGACCAGGTGTTCAAGGATTTCCTGCTCTCGCGCGTTGTCGAGATCGGCAAGCAGGGCCCGGTCACCGTTGATCCTCAGGTCGACGCGGCGTGGTACAGCGAAGTGGTGCTCGAAATCGGGCCGCATCCCGACCTTTCGCCGACTCAGCGACGTGCCATCGAGATGGATTACGGCATGGAAGAGGGGATGGCCCAGATCCCGGTGCGCCGGGCGCTTCTGTTCTATACGCTCAAGCGGTTGGGGCTCGATACGGATCCGGCGGCACGGCGGCCGCAGGATCAGCAGATCGTGCTTCTGAATCGCGAAGCGATACACGGCCGACGGGAAACGGCAGGGGAGCAATAGGGTTTTTCATGAAAGCTTTTGAATTCGATCATAATCTTATCGAATCTTACGCGCATTTTTCGCGTTCGTTCAGTACGGTCCGAGCAGAAGATATCGCGGGCGAGATCGAGCATCAATATGACGAGGGGCGTTTCTGGCCCGATGCCCTGCTTTCGCTGAACCCCAGGTTTCTCTTGGACCACACAGTCGACGACCTCGTAGCGTCGGGTGATCTCGACGAAGCCACGGGCAAGATTTTTCGCATTGATGAAACCCCAATCAGATTTTATCGGCATCAAGCGCAGTCCATCGCCAAAGCGCGCACGGGTCAGAGCTTTGTTGTGACCACGGGCACCGGCTCGGGGAAATCCCTGTGTTTCTTCGTTCCGATTGTCGATTCCATCGTGCGTTCCCGAAAGGCCGGGCGGCCGCGCAAGACGCGCGCCATCATCGTCTACCCAATGAACGCCTTGGCAAACAGCCAGATCAAGGAAATCGAGAAGTTCATTTCCCAATCTGGACTGCCAGAAGACCTGAAGCCGGTGGTTCGGCGCTATACGGGTCAGGAGAGCCAGGAGGAACGCCAGCGGATTGCCGACAATCCGCCTGACATCCTGCTTACGAACTTCATGATGGCCGAGCTGCTGCTGACGCGTCAAGACAGCCTCGACACCAAAGTCATCGACAATGCCAGCGGACTCGAGTTCATCGTGCTCGACGAACTGCACACTTATCGCGGCCGTCAGGGCGCGGATGTGGCGATCCTCGTCCGGCGCCTCCGCAACCGCTGCGCGCCAGCCAAAGCTCCGATTTGCATCGGTACTTCGGCGACGATGGCGAGTGAGGGTTCAGAGACCGGTCGCGCGAAAGCTGTCGCAAATGTTGCATCTCGTCTGTTCGGTGCGTCGATCGGCCCGGATGCGGTCATCGATGAGTCGCTTCAGCGTGCGACAGATGACCGACTGAAGCTCGAAGATGTGCGAGCGAAGCTGGCGCAGGTTCTTACCAGAGACCTTCCCGAGACTCTGACCGATGAGGTGTTGCGGCAGCATCCTCTTGCTGTCTGGGCAGAGCTTGCAATCGGCCTCGATGATGGTCAGGAGCTAAAGCGCAAGAAGCCAATCCCTTTTGACACGGCAGCAGAACTGCTTTCGCAAGATAGTGGGGTCGACCCAGAAATTTGCCGGAGCGGCTTCGAACGGTTCTTGACCAGCGTCAGCCTGCCGGAGACGGAGCGCGGCGGCCTAGGCTCAAGCGCGTTTCTCGCGTTCAAGCTGCACCGGTTCATCTCCGGTGCCGGGGAAATTTTCACGACGCTGACCGGCCGCCCAAGACGGGTCCTCTTTGAAGGCCAGTTGGAAGACCCAGACGCACCCGGCCATCGCCTTTACCCAACCCGGTTCTGTCGGAAATGCGGCCATGAATTACATGTTGTCACCAAGACCGAGGATGCTGATGGGCTCCGCTTCCTGCCCAGGAACATCGACGACACGCCAATCGCAGACCCGGATGGCGATGTTGCAGGCTACCTGACACCAATTGGCGTTGGAAATCCTGACTATGCCTTCACTGGCGATCCCGAGTCCTATCCGGAAGATTGGCGCGAAGAGCGCAACGGTATCGAACGCCTGCGCGCTAACCGAAAGGGTCGACTGCCTGAGCTGACCACGGTTAAGCCGGATGGGCGCTACAGTCCGGAGGGTGTCAGTTTCTGGTTCATTCCCGGCAAGTTTGGGTTTTGTCCGTGCTGCCTTGACCAACCTCATCCGAGTATGCGGGAACGCAGCAAGCTCGCAGGGCTTTCTGGCGAAGGCCGAAGCTCGGCAACCACGCACCTTGTTTCAACCGCCCTCGAGTGGATGAACGAGGATAGCAGCGGTGTTCCGGTCGAGAAGCGAAAGCTGCTTGGTTTCACGGACAATCGCCAGGACGCCGCCCTTCAGGCTGGGCACTTCAACGACTACTTGTTTGTGAGCCTGCTGCGCGGCGCAATCTTGCGAGCTGTTCTCGATGCGGGCTCGGACGGCATGGCCGAGGATGAGTTCGGTCTGCGCGTGGTAAAGGCTCTCGGCTTTACTGCATCCAATAAGGATGCCCGGATCCACTGGATGCTGGACCCTGAAGCCGGTGCTGTCGTTCGGGAGGATTCTCAACGCTCACTCGCAAAAGTTCTGGCCCACAGGGTCTGGACGGACCTGAGACGGGGATGGCGCTACACCAATCCCAGCCTGTCGGTTCTCAAGCTGATCGATGCCGAGTTCATCGGGCTCGACGACATTTCGGAAGATAGGGAAGCCCTCATGGCGGTGCACCCGGCGCTCGGAAGCTTGGACGCCACAGCTTGTAAGAAACTGCTCAAGGACATCCTTGGCGCGATGCTGGAAGGTCTGGCCGTCAGCACCGAAGCCCTTGATCTGACCGTTCTGGACACCGTCGGCCAAAAGTCGCGCAACCTCTTGCGAACCCCTTGGGCGATCGACCAGAAGGAAATCCCCAGAAGCCGTACGACACTTTTCCTGCAAGCGCCGGGCAAGGATAGGGTGGGACTGCGCGAAGAGCAGACCATAATCCGCGCCGGTCATAACTCTCGCATCGGTCGCCTGATCAATCGCAGGAGCGTCATAGGAACGAAGCTCAACAAGTCCGATTACCTGGCCGTCATGACCGGCCTTCTGGAGTTGATGGCTCGCGAAGGCTTGGTCTCGCTTGTCGAGATCGAGGCCGATTTGCTCGGATGGCGGTTGTCGCCTTCGGCTGTTCGTCTGGTGCCAGGAGAGGCTGTCCGTGCCGGGCAGGCGCAGGGAAACCGGTATTTTCACGACCTCTACAACGCCATCGCGACTGATCTAAAAAAGGGCCGCAGCACTTATTGGGGGCTGGAAGGTCGCGAGCATACCGCTCAGGTTTCGCAAAGGCAGCGCGAGTGGCGGGAATGGCGTTTCCGTTTTGAGGATGATGACCGCGCGAAGCTCAAAGAGAACGTCGCAGAGATAAAGGCATCCGGTGAGTCCGATCAGTTCCTGCCTGCTCTTTTCTGCTCACCGACAATGGAGCTCGGAGTCGATATTTCTGAGTTGAATGCCGTCTATCTGCGCAATGTGCCGCCGACCCCGGCCAATTACGCCCAGCGTGCTGGTCGGGCCGGTCGGTCTGGGCAGGCGGCGGTCATCGTAACCTATTGCGCAGCACAGTCGCCGCACGACCAGTATTTCTTCGAGCGACGCAACGACATGGTGGCCGGGGTCGTCAGACCGCCAGCGCTCGACATCACCAATGAGGAACTGGTTCGCTCACACTTGCACGCTGTCTGGTTGGCCGAGGCCAAGCTGGCGCTGTCTTCGGACATCCCAGAGATCCTCGACCTGACGCAAGCAAAGTACCCGCTGAAACAGGAAGTGCTTGATGTGATCTCACGGCCAAGCCTGGTGACAATGGCGCGCACGCCAATGAAGAGCGTCCTGGAACAGATCCTCGCATCAATGGACGGCAAGAAACCTGTGTGGATGGGCGATGCAGACGACTTCATCCTTGATGTCGCGATGCGAGCGCCACAGGAGTTTGACCGCGCGTTTGATCGCTGGCGTGAACTCTACAATTCGGCCCGGGCCCAGTTGATGGAGGCAAATACCCGTTCCGAGATCACGGGCCTCTCCGGTGCCGACCGGCGCAAGATCAAGGCGGCCCAGATGCAGGCGAGCGATCAGATCGCCATCCTTGAACAGGGCAAGGCCACCAACGGATCTGATTTCTATTCCTATCGATACCTCGCGACCGAGGGCTTTCTGCCGGGATACAACTTCCCGCGCCTTCCGCTCTATGCCTTCGTCCCCGGAGAGGGAAAGGCCGGTTCCTTCCTGCAACGTGCCCGGTTCCTGGCAATCTCGGAATTCGGGCCGCACAGCCTGATCTATCACGAGGGCAGAGCCTACGAGGTGGTGAAGGCCAAGTTGCCGCCCGAAGTCCGCACTGGGGACGGATCAGAACTTGCCACCAAGGACATCTTCATCTGTTCCAATTGCGGTGCCTGTCACGAAGGCGAAGTCGAGCGCTGTCATGCATGCGACTCCCCGATGGCGGGCGAAGTTCCGGTGCAGCGAACACTTCGGATCGACAATGTCGAAACAGCCCCCGCCGACCGGATCACGGCGAACGACGAGGAGCGCGTTCGCCAGGGCTTCGACATCCAGACAGTTTTCTCCTGGCCGAAGCGGGATGGGCGGCTTCAGGTCACCGAGGCTGATTTCCGTTGCGGCGAAACCTCAATCCTCGCCCTGCAGTATGCCAACAGCGCGGAGATCAGCCGGATCAACAAAGGGCTGAAGCGGCGCAAGAACCAGACTGTCTTCGGCTTCAACATCGACCCGCGCAGTGGCTATTGGGCAAAGTCGGAAGACGAGGACCCGGAGGGTGATGTGCCTCCGGATGTCGTAAGGCCGATCCGCATCGTTCCAATCGTGCGAGACCGCAAGAACGCGCTTCTGCTCCGCTTCCGCGAACCAGAAGCCTACGCCCCCAAGACAATTGCGACCGTCCAGCACGCGCTCTTGCGGGGCATTGCGGTTACCTTCCAGCTTGAAGAAGGCGAAATCCTTGGGGAGCCGTTGCCCGCCCGAGACAACCGCCGCTCGATCCTCGCTTATGAAGCGACGGAGGGCGGGGCTGGTGTCCTGAGCCGCTTGGTTGAAGACGCCCACGCCATAGGCAAGGTTGCCAAGGAAGCTCTGTCCATCATGCATTTCGACAATGTCGACGAAGCCATCGCGGCGGGAGATGCCAAGGTTCTGGTGGATCGCGATGGCGAAGCCTGTGTTCGTGGCTGTTATCGTTGCCTGCTATCCTACTTCAACCAGCCGGACCACGAGCTGATCGACCGCGCCAGTGATGAAGCAAAGCAGATGCTGGTCGATCTGGCTCGGGGGGAAGTCGTGCTGGCGACAAACCCGCAGCGCTCTGCGAGCGCCGAGGGGTGGGAGCCTGCCTTCAAGGATGCGGGGATACCGGCACCGGATGGCACGTCCGTCAGCTTTGCAGAACAGGAGATGAGCTTTGCATGGCGCAATCATTTCGTTGCGGCATGTCCCGAGGCCCTGTCCGATGCTGCACGCAAGATCGCTGATGCAAAAGGCTGGACGCTGTTCGAATTGCCCGAAACTTGCGCGGCTGGTGTGCCCGCCGCGCTTATTTCGATGTTCAAGGATTGATCTGATGACCGTGAATTTTGCGCCCGGAGATCTTGTGCGCGCCCGTGGGCGCGAATGGGTGGCCCTGCCTTCCCCGCGCGACGGAATTCTGGCACTCCGGCCGCTCACCGGAAGCGAGAACGATACCGTAATTCTTGACCCGGCACTCGAAATGCTCCCTGTCTCGGCGGCCCGCTTCGACCTCCCTGCAGACGCTGCACCAACCGTCCAGTCAAAGGCAGCGCTCTTGGCTGACGCCCTGCGCCTGACCCTTCGGCGTGGAGCAGGCCCTTTCCGGTCGGCCGCGCAACTGGCCTTCGAGCCCAGAACCTATCAGCTCGTCCCCCTGCTGATGGCGCTTCGTCTGCAGGTGCCCCGACTTTTGATCGCCGATGATGTTGGGATCGGGAAGACGATTGAGGCGGGACTGATCCTCCGGGAATTGATGGATCGGGGCGAAGTCGATGGTTTCTCTGTACTTTGCCCGCCGCATCTCGTCGAGCAATGGGTTGGGGAATTGAAGTCGCGCTTTGGTATCGAAGCTGTCGCCGTCACCTCCGGCAGTGCAGCCCGGCTTGAACGCGGCCTCCCTCTCGCGCAGACGCTTTTCGATGCTTATCCCTATACCGTGGTCAGCCTCGACTACATCAAGGCCGAGAAGCGCCGCGAAGGCTTTGCCCGTGCGTGCCCCGACTTCGTGGTCGTTGACGAGGCCCATGCATGCGTGGGCACTCACAAGGGCAAGCAGCAACGATTCGAACTGCTCGCAGGTCTGGCCCGCGATCCCGAGCGGCGGATGATCCTTCTCACCGCGACGCCACATTCGGGGGACGAAGATGCTTTCGGTCGCCTTCTTTCACTGATCGAGCCGTCATTCGGCGCGATGAATTTTGATGACGCCCGTTACCGTGAACGCCTTGCCCGGCATTTCGTGCAACGCCAGAGAATTGACCTTGTCTCGGGCGAATGGGACGAAGATCGCGCCTTCCCGAAACACGAGACAACCGAGTCTGCCTACCGTTTGTCGCAGGCGCATCTGGATTTCCAGGAGGCGGTGCTTGATTACTGCTTCGGCGTCGTCTCCCGCGCTGGCTCGGGGCTGCAGGAACGACGTCTGGCATTCTGGGGCACTCTTGCCCTGATGCGATGTGTCGGATCATCTCCTGCGGCGGCCCTCAGCGCCCTTCGCAATCGCATCTCCAATGAAAGCGACCGACTTGAGCCACAGATCTTCGACGAAGACTCTGATGACGAAGACGCTGTGGATATTGAACCAAGTACCGGCTTTGAGACAGACCCGGCACTTTTGGCACTGGTTGCCCGGGCAGAGGAGCTCGTTCACAAGGCCGACCCTAAGCTCACGGCGCTCATCGATGCCCTGACGCCGCTGATCAAAAAGGGTGCAAACCCGGTCGTGTTCTGCCGCTATCTGGCCACGGCTGAACATGTCCGCAACGGCCTGCGCAAGGCATTTCCCAAGCTGGTCATCGAAGCAGTAACCGGCGTTCTGACGCCCGACGAGCGTCGCGATCGCGTGGCAGACATGGCCGCAGCCGAAGATCAAAAGGAAATCCAGCGCATTCTGGTTGCCACCGACTGCTTGTCGGAAGGGATCAACCTTCAGCAGCTGTTCGACACGGTCATTCACTACGACCTGTCTTGGAACCCGACCCGACATCAGCAGCGCGAGGGTCGGGTTGATCGCTTTGGACAGCCGGCCGAGCTTGTCCGTTCGATCATGATGTTTTCACCGGATAGCGCCATCGACGGCGCCGTCCTGGAAGTGATCCTCCGCAAGGCAGAAGAAATCCGGAAGGCAACTGGCGTGACGGTGCCGCTTCCCGATAATCGGGGGCCGGTGACGGATGCGCTGATGGCGTCGATGATGTTGCGCCGGGGCGGGACGCGCCAGTTGGCGCTCGACCTGCGCCTTGATGATGGCACCAAGGCTATGGAAGCGCGCTGGCGTGACGCCTCAGAAAGCGAGAAGAAATCCCGCGCGCGCTTTGCCCAGAATGCGATGAAGCCGCAGGAAGTGGCTCCAGAATGGGAAAAAGTCCGCACCCTGCTAGGATCGCCGGACGATTCTAAGGTATTCATCGAAAGAGCGATGTCCCGTTTCGGCGTGCCGCTTGAGCCCCGAAAAACCCTCTTGATTGCCCACGTCCATGCGCTTGAAGCGGGTCTGAAAGAACGCTTGGCCCAACGGAGCCTGACCGGATCGGTTCGTCTTGCCATGGTTGAGCCCGCGCCGTCGGGAACGGCACTGCTCACCAGGACACATCCCCTGACAGCAACGCTGGCAGAGGCGCTGGTGGAAGCCTCGCTTGATCCAGAGGCGTTGTCCGGTCTTGGGATTGGCCGGGTTGGTGCCTGGCCGACGACAGCCGTTCAGCAGATGACGCGTGTTGCGCTCCTTCGGATCAGGTTCAAGCTGACAGTCCATGCGCGAAAGGAACGTCTGCTGCTCGCCGAGGAGGCTGCCCTTGTCGCGATGCAAGGCGGTAAAATAGTTGCCAGCGGCGAGACCGCCCGCACGCTCCTGAACGCGCCCGCATCCGCTGACCTCGCATTGTCAGCTCGAGATCGCTTCATCGGCAAAGCAAAGGAGGATCTGACTGGCCTGCTCGACGGCCCATTGGCCGAGTTCGTCAGAACCCGTGCCGAAAAGCTCATGCAAGATCATGCCCGACTGCGCGCCGCCGCCGGATCGGCTTCTCGCGTCACTGTCGAGGCTGTTCTGCCGCCAGATGTGATCGGTCTGTTCGTTCTGATGCCGAGCGAGGTCTGATCATGGCACGCAAACCCATCGTCGATATGTCCGCCTGGCCGTCACTCAGCCTCGAAGGCAACCTGATCGCGCCTGCCATGGTCGCCGCCGCAGATCGCCGCGAGGCATCAGAGCAGACGGAGGCCGACTACCGCATCCGCAAGGGTCTGACGATCCGCGAGGAAATCTCGACCGCCTTTCGCGTGGGCCAGTCGCATTTCGACACCTTCGCCAAGATCGCAAACCCATCGGCCGATGCAACGCGCCGGTTCATCAAAGCCTTTCTGCAGGAAACCTTCGGTTTCGACGACCTCGTCCCTGCGGATGACCCCTTGTCCTTCATCGCGGGTGGGCGGGTGCCGATCGTGGTCGTGCCCCCGTCAGACGAAAAGCTCGACCGGCGCAGTGCGACCCTCTCGACCGACCGCACACGCTCGCCCGCCTTCGCCCTTCAGGACCACCTGAACGAGCATGACGAAACGCTCTGGGGCCTTGTCACCAACGGCACTCTGATCCGCCTGATGCGCGACAACGCATCGCTGACCCGCCCGGCCTATATTGAGGCCGACCTTTCCCAGATCTTCACCAACGAGGATGCAGCGTCTTTCGCCGTCCTCTGGCTGCTGATCCACCGCACCCGCTTTGGCGTTTCTGGTGCCCCGGCCACCGATTGCGCGCTGGAGCGCTGGCGCGATGCTGGATCGAAAGAAGGCGAAGTCGCCCGTGATCGCCTGGCCGTCCAGGTCCAGCTCGCGCTCAAGGTTCTCGGCTCCGGCTTCCTCGAGGCCAACCCCGACCTGCGCGACAAGCTGAAATCGGGTGAGATCAACCTGACTGAATGGTTCAACGAACTCCTCCGCCTCGTCTACCGCCTGATCTTCCTCATGGTGGCCGAGGATCGCAACCTCCTGCACCCGGAAAAGGCCAAGCCCGACGCCCGCAAGCTCTACGCCGAAGGCTACAGCCTCGCTGCCCTGCGCGCCCAATGCTACCGCGCCGCCACCTGGGACAAGCATCACGACCGCTATGAAGGCATCAAGATCGTCTTCCACGCGCTGGCCAACGGCCAAGACGCGCTGGCGCTCCCAGCCCTTGGCGGCCTCTTCTCCGATGACAAGCTGCCCCACGTTGAGGCCGCCCGCCTGCGCAACCGCGCCTTCATGGAGGCGCTCTACCGCCTCTCCTGGCTTGACCAGAAAACCGGCATGGTCCCCGTCAACTGGCGCGCGATGGAGACCGAGGAACTGGG
>Ga0100392_1006213_pt1 | contig 10424 bp, 9 predicted proteins | sample CryGeymeta201516_FD_81548 | JGI IMG/M metagenome (GOLD analysis project Ga0100392, IMG submission 81548) | Groundwater microbial communities from Crystal Geyser aquifers in Utah, USA - Crystal Geyser metaG 2015-16 | ecosystem: Environmental > Aquatic > Deep subsurface > Groundwater | place: USA... | reverse complement strand
CATTCAGCAGCAGTGGCGACAAACCCACCAAACGTTTGTGTACATGACAATGGAATCGCCGCTCAGTCATTACAGTCAATACGAAAATCGCCGTCATTATGCAACAACAACTGCACCCTTTCGATTCAACTGGACCATGACGTACCGACGTGATAGTACGCTTCCTCGACCATATGGGTTCTTTCAACGTATTCAGAGCAGTTCCAATACAAACCAATCTTACTACCCAATCCAATTCAATCCCGAACCAAAATTTCTGCAATACAACGAAACACACTTTCTGCAACACGTTCTGCCTCGGAAACCACAATCATTTCATAATCTCGCTACCAAACGTTCCAAGGGAGTCGCTTGGATTGTTTCTCGTTGTAACACCCCATCCCGTCGAGAGGACTACGTGGCCAAATTGAGCGAATACATTGACGTGGATATTATGGGGGAGTGTGGTACCATACCGTGCAATGAATCTTTTCATGTCAGCAGCAACAACAAGCAAAACAAAAAAAGAATCAACGATGGTGGCACTACCACAAACAAGGTGTATACGGATAATTGCACCACCACAGTCGCACGAGAATACAAGTTTTATCTGGCTTTTGAAAACAGTTTTTGTCAAGATTATGTTACGGAAAAGTTCTTTCGACACTTGTCTTTGTCCAACGTGGTAATCGTTTTGGGAGGTGCCAATTATAGTACCGTTGCTCCACCTCATTCCTTCCTGAATGTTTTGGACTATTCTTCACCCCAAGCACTGGCATTCCATCTCAACAAGCTCGACCAGAATGATTCCTTGTACCTGTCGTATTTTTGGTGGCAGGATTATTATCGGGTCCATACCGGCTCTGCGGCCGATCATGCCAGCACCATGTGTCGACTTTGTGAACTTCTACACAATGATGACAATAGTAATGACAATGAATCTAATATTACTATCACTGCAAGTCGCAAGGAAGGCGGCATCGTGTATCCACTCGATGTTATTTCATGGCAGAACGAACAATGCTTGGAAACACTTCCCAAAGTACTTCAAGACAACCCCCGCAAGAAGGACGCTAACAATGAAATCGAGTCATTACTAGACGATTAATGATTAACAGTACTCTACGGAGTAGTTTCTAACAAAGCCCCATTGCGCAGTTAGCTTTCTGGTTATCCATGGTTTGCTTTATCTGCTTATTTTAATTTTTACATGCATGGACTATTAGCAAAGTATAAATTTGCATCCACGTGACTTGCTACCCACCGCCAACACCACCACCTTTATTTTCGGAGTTGGTACCACCAAATTGCTGTGGGCTTGCTGCTGAAGTAAAGCTAGGGCTCATTGCCGTTGATAGTAAAGAAGCTGCAGTGCCTCTTCCTTGGAACTGATTTTGTAACAGTGCGGCAACATTGCCCAGTTGTTCGCTCGTTAACAATTGGCTGTTATTCTGGTAGCCTCCTCCAGAGGCTGTACCACCGTAAAGCTGCGTCTGCTGTTGTTGCGCCTGCTGTTGTTGCGTCTGCTGCAAGAGTTGCAGGTAAAGCTGCTGTTGCAAGAGTTGAAGTGGAGGCTGCTGCTGTGATGAAATATTGGAAATTCCCGCAGCTGAACGCAAAATGTTTGATGTGGGAAAACTCGAAAGATATTGAGCAGTCCCCATCGTTGGCTGGACGTGCCTGCTTTGCTGTTGATGCAAACTACTAGAATTCAAAAGCGATTGGCGGAGTGTTTGTTGATTGGAATTCAGAGCTGCTCCAGTAAGAGGCATGTTTCCCAACGGCGCTGAAGACCCTGCAGAGTTTCCTTGTTGAACAAGTGCCAATAAAGCCCGAAGATGAGCATCAGACACGCCACTGAGATTCCCTTGAAATCTTTGTCTAGTTTGCGACAAAGTTCTGTGATTCTGTTGCGCCTGTGTAAGCATGTTGGCAACCACGGCAGCAGAATCTGGTCGGGAGCGATGATTCGTATTTAAGCTGCTACGAATGGCCGTCGACATCGATGAGGCCACAGCAGGGATGGATCCGTTGTTGTTGGTTGCATTCCCAGAAGATTGACAATAGGCAGTGTACGCGTCAGGAGCAGCGGCTCCCGCCGTCTTTGCTGGCATACTTTTTTCCGATGAATTTCCGGAGAGCTGCGACAGTGTTCGACTGCTGCTCGACACCAGGATTGGCGGTTGTCTTGCAGCAACAGCCGTGTTGCGGAGATTACTATTGCTGCTGATGATACTGTTACTGCTGCTGCGGCTGTTGGAGCTGGAGTTGCCGCCAAGAAGAGCAATTCCGGGCAAGACAACATCATCACAGACCCTTTCGCTGCCAGTACAATTGTTCTTCAAGTTTAAGTTGGTGTTTCGGCGTGATGTCGATACCAATCGTCGACGACCACCCCTTTGCAATTCCCAAGCAAAGCCAATGTCTTGAAGTTGTTGGATTCGCTCTTCATTGAGCCTCGACGGTTTTCCCTTTAGAAGGTTCTTGTACTCCTGACGTTGCGTACTCGTCCAGTTGGCCAACTGTACATTCTGTGCGTATCCAATGGGAACCTGAGCATGCCCGTACTTTTTCTTGAATTCCTTGAGTTCTTCAAATCGAACATCCCAGTTCTTGTGACGTGGATTTTCTCCTGTCCACTCAAAGCCCAAGGCCTGTAGCCTTTGAGCTCGATCCGGAAGTAAACCCTCTCCTTGCTTGAGCTGGGCCTTTTTGTAGAGACGTCTCTGCGTCGACACTGTAAGTGTGAGTAGGTTCGTAGTTGTGAAACACGGTGGTTACGGTGAGTTTAGATGAGATGGAAGTAGCTGCAGTAGCTACGCCTACTAGCTGGTGGCTAGTGGCTAGTAGTAGAGGCTAACCCACTAAGAATAGAAGGTCACCGCAACAGCAAACCTTTCAAAGACTTACCCCAGCAACCGAGAGAGGGATCCTCTGGAAATCTGTTGGGTACCGAGCAATGGCCGTGTTTTCTTTTAAAGTCGACAAGTCGTCTGTACATCTGTAGAAATTAATGCATAGTAACAGGATACAGTATAATTGTAGTGTGAATAGATATGTGGGCATGCCATTTTTAAAGAAAACAAATTGCAAATGTAAATGAAGCGAGGACCAGTGAGTTGAAACAGTTGAAGAATGTATCATGTCAAAAGAGACATTCGACTACAAGATGTCTGCTTGACGTCAATGCGTGCAAAATAGCTATCAAAGCATCAAAGCACACACGAAGAAGGAAGTAACACGTACCTCGTCCCAACGTTCATCAGGAGTTAGTCCACCAGAACCTTGGCTTGCCTTTCGTTGCCTGGTGTCGTTGTAATCAATAGTAGATGACAATGGATGTTGACGCGCAGTCGCAGTAGTGGATGGATTAGCAGGCATTTTGCGGTCACTGTTGTTGTCGCCACCGCTGTGGCTATTATAATATTTGTTATTACTATCGCTGCTGCTGCTGCTGCTGCTGTGGCAACTGGACTCCTGGTCGCTTTCCTCGCTGCTGCTACTTCCCTCAGAATCACTGCTGTGAGATCTTATATTAAGTTTCTTATTGTCTGTCTCTGCTGTCTTGTTCATTGGTTGTAGGTTGTATTGCTAATGGTGATATCGTTTGTGGCTTGTGATGAATATTACTATTCCGGATGAAAAAAAGGAAAATATGGTACGAGAAGACTACTAGTACTAAAGGGTACTGCGAACTACCAGGTACTCGAGTAGCTACGAGTAGTTAACCTTTCCGTACCAGGTACGTTATACTACTAGCGTAAATACTAGTCGACGGCATGTGGCGGACTTCTTAATCTGTCGCTCGCAAGCATGCAGGGCTTTCACTTTCTAAAGGTAATTGCCAAAATATTTTTAAAAGGCTCTTTATAATTAAAAGAGTATTTCTGTTATTATATAGATTTAATTATGGCTTTGGACAATCTTTTTACGCTCACGGGAAAATCTGTCTGACATGAGGAACAAGCCTTATCTTTATGTCTTTTCAATATCTAATTAATCTGCTTTGAGGCACTATTTGTTCTTTCCAATGGTTGCTGACGTACTCTTGATCTTTACTACCTGGTAACAAGGAGATCAGACTACCAGGGTACCGAGGTGATTAAATATTTTAGTAATGAACATTGAAAAGAGATTTGAACAACGGTCAAGTTAGTCATTTCATTAAGCGCTTGTCGATACTAGAGTACCATTTTCTGTGGTAGGAAATAGTACCAGGTACCAGGGTACCAGGTACCTGGTAATGTTGGTTACGTGGTTTTTGAAAGCAGGAGTAGGAGTACTACAGTATGTGGTTGTTAATAATTTCAGTTACCGCAAGTCCGTTATTTCTTTTGAAGGGAGCTACCTACCAGGTACCAAGTAATAGTACTACCTGGTACCGTACTAATCACTAGTGGTACTAATAGTACCATATACTCCGGAGTACCAGGTACAACCTGGTTTTGGTAGTAGTATTTAAAAAAGGTTGCCAAACCGAATCGTTCCACTGAGGTCCTGTAGTGTCGGCTTTACGTAGAAAAAGCGTTGAACAGGGAGAAAAGCCGAACCCGTCTCAAAGGACGGAAGCCTTCGAAACGAAGGCAGTCCAGTCCGACCAACCCTTCCGTCTCCTGAAAAGAGAGACTCTCGTAGATGGTCTTGACCAGCAAGCAGCCTAGTAGTCTACTAGTCAAAGTCGTGAGAAGGCCGCGACAGCCGTCTCCAAACTGCCACTACCTACTCTGCTGGCAGTACTTGCAACTAACAGAGCTCCTGGCCTTCATTGAATACCGTAGGGATTGCTCGCAGCAGATCACTCAACTTGGTTTTCTTCGTATTCCTGCTACCAGGTAGACTACTAGTAGTCTAGACTAGCTCCTTCTACAGTGGGACTAGCTATTCTTCGAATTATTCTAGTTACTATCCCGTAGCTGGGCTTGACGCCGTTTATTCTTCGCCAATCATTGATTATTTGGTGCTTATATTATTTCATCCAAATACCAGGTGTAGGTAGACCCTACTAGCTACTGGTAGTACACCAGTGCATACATAAATAAATAAGTCTACTCGGAGTTGTCTACTTCTAGTACTAATACGAGTAGACTACTCTACCTGGTACTCGGAGTACTTAAGTAGTACTCGAGTAGTACTGTATTTATTGCGCACTGGTAGTGTGCGTCCATCCTTTCAATCATGAATTCAGTCACGAGGGAAGGTTGAAAAAACCATGGACAAATTTGTACAACTATTAAATTTCTACACACGACACACGACAAACAACAAGCAAATAATAATAAGAGGATGAGCTATGAAATCGTCTAGGTCCATGATACGCTGTAAAAGCAGCCTCTTGTAGTCTACATGAAATATTGAATCTTATAAACCAAGAATCTGGTGAGCTGGAGAAGCGTCAAAATTTCTCCGTTCAAATTCAAAACGTCTTGCTTGCTTGTTTGCTTGGTTGGTTGTTTCCGCGTACACCGTACACTGTCAACTGCCAACTGTCAATTCCAATAGTAAGAAAGAGAGGTCATTTTTTTTTAACACAATGATGGATCATCGCGGTAAGACTTTAGTGCTAGGCTTGCTAGTGGTGACACAGTATGTGGAATCCCAATCTACGACTACACTCGCCACCACCAATACCAATACCAATACTGATCTTGGTAGTAGCGTGAATGACCCCTTTGCAGTCGAAGAACAGCAAGAGCAGCAGCTTGAAAAATGCGTTCCCTGTCAAGACAATCAAATTGACGAAACAAAGTCATTTGATGGTCTGACTTGTAGCGAATGGCTCGAATTTGCCAGGCAAATTCCAGCAAATACTGAAGAGTGCGCTCTCGAACGATTGCTCGGTTGGAAGTATTGTGGTTGTCCTGCACAAACCGAAGAGATCTGCACATTCTGCGAAGGCGGTGAAGATGAGTTGACGCTGGGCCGACAATTGCCTTTTTCAACCATTTCATGTGAAGCCTTTATTGATGTTCCTGCCATCGATGGCGACATGACGTGTTCTTTGGCAAGCGATTTTTCGTACTTTTGCGGCTGCAACAATGTCCAGCCCAAGTGCACAATGTGCGAAGATGGAATGCCGCCCAAAAATTTGGATGCGCCACTGTATTTGGGCATGACCTGCCGCGATGTGCAAGATTTGTATCTGGTGTCGTCCGAAAGTCGCTGTGTCGAACTGCAAAACGAATATCCCTTTGATATACAGGCGTACTGTGGCTGCAATAACACACACAAGCTCGACACGACGAGTAATGGTGCAGGGTGTCCATTCTGTCCCTACGGTGGCGTCTTGAGAAACACAACTCAGACGCTTTTGAGTGATGAAACCTCTACATGCGGCGACTGGGCTACCTTGGCGGAATATGCCAAGGAGGGTGAAGACTTCTGCGCTACTTTTCAATACGTGGGTCTTGAATGCTGCGACGACATGACATTGCCGGACTTTTTCAACGAGTACTACGCGGAAGATGGAGACGACCCTGCAGATGATGCAGATCTTGTCGCAACTGAAATGCCCGATGTCGTCGCTGTCGCAGGCGAACCAGTGACAGATGTTGACCAAGCGGACACGCAAGAAGATCCTAATTCTATTGCCATCCCGTTTGTTGAGCCCCTGCCAACTGTTTCCACGGATGGTCTGTCGGATGATGTTCACAAGTGCTTCCAGGAGCATACGGAGCTCATTTCCGACAAAGTTACTGCTGTTCTCGACAGTCGTGCTGTTTCTGGTCTAAACCAGACGGCAATTACAGAAGTCGCTGATACTGTAAGGATGGACAAATTTGCTAAATTGATAGAAGATCTGCACAACGTTACGGTCTTACCAGACAATTTCAATAGCATGGTACCGGATAATGAATTTTTGAATCATACCTTCCTCCCAGGCCTGTCGACGTGTCTTGCATCGGCAATCAAATCTCGCCAGCTTTGTTTTTTGTGTGAAAATGGTGTTCCGCCAACAAAACCAGACAAGATGATTCCGATTGTTGGCCTCTATTGCAGTGAATATGACGCGTGGCGGGCCGAAACTTACGGCGATGCTTGCAAATCTATGGATTCTTGGTTACCCTTTGATATGGCATCATTTTGCGGCTGTCCGGGCGTACCGGATCCACCGATCACTGTCCCAGCAACAACAAGCACTCTAGAGCTTGAAAATGCAGAAAATGCCAACAAAGAATGCAGCTTTTGTCCTGAGGGAATGGTTATGGTTATGGAGGCTTGGAAGAAAAAGATTAGCAATCCTTCGATCCTTGACGGCTACAGCGAAGAAAGCACATGCACGCAGTGGTTCGAAATGGATACTTATGCTACGTCGTTGAGGTCGTGTAGCTTATTGCATAAAATTGGAAGCGCTGGATGTTGCGAGCCGATGGGAGAGAGCATTCTGGATACCGCCGCAACAAATGCGGTCGATAAGCAACCAACGTTTGAACCTACCTTTGAACCTGTAACCATTATTGTGAGCTCTGCTGCCTCTTTGCGGCTCCTCGCGGCGGGACTTGTGACCTCTTGTTTGACTGCGGCTTCGTTCTTGTTGGCTTGAGCTATAAATCAGACGGCCTGGGCGATAAATTGTTAACAACATTCAACTGTGCTGCGCCTGGGGTCGAGGCGCTATTTGAAGGAACATTCTGGCCATGTAAAATGCCATTACCTTTAACGTTAATTTTAGAAGTGCGAGGTGTACTGTAGCTGCTAAAAAAGCTGTGCGCGTACCATTAAATGGTGTTGCTGCATCGGATGTGGTTCAGAAGCTTCCATGTACCAGCGCTGTCTGCAGAGTGATATTGTATTTGGTCACAATAATGTCTGTTTTTCTCACACTTGGAAGCTTCAATTTTCCCCCGGTGCTCGTCCAGCAGACATGGCATGAAATGGCTTGTCTCATCAATGCTACCGTAGACGAGACGAGACAAAACAAAACTTCAGAAACCTCTTGAAAGTTTTTGCGTTTCGGCATTCCAGCTACTACTACCACCTCTACTAGGGCAACACTAAAATCTAAAATGCCAAAGTTGCTTTTTGGGGGGAATGTGGGAAATACTACTACTGTCTTGGTGACGCGCAATCCAAATTCTTTACCAAATAATGTACTCTAAATAACTGCTTCATCATCATCCGTCGCAGCTTCAATGCCTGCAACCGGAATGCAGAGGCGAGAGCCAGCTAGTCAATGACAGTCAGTGACTTTCTAAATTACTTTGGAAAGACAGCCTGTTCTCTGTTCCCAACTGCTCCTGAAAGTAGTAGAAGTCCTCTTGAAGAATAATTGAGCTTGGTACCTTCATGTCCAAAGTGAAGAGCCCGCGTAATCGTCAATCTTCTACGTTCTACAACTTAAAAATCGTGATATCCAGTTTTTTAATCCCTTATCATTTGCCTCTAGACGAACCAGATGGCCCTCCTCCCCCGCCACTGTTGTCCTTGCGGGCCTGCTGTTGGAGCAGCTCTAGAAAGTTCAATGAAGCAGAAGTCTGTTGCTGTGTCTGTACCTGACCATTGCCATGATGCTTGCTCTCCTCTGGGTACCGAGCTGCCCCTGTTGCTGCTACTGTCGGTCCAGAAACAGCATTACCGTCGCTAGCACCACCAGCGCCTGGCATGTTTGTATTCATACCAATAGTAGATGCAAGTCCTCCGCTGTTTGGCCATAATGAATTGCAGGCAGCCCCGGCCACGGTTGATGTCATGGCTTGAGCCAGCAGTGAGTTATTTCCTCGACAAGCTGCGGCGGTCCCTGGCTCTCGTGCTAGAGCCTGGACTCGTGCTTGTGCCTGAATCTGAGCATGAGCTACGGCCATCAGCTGGTCATGAGATAAAGGACCACCGGCTTGTTGCTGAACTTGCGGGAATGGAAAGCTGGGGTGCAGCCCCGTAAGGCCCCGTCTGGACATTGATGAAGGCGTCATTTGCTGCTGCTGCTGCTGCTGCTGTTGACGATGGATTTTGTTCAGTAGAGCGTTCCGAGCAAAGACAAACTCAAGAAAATCCCTATTTGTGCTGGGAGCATTAGCACCGGCACCAAAGGCTCCTGATAAACCTGAAATTGGTAAGCCGAACTGAGAAGATGTCAACAACGAGGACTGCATATTTTGCATTAGTTGTAGTTGCTGTTGCTGTTGCTGAAACGGAGACGAAAGCATTCCATGTCGCGCCGGTGGATCTTGACCAGAGGTTGCACCAGGAAAATTGCCAGCAACTGCACCTGCGGGATCCTGCTTCTTCGACTTGTTTGTCGCCTTGTTGGCACTGTTTTTGACTGCTCGAGCCGCAGCTGCGGTCTTAGCTCCTTGTCCAATAAGTACTTCACCTGGTAAGATACAGGGACCGTCATCGTCCTCCTCATTATCCTGACTATGGTTAGATCCATTCCCCGAATGGCTGGAGGAGCAATCTCCTCCATCTTCTCCGGCAGCAGTCGCAGGCTCCTTTTTGCTACTGGAGCGGGCCTTGAGCTGCCTGCGCCGGCCTCCTCGTTGAAGTTGCCAGGCGAATCCAATCTCGTTGAGAGAATTGATGCGATTATCATCTAGCCTGGTAGTTCTTCCACGAATGAGGTTCTTATATTCCTGCCTCTGTTTGGAGACCCAATTTGCCAGCTGATGGGTGTGAAACCGAAGGAGTGTTTTTGCGCAGGTATGAGTAAGTGGTTAGCACAGAGCACAGGCCAGGTGTAAGAGGAGTGACGATGGAACGGCAAGCAAACCAGACTTGCCGACCGCCGAAACACCCAAGAGCAGCATTTGGTCGTACCTGTGGGTTTTCACTCCACCCGATCGGAACTTGTACGTGACCGTACTTTTGCTTAAAGGCTTGTAATTGTCCAAAACGTGTTTCCCACTGCAAATGGCGCGGATTCTTGGGCTGCCATTCCAACCCGATGTTTGTGAGCTTTTCCTTTTGTTCATCTGTAAGGAGTTGACGACTGCCACCTTTTCCAGTGGCACGTGCCTTGTTCAGCTCTCTTTGTTTAGCGACTGTTGCGAACGTTTTGTTGAGAGTTGAGATCAAGCGAAGAAGAAGGAAAGCGAAAAATAGAGAGGAGTGAGAAGTTAGATAGTCGGTGCATGTACAGGTGCAACACTGCACACTCGGAGATCGGAGATATTCGGTAGTTCACACTTCACTGTCGAGCGTCGAGAGCGCTTACCCCACACGGCCAGTTCAAGATCAGTCTTGTCAACATTGACATGTCCGTTCTTCTTTTTGAAGGCTGCCAGACGATCAAACATTTTGTTCCATTCATTTTGCTCCTTCCTACTTGCCGGTGATGATACCTTTCCTGTACCAGCAAGGGATCCGGTGGACTGTGCTGCGGCTGTGCTCTTCTCACCCTCCTCATTCGTTTTCTCTGTAGGGCTATTATCCATATTCATCATTCGTTTTCAGCAGTAAATACTTTTCGAAAGTGTTGCTTAAATTAAATTGAAACTTTGATAATCATTGAT